>Ga0209979_1003249_pt1 | contig 14516 bp, 9 predicted proteins | sample AnhtaG_FD_183114 | JGI IMG/M metagenome (GOLD analysis project Ga0209979, IMG submission 183114) | Deep subsurface microbial communities from Anholt, Denmark to uncover new lineages of life (NeLLi) - Anholt_01485 metaG (SPAdes) (version 2) | ecosystem: Environmental > Aquatic > Marine > Oceanic >...
ATTAGGCTGCTCCGATAGCGAGGCAGTTTTTGCTATAATCGCCGCGACGGGGCATTGGCGGACAGGAGGAGATCGTGGGCGCTCGCTTCTGGATCGGTACCTCTGGCTGGCACTACGCTCACTGGCAAGGTCCGTTCTATCCCGAGGGTGTGCCCACCTCCGGGTGGCTGGCCCACTACATCCAGTACTTCCCCACGGTGGAGATCAACAACAGCTTCTATCGTCAGCCCAAGACCAGCGCCTGGCAGCTCTGGCGGCGCTCCGTCCCCGACGGCTTTCGCTTCGCTGTCAAGGTGAACCGTTTCATCACTCACATCAAGCGCCTGAAGGAGCCGGAGGAGCCAGTGCGGCGCTTCCTGGACGGCGCTCGCCTGCTGGAGGACCGCCTGGGCCCTCTCCTCTATCAGCTTCCGCCCAACTTCCATCGCACGGCCGAGAACGAGGCCAGGCTGGAGGCCTTCCTGGAGGTCCTGCCCCCGGGCCTGGAGCACGTCTTCGAGTTCCGCCACCAGTCCTGGTTTCAGGACGACGTGTTCCGCCTGCTGCGCCGCCACAACGTCGGCTTCTGCGCCTTCGACATGCCGGACATGGAGTGCCCCCTGCTGGCCACGGCCTCCTTCGCCTACATGCGCTTCCACGGCAGCGAGGCGCTCTACGCCAGCAACTACACCCCCGACATGTTGGAGGGCTGGGCGGAGCGCTTGCGACAGCTGGCCGAGGGCCTGAGCGACGTCTACATCTACTTCAACAACGACGCCTTTGCCTACGCCGTGTACAACGCCAGGACGCTGGCCGAGCTGCTGGCCGCGCCGATGGGGCTGGTGGAAGAGTGAGCATTGCGGGCGCTCGTGGGAAGGTAGCCAGAAACGGAGGGCGAACATGGTGACCTTGACCGTGCTGAAGGTGTTCTTCGCCGGGCCCCGAGACGTTAACGAGGAACGGTCAGCTTTCCGGCAGGTGGCCGAGGAACAGGACCGGCGAGTGGCCCTGAATCTTGACTTCAAGGTCCAGCCATGCGGATGGGAAGACACGATACCCAGCTGTGGGCGCCCCCAGAAAATCATTGACAGAGACGTGGACGAGTGCAACCTGTTCGTTCTCTGCCTCTATATGAGGTGGGGTACGCCCACGGGCGAGTACTCCGCGGGGGTTGAGGAGGAGTTCGAGAGAGCGTTGAAACGCCGCAACGCGACGGGCGAGCCGGAGATATGGCTCTTCTTTCGCGATATCCCCGAGGAGAGGTTCGTCGATCCGGGGGACCAACTCAAGAAGGTCCTCGGCTTCCGGGCCCGGGTAGAGCGGGAGCGCCTAGCTCTGTATCAGCCCTACCGAGAGCCGTCCCACTGGGCCGGCATGTTCGGGGATTTCCTCCCTCGCTGGCTCTTTCAGACTTGGCGCCGAGGCGGGCCGGGTCCTGGCGACCGGTTGCCAGCGCCCGAGGTCCCGCCTGGTGCCCCCGGGGCTTCCCAGTACGTTACCTCCACGACCGATCTTCAGGCGGAGGTCGAGCGCCTGAAGGCCCAGGTGGCGACCGCGGAGACGAAGCTGCGTGAAGCTGCCATGGACGCGCTGGTTCAAGCGAACGCTCTTGAGATAGAAGGTCGGGCGACCGAGGCCGAAGGCGCCTTTGTCCGTGCGCTGGACTTGTACGACGTACCAGAGGGGCGCAACGACTTCGGGGTCTTCCTCGCTCGGGCGGGCCGACTCCGCGACGCGGTATCTCAGTTTGCGCGCTCCTGCGAGTTGGAGGCCGATCACACTCGCCTGTCCAACTGGGGTACCGCGCTAACTGACGTGGCGAAGGGTCTGTGGGACGCCGGCGACCGAGCCGAGGCGCGAGCCCTGTACGAGGAAGGCTTCGAACGTGTGCGGCGAGCGGTCGCCATGGAGCCGAGCGATCACAGTGCGCTCTACAACTGGGGCACCGCCCTCACGGAGCTAGCTAGGGCTCTGTGGGAGACTGGGGAGCGTAAGCAGGCACGGCGGCTGTACGACGAGGGGTTCGAGCGGCACCGCGAGGCGGTGGCGGTGAAGCCCGACAAGCACGAGGCGCTCTACAACTGGGGCACCGGGCTCATGCATCTAGCTGAGGGTTTGTGGCAGGTGGAGGAGCGTGAGGAAGCGCGGCGGCTGTACGACGAGGGGTTCCAGCGGTATGGGGAGGTGGTGGCGGTGAAGCCAGACATGCACGAGGCGCTGTATAACTGGGGCAACGGCCTGACGGATCTAGCCGAGGCTTTGTGGGGCGTGGGGGAACGTCAGGAAGCGCGGCGGCTGTATGAGGAGGGGTTCCAGCGGTACGCGCAGGCGGTGGCCGTGAAGGCCGACAAGCACGCTGCGCTGTACAACTGGGGCACCACCCTGACGGATCTGGCCAAGAGTTTGGGGGAGGCGGGCGAGCCTCAGGAAGCGCGGCGGCTGTATGAGGAGGGCTTCGAGCGGTATCGCGAAGCGCTGGCGGTGGAGCCTAACAAGTACCAGGCGCTCCACAACTGGGGCGTCAGCCTGCGCGGGTACGCCAAATTGGCGCCGGCCCGGCGGAGGGGGGCCATCGTCCGCGACGCCAACCGAAAGATTCGCCGCGCAGCCGCGCTGGCCCCACCGCCCCCCAGCTCTACAGCCCCTCCCGCACCTTCTCCGCCAGCGCTCGCGTGAAGCCCGGCGTCGCGGCGATGTTGTCCAACGACGCCTGGCGGATGCGCTGCACCGAGCCGAACTTGCGCAGCAGCGCTCGCTTGCGCTTCGGCCCGATGCCGGGAATGGCGTCCAGGGCCGACCGGACGCTCGCCTTCTGGCGCACGCTGCGGTGGTAGGTGATGGCGAAGCGGTGGGCCTCGTCCCGGATGCGCTGCACCAGGTACAGAGCCTGCGATGTCCGCGGCAGCACTATCGGCTCCGACATGTCTTGCACGAACAGCTCCTCGTGCTGCTTGGCCAGCCCGGCGGCGGGGATGTGGCCGACGCCCAGGTCGCGCATCACGTCTAGGGCGGCGTTGAGTTGTCCCTTGCCGCCGTCCACGATCACCAGGTCGGGCAGGACGCCCCAGCCGCCCTCCTCTGGCGGTGCCTTGCCGCGCCCCGACGTGTCGGGGCCCGCCCGCTTGAACCGACGCCGCAGCACCTCCTGGAGCATGGCGTAGTCGTCCGCCCCGGCCACTGTCTTGATGCGAAAGCGTCGGTACTCGGCGGAGCGAGGCCGTCCATCCAGGAAGACCACCATGCTGCCCACCGCCGCGGTGCCGCCGATGCTGGAGATGTCGTAGCACTCGATGCGCTGGGGCGGGTTCGGCAGGTTCAGCTCCTCCTGCAGATCCTCCAGGGCTGCTCGCGTCTTGCCGCTGTCGGCCAGCCACCTGGCCCGCATCATCTGGAGCGCCTCGCGAGCGTTCTCCTCGGCCATCGCCACCAGCCGCCGCTTCTCGCCTCGCTGGGGTGTCACCAGCTTCGTCTTACTGCCCCGCATCTGAGAGAGCCAGGCCTGGATGAGGGGAGACTCCGCTACCCGACAGGGCAGGAGGATGCGCTGGGGTACGTAGGTGGCCGACTGGTAGAACTGCTTGAGGAAGCTGGCCACCACCTGCTCGTCCGGCTCGTCGCTCACCCCCTCCAGGGTGAAGGTGTCGCGCCCGATGACCTTGGTGGCCCGGATGAAGAACACCTGCACGCAGGCCTGATTGTCCTGGCGGGCCAGTCCGAAGACGTCGGTGTCGATGAAGTCGGTGGTGGCCATGGCCTGGCGCTCGGTCACCCGCTCCACAGCGTGGATCTGGTCGCGCAGGACGGCTGCCCGCTCGAATTCCCAGCCCTCGGCCGCCTCCTGCATCTTCTGGCGCAGCTCCTTGACCACCTCGTCGGCCCGCCCCTCCAGGAAGAGGATCACCTGGCGGATGACGTTGTCATACTCTTCCTTGGCGCAGTAGCCGGAGCAGGGGGCGATGCAGCGATGGATGTAGTAGTCCAGGCAGGGGCGAGGGTCCTTGCCGGTGATGGCCTTCGTGCAGGAGCGCCAGGGGAAAAGCTTCTTCACCAGGTCGAGCGTCTTGCGCACCGAGCCGGCGCTGGCATAGGGCCCGAAGTAGCGCATGCCGCCGTCGGGCTGGACGCGACGGGTGATCTCCACCCGCGGCCAGGGGTTGGCGAGATCGATCTTCAGGTAGGGGTAGTGCTTGTCGTCTTTGAGGCGAACGTTGAAGAAGGGCTGGTGGCGCTTGACGAGGGTGGCCTCCAGGATGAGGGCCTCCTGGGCGGAGTCGGTGACGATGAACTCGAAGTCGGCGATCTGCTCCACCAGGCGCCGAACCTTGGCCTCGAAGCTGTGGGGCGAACCGAAGTAGGAGCGGATGCGGCTGCGCAGGTTGGCCGCCTTGCCCACGTAGATGACCTCGCCCTCGCTGTTGCGCATGATGTAGACGCCGGGGCGATTGGGAACAGCCGCCAGTTGGGCTTGCAGACGCTCGGCCGTTGTCGTTTGCATCGCCATCTCTCTCATCCCATTGTAGCGCCTGGCCCAGAGCCCCCTCAACCGAGCCCTGCGGCGGCGCCCATTCTTTACATTCTGGGGGCAAGTGACGTACGATGGCTGAGCGCAAAGCATTCGTGGGAGGACGTGTGGTGTGGCATAAGACTGTTCGACTAGGCTTGCTGGCCATCGCCGGCCTGGCGGTGCTCGTTCTGGCCGTAGCCTGCGATGAGGAGGAGGCCGGAGAGCCGACGGGTACGCCCGCAAGCACGCCCGCCGTAACACCGCCCGCCGTAACGCCGCCGCCCGGCACGCCGCTGCCTGGCGCTTGTGTGCCCCAGGTGCCCCCGGAGGGTCAGGCCAACGTGTTTCGCAATCCGGGCTTCGAATTGGGAGGAGATCCCTGGTGCTCCCTCCATCCTGGGGAAGTACCCCCGTTCGAAGTGAGCCAGGAGTTCGCTCAATCCGGCGAGTCGAGTGCCTTGCTGCGGATGCGCGTGCCGGCTGAGGAGGCGGGGTACGCCAAGGTGTTCTACCTCGTGCAGGAGGTAATGGCCGAGGAGTTTCCCGACCTCATATCAGGCTACTACCGAGTGGAGAACTGGACCAAGGGCACCCCCAAGCAGTACCTCCAGTTTGTCGTCATCCTCTGCCGGGAGGCAGGCGGTCGCGAGTGCGCTCTGGGTGCCACCAATCTGCCCGGCGAGTACAATCACCAGATCCGCTACCCCCTGGCTGGCATCAGTGAGGAGCCGTTCGCCATCAGTAACGCCTTCTTTGTGTTTCTCGGCAGGGACGAGCCCAAACAGGGCGAGTGGGTCTACTTCGAGCGCAACATCAGTCAGGACTTCGAAGAGCTGTGGGGAGCGGTGCCCGAAGGGTTTGACAAGATCCGCGTCCTCTTCGAGGTTCGCTACGACAACAAGGAGGCGGGCCCTGCTCCGGCGGAGGCCGACGTCTACTACGACGACCTGTACATGGGGCCCGCCGGCGAGAACCCCAACCGCCCAGGCTAGCGAAGGGCGCGTTCGAGCAAAGCACATTGAAAAGAGCCTTACCTCTTGATATAATCCCCTCGTCCGACACTGCCGGGGACGGTGGCGTCGGAAGCTGGGGTGGCAGCGTAGCTCAGTGGTAGAGCAGGGGACTCATAAGCCCTAGGTCGGGGGTTCGAATCCCTCCGCTGCCACCAGCGCCCTTCAATTCGCGCACTATACACAGTCGGTGGTAGTATTGATCCGGTTCTCGGAAAGGATGTCCCATGGAGGGTGTGATGACAAGCTTTCAGGAAACTACGCTTTCCGTCGAGAGTCTTCTGTTGGACCCAAACAACTACCGGTTCCATGATGATGCCGGGTTCGTTTTGGCAGACGAGGCTCGGTTCCACGAGAAGAGCGTGCAAGATCGGGCCTCCCGCCGCCTGCGCGACAATGGCCTCATCCAGCTGAAGAACTCCATTCTAAAGAATGGATTCTTGCCGGTGGAGCGCATAATCGTTCGCGAGTATCCAGCTGCTGCGGGAAGATTTCTGATTGTGGAAGGGAATAGGCGCGTCGCCGCACTAAAGTGGGTCGCGGACGATCATTCGGCCGGCGTCAATGTCCCCGAACAACTCCTCACAACGCTTCAAGCAGTGCCTGTATTGGTAGTAGAAGCTACGGACGCTGACCCGGCGTTCTTCGAGGCTCTCATGGGAGTACGCCACGTGTCAGGAATCAAACAGTGGGGCGGCTATCAGAGAGCGAAATTGGTCGCGGTGTTGCGGGATGAGCGTGGGATGGAGAGCGCCGAAATCGGAGAACGGCTGGCGATGAACACCCAAGAAGTCAACCGACGATACCGTGCCTTCAAGGCTCTGGAGCAGATGAAAGCAGACGAGATCTGCGGTTTGTACGCCGGACCGAGTATGTACCCGATGTTCCATGAAGCAGTTTCCTTGCCAGTGGTGCGGGAGTGGCTCGGGTGGGATGAGGAGCTGACCAGGTTCACTAATGTTCAAACGACGGAACAGTTCTACCGGCTGATTACGCCAGACGAATCCGAGGACGCGGAAGTGGGCGAACCTAGGATCAGAAGCTATTCGCAAGTGCGGGAGCTCCGAGATATTCTTCCGAACGCTGAAGCAAAACGAGTGCTCTTGGACCCCTCGCGGACGTTTCTTGATGCGCTGACGATAGCGAAGCGAGAGGAATTTGCGCAATCTTGGAAGTCACAGGTGGCGACTGTCATCAGCGCCCTGGAATCAATCGGTGCCCTGGACTTGAAGCGTATGACTGAAGAGGATCTGGCGGAGATCGCCAAGCTGAGGGACAGTGCTGCTGAGTTGCTGGAGACGTACGACAAGCTACGCTCCTAGGTGTGACTTCAGAGACTATGGCTCCGCGAGCCTCAACAGCTGTTAGAGTATTCCTTCAAGGAATGGACATCGAGGCTGGCCCTCGGCCTGCTGTCGAGTGGCTGACCGAGATTGGCGTGGCACAGGGTTGGACATCTGGTAAGGAAGAAGCCCGCGAATGGGCTGAAAGGATAGAGCAGAGATTTCTGGAGGCACTCCGCCAAGAGCTGAACGAGCTGACCAAGCTGGGCCGGTTCGCTCCATTTGCATTCAATTCGTCGTCCGACTACATGCTTCAAGGGTGCGCGTTCGCAGAGCCCAAGGATCTCGATGAGGTCAAGGAAGCCAAGGCTAGAAGAGCGCGTTTCTCAGAGTATGGCCAGGCACTGCAACAGCTCAGTGCGACGGATTTCGAGGCATTGTGTGTCGGCATACTGGCGCTAGTTGGTGTGGACAGTCCAAGATTGACGCCAACATCGGGCGACGAGGGGATCGATTTCTACGGGCGTTTCCCTCTGGAAGATCGTGTTTTCCCACAGGATATCTATCCGACCATACAGAAGCAGTTGGCGGTTTGGATGATAGGACAAGCCAAACGCTATCAGGCTACCAGAGTGTCCACTCCTGATATTCGGGAGTTGGTGGGCTCGATCGAACTGGCCAGGTCCGGGGCCTACGGCGACGGACCCGAGAAGTACGGGGATCTGGAACTCAGAGCGTGCGACCCGGTCTTCTATCTGTTCTTCACAACAGGTCGACTGAGCGCCAATAGCTGGAGACTGCTCCGTCGCAGTGGTGTCGTGGCGATGGACGGGCAGATGGTGGCGTCGTTCCTGGCGGATCGGGAAATAGGGGTCGTCTCTGGAGAATTTGATGGCGCGAAATTCAAACAATGGGTCGGGAAATATCAGACATGACGCGCTGGCGCTCGTCAAGCGCCAGGTTGAACGTGGCCCACATCAGCACGCGCGTCGTCGCCCCCAGACCGCTTGACTCCCTCTGCCCTCGGCGGTAGAATTTGGACGCACGGCGGGGCGGTTAGCTCAGCGGGAGAGCGCTTGCTTCACACGCAAGAGGTCGCAGGTTCAAACCCTGCACCGCCCACCATGGTGACGCGTCGGCACGGCGCCGAAGTGGCGGAATGGCAGACGCGCTACGTTCAGGGCGTAGTGTCCGCAAGGACGTGTGGGTTCAAATCCCACCTTCGGCACCAACGACGAAAGAAGGACGCCGGCATTCTGCTGGCGCTAGTTTTGGTTGAATAGCGCGCTCGTAGCTCAGTTTGGATAGAGCGCAGCCCTGCGGAGGCTGAGGTCGTGGGTTCGAGTCCCGCCGAGCGCGCCAGCTTTCTTGGTTCGACAGCGGCGGTCAGAGGAATATCCTCGGCCGCTGTTTCTCATTGCCGCTGTCCTCAACTGGCCCTGCCACCTGTGGGACAGGTCCGTCAAATATCGTTGAGCTGCGGCAGCTGCGCCGGTGTGGACGCCGTTAGCTTGACCGCCTAACCCGGCGGGGATAAGATTTTCCCAGGGGGCGATTAGCTCAGCTGGGAGAGCGTCTCTCTTACACAGAGAAGGTCAGAGGTTCGAGTCCTCTATCGCCCACCACAAATCAGATACGAGAACAGGCTCCAGCGGGGCCTGTTCTGCTTAAGGAGCCTGGCAGCTGTAACCCGTTCGCAATCCATCTCAGCACCTTGCCAGCAGGCTAGCGGCCAGCAGAAAGACGCTGGCCCGTCGCCCGGAAAGGTCCCCCGTCTCTTGTCACCCCAATCGCATGAAACTCACGGCACCTTCGCTGCCAACGAGCACGGCCCGTGAGCCCGCAACCTGACAATGGTCGTGCCGTCGGCTTCCCGCCAGTGCGTATCAGAGGCCTTGCCCGAGAAGCGGACATCGCGCAGGCGGCCGGGCGTCAGGAATCGTATCTCGAAGGTTTGCTCCACGTCGCCGATGTGCAAAGCGATATCGCTGTCACCCCGCTCCGCCCGCACCTCTACCAGCCGGTCCGGATTGAGGAAAGCCATCCTGGCCTCGGAGGCGAGCCGCACGTCTAGCTGAATCGGTTCCCAGGCCTTCTCCCCTACGAAGTCCATAGGGGGAGCCAGGGGCAGGATGGAGTCGCCGCGGACGAATAGAGGCAGCCTCTCCAGGGGTACCTCCATCTGCAGATGGGCCGGCCCGTCTACCCGCCGATTGCTCCAGAAATCGTACCACTCCCCTGGCGGCAGATAGAGATGACAACGCCCCTTCTGGCTGAAAACGGGCGCCACCAACAGATAAGGTCCCAGCATGTACTCCAAGTGCGCCTGGTAGGCAGGCGGATCGTCCGGGAACTCCAGGAAGACGGGCCGCACGACGGGCACGCCTGTCTGGCAGGCCACCTGAGCCAACGCGTAGAGATAGGGCAAAAGGCGATAGCGCAGGCGGGCGAACTCGCGCACGATGGTCACCGCCTGTTCACCGTAGTGCCAGGGCTCGCGGGCGCTGGTACCGTGAAACCGGGCGTGGGAGGAGAGAAGGCCGAACTGAGCCCAGCGAATGTACAGCTCGGGACTGGGTGCTCCAACATGCCCGCCGGGCCAGAACCCGCCGATGTCGTGGCTCCAGAAAGGGATGCCCGACAGGCTCAGGCTGAGGCCAGCGCGCAGGGCGGCAGCCATGCCCTCGAAGGTGGAGGGAGAGTCGCCCGTCCAGTTCAGGGGGTAACGCTGGGAGCCAGCATAGCCCGAGCGCCCCCACACGAGGCCCTCCTTCCGTTCCTGGGCGATCACCTCGAACACCGCGCGGTTGTAGAGCAGGGGATAAGCGTTGTGCATCTCTTTGCCTGTCTTGCCGTTGGCGAACAGAGCATCCTCGGGCACCGCCTCGCCAAAGTCCGACTTGAAGGTAGCGACCCCTGCACGCAGGTGTGGGCGGTGCTTGTCCTGCCACCAGCGCACGGCCCGCGGGTTGGTGAAATCGGGCATCGCGGCCTCAGGATTGTCCACGGGGCGGGCCAGCTCACCGTCCCTGGTTCGAACCAGGTAGCCGCGCTTCCGTCCCTCCTCATACATGGAGGTGTCTTTCCAGACGTAGGGGTTCTCCCACAGGCAGAGCTTCACCCCCCTGTCGGCCAGCCAGCGGACGAAGCCAGCTTGGTCCGGAAAGTCGTCATCGTTCCAGACGAAATCGCAACCGAGGACGTAGCGATTCTTCATCTCCTTAAGCCAGCGCGGATCGAGACTGATGACGTCGCAGGGGATGCCCAGCTCCCGCGAGCGAGAGACCACCTCCTCCACTTGCGGCCGACTGGTGTACATGGCCCGAGACATCCACACGCCGAACGACCACAGGGGCGGCAGCGGTGCCCTTCCGGTCAGCCAGGTATAGCGCGCCAGGATGTCCTTCGGGTGAGGGCCGTGGATGAGAAAATAGTCGAGATAGGGGTCCTCCACCTGAAAGGCGGCTGTCTGCCAGGATGGCCAGCCCAGCTCATAGATGATGGGGCTGGCATGGTTGATGAAGATGCCATAGCCGCGGCTGCTCATGAAGAAGGGCACGTTCAAGTAGGTGACGCTGCTGCTGGTCACGCCGTAGGTATCGCGCGACCAAGACACGAAGTGCTGCCCTCGCTTATCCAGCGGCCCGTACTGCATGCCCAGGCCGAACAGACGCTCCTCTACCGCCAGGGAGAACGCCTCGTGGAAGGCAACGTTTCCCCCCTCGTCGCGGGAGTAGCCCATGGGGTAGGCCACATAGCCCATCATCGCCCTATCCTGCCGTTGTTGGCGCCACACTTCCTGCCCTTCGCTGTCGTATGCAGTCAGCTGCCATGGTTCGCGCTCCGCCCGTAGAGAGAGGCTGGCACTGGTGAGGCTTACACCCCCACGGTCTGAGCGAAGCTCTACCTCCACAGGCGATGGCTTGATGGGCAGGAGCATCGGCGTCGTCCGAGGTGGCCGCTCCCCCAGGGAAAGCTGAACCCGAATGACCTCGGGGTGCACGAAAGTGATGGCCAGATGGGCGGTGGTGCCGTCGTCACTGGCCACGCGAAAACGGGCCCCGCTCTTGGTGCGGCGAAACGAGCGAAGCGCGGCCAGGTGGTGATACTGGCGTCCCGGTTGGGCAAAAATGGGACGCCAGCGGGCGGCCAGCTCGGCTAGGGGATTACCCTGCATTTGGGGGTTATTCGGCATGATCATCTCTCCAGACTTTTCGGCAGACAACGCTTGTCTGCATTTTACCGCACATTCCGCTTGTACTTGTACGGTTCGGGAGACCCTCATCGGGCCGCTGGCAGCCCCTTGCGCAAGACTATTTTGGTGGACTAAGATATCATTCCCCCGGGATGGGGACAATAGGTGCGAGAAGCCAAGAAAGGAGGCTGAGGAGCCGTGCGCAAGCTGGGCAAATTCTGGCTGACCTTCCTCGCCGTAGCAGCGCTGTTGCTGGTGCTGGCAGTGGCCTGCGAGGAGGAGGAAGAGGAAGAAACCCCCACTGGCACACCCACCGCTGCGGTCACCGGTACCCCGGCCGACACCCCTACGCAGGTGACGGAGGTCCCTGGCATCACCGACACAGAGATAATCCTGGGGATGCACGGCCCCCTTAGCGGCACCTGGGGGGCGGCGTACGCCCCCGTCATCGGCGGCGTTGAGGCCTACTTCAGGTATGTCAACGCCGAGGAAGACGGCGCCTGCGGCCGCGATATCATCCTCAAGATTGAGGACGATCAGTACCTCCCGGCCAGAGCGGTCGACGCGGTCAAGAAGCTGCTGGACCGAGACAACGTCTTCGCCATGATCGCCGGTATCGGGACGGCCGCCCACTCGGCCGTCTGGGAGGACCTAAACGCAAGAGGAGTGCCCGACCTGTGGATCATGTCCGGCGCCAACAAGTTTGGTTCTGAGCCCGAGAAGTACCCCTGGTCGGTTCCTCTCCTGCCGGACTACTATATCGAGGGGACGATCTTCGGCAAGTACATCTCGGAGAATATGCCGGGCAAGAACGTGGGCCTCCTCCGCCAGAACGACGACTGGGGCGAGGACGTGCAGAACGGCTTGGAGAATGGTCTTGACCCCGAAAAGAACGAGCTGGTGACCGTACAGAGCTATGAGCTCACCGACGTCAGCATTCGGTCCCAGGTCAATAACCTAAAGACCGCTGGCGTAGAAATAGTGGTCGCCGCCTCCAATCCACCGACCACTTCCCAGCTCATCAAGGAGGCCGACCGCCTTGACTGGCATCCCCAGTTCTTCATCGACTACGTCAACTCTGACCCTATGATGTTCCTCTATGCCACGCCCGAGCTCATGGAGGGGGTCATCACTCTTCAGGCCAACAAGCTGTCCCACTGGACTGACGACCCGGACGTAGCGGAGCACCACCGCATCATGCAGGAGTACGGTGACTACCCCGCCGGCAACTTCACCGCCGTCGGCGCCGCCGCGGCCTTCTTGACCGTCGATGCTCTGCGCGCGGCCTGTGACGATTTGACGCGACAGGGCCTGATGGATGCCGTCCACACCATCTTCAAGGACTACCAGGGCGCCGCGACCTTGGAGGGCATCACCACGACCCTCAGCCCGACAGACCACTTCTCCACCGAAGCCATGAGGATGCTGAGGGGTCACAATGGCGAGTGGGAGTACTTCGGCGACATAATCTCGTTCAGGGACTAGAAGGCAACCCCTGAGGGCAGCCACACGCCGCTCAGGTTATCATATCTAGCCATCCTGCTTCTTGGGCAGCGCCATCGCCTGGTTTGTGGTGGCCATGGGGTGGCTGTAGCCTCCGCCCTTGCCAAGCCCCGCGCCTGCGAGTAGCATGCGCCCGTAGATGCTACCATGGAGGCAGCGCAATGAAGATGGCAAGCGTGAGCATGACCCTGCTAGTTGGCATATGCCTGGCGGTGCTGGCGGCGGCCTGCGAGGAGGGTGAAAAGGAAGCGACGGCAACGTCAACCGCTACAGCGACAGCAACCGCCATCCCCAGCCCCACTGCATCGCCTCCGGCAACCCCTTCGCCCTCCGCAGTGACACCCACCGCCGCAGCCGAGACCCCGACCCCCGCGGCTACGCCCACCCCCTCGCCCACGCCGGAGGCCGCCGCCTGTCCCGACGACGACCCCGCCTTCTGCGCCTTCGCCACCCGCGTGGAGCAGGCCATCGCCGGCGAGGACGCAGCCTTCTTCGTCGCCAACTCTCTGACCCAGAGCGTCCTCTGCACCGCTGAGGAGGCCGACGTGGGCTATCTCTGTGGCCCCGAGCAGATCGGCGAAACCATCACCGGCATCCCCTACGGCCGCGAGGCGTCGGAGGGCACACTGGTGCCGCCGGATGACTACCGCAACTTCTGGATTCAGCTCTTCGCCTCGGACCTGCCCGCGGAGGAGGACAGCGAAGGCAGCGGCGAGCTGGGCATCTGGGGACTGGCCTACCCGATACCGCCCGCCGAGGGGACGCCCCGCAGTATCGTCGTGACCTACATCAGCGACAGCGGTCTGGGGCCCGCGCGGCAGGCCATCAACCTCCACTGTGAATTAGCGGACGGGCGGTGGCAGATCAAGTCGTTGCTCCAGCACATGCTCGCCCTGGGTTTGCCCCGGGACACCGCTGCGGAGTGGCGCGACTGGGGGGAGTAGAGGCCTAGCCACCCTCATGCTGGCCGCCGCCGTGTGCCTCCTGGTGGCGATCGCGTTGGTGTAGACAGAGCCCAGGCTCAGCACACAGTCACGCAGGCTGCGCGGCTCCTCAGCCCTTCTTGGCGCGCTCCCGCTCGATGAGGTCGCGGCGGAGGATCTTGCCGGCGGCCGATTTGGGGACCTCTGACACGTACTCCACCTCGCGGATCTTCTTGTAGGGCGCTACCTTCTCGGCCACGAAGGCCATCAGCTCTTCGGGGCTCGCCTCGAAGCCCTCCCTGAGCACCACCAAGGCCTTGGGGATCTCCCCGCCCTCCAGGTGCGGCTTGGGGATGACGGCGGCGTCGAGGACGGCTGGGTGCTCGTGCAGAACGGCCTCCAGCTCGGCCGGGGCCACCTGGTAGCCCTTGTACTTGATCATCTCCTTCTTGCGGTCGACGATATACAGGTAGCCGTCCTCGTCCAGCCTGCCGATGTCGCCGGTCAGCAGCCAGCCGTCCTCGCTGAGGCACTCTCTGGTCTCCTCCGGACGCTTCCAGTAGCCCTTCATCACCTGGGGGCCCTGCACTGCCACCTCGCCGACCTCGCCGGCGGGCAGCTCTTCGCCGGTGTCCAGGCTCACGATCTTCTCGAAGGTATCGGCCAACGGCACGCCGCTGGAGTCCAGCTTGATTCGGTCCAGGGGGTTGGTGTTGGTGCTGGGGCTGGTCTCGGTGAGCCCGTAGCCCTGCAACACCAGGCAGCCGTAGATGGACTTCACTCGCTCCGCCACCTCTGGAGGCAGTGCCGCCGCCCCAGACTGGACTAACCGCAGGGAAGAGGTGTCGAAGCGGGAGGGGTTCGGCACGTTGGCCATAGCCAGGATCGCCGGCGGCGCCAGGTACAGGTTGGTCATGCCGTACTTGCCCACCAGCTCCAGCATCTGCTCCACGTCGAACCGCATCATGACGACGCCGGTGATCCCCAGGGCCAGGCCCGTGCTCAAGAGCACCGTCATCCCGTAGATGTGGAAGAAGGGCAACACGCACAGGCCGACGGCGTCCGACGTTAGCTGCTCAGTCGCCAGGCCCTGCTTGACGTTGGCAGTGATGTTGTGGT
>Ga0209979_1003250_pt1 | contig 14512 bp, 7 predicted proteins | sample AnhtaG_FD_183114 | JGI IMG/M metagenome (GOLD analysis project Ga0209979, IMG submission 183114) | Deep subsurface microbial communities from Anholt, Denmark to uncover new lineages of life (NeLLi) - Anholt_01485 metaG (SPAdes) (version 2) | ecosystem: Environmental > Aquatic > Marine > Oceanic >...
CGATGCCCTTGTGGTTGTCATATCTCTCTTATTCTTGTACCTTTGTAGTAGACATCAATATAGTACTTCTTGCCCCTCTTCCTGATACCCATATCAGAAGCTCGAGCCTTTCCATACTTTGAAATATAGCATTTAAGTCCGCTAAAGTCAATTACCCTTTTTTGACTGCCTTCTCAATTTTACCCGTTTTCCCTTTCTCTATGAGACTGTGTATCACTTTTCTGTCAAATTTAGTTAATCGACCGCGCTTAATATACAGCACTGATGTTTACTATCCATTACAATAACCGTTCTCTTTGGCTTTCCCGAGGTGGCATCTATCAGCAGGTCTTTTTCTCTGGTTGATTTAATCAACCTTTTCAGGGGAGCTGAACCAGGCTGCACCAAAGCAACCACTCTATGGCTAACCACAAAATTGCCAAAACCGATATTTATCAATGTTGCCATAGCGCTATCCTGTCAAACCCTCTTCATGCTGACCAAAAGAGAACACTATCTAGGTTTCCTTTCCACATGTGAGATAGCCACCTCCAAGGATTTGATAATCTCTGTTTTTGCTCTCTATTATGGTGTAGGTATCCTTCATTCAATTTCACCACCTTTCGGTTTAAAGTTGCAGTTTTCCTCAAAAGTGGTAAATACTAACTTATATACCAATGTTTCGGTTATTTAGGAGGCTATCAATGGAAAGACTTAAAAAGATTGACGAAAATTTTGGCTAGATTTGAAGGTTTTGTTGGAAGGGGTTGGATGTAGCTTAAAATAAAAATAGGACTTGCGGGAGGAAATATGTATGCAGATATAACTAAGTTGATACTATGAATTTCTATGGAGAAATATGAATCCTTTAAGAAAAAGGTTAAAATTTCAGATGATGTAGTTTTATTTTCTTGCGATGGTTGAATTTTTAATGAGCCAACGCATTATCTTTAGATTAGATAAATCAAATTGAAATCTTGACATAAATCCACTAATATTAATATAATAGAGATGTATGTTACAAGATATATACTAAGCATGTTGGGCATACTACTAAAATAGGGTTTATATCCGAAATAGTTTGGATACAATCGGGTTATCTGAAAATTTGGCCAAGGAAACAACAATAAAAATATGAGAGAATTCCCTTTCTATATATTCATTGACTCATGCGCTTTTCATCCTCCGCAAGCATCCGAAAAAACGGCAGTTTCTGAGCTTTTCAAACTCAAAGAAGAAGGGAAAATCTCTGACTTAATTTCATATAAAGTTGACCAGGAGCTTTCTAAGGCTCCTTCACGGATTGCAAGACAAAGAATCGGGAAGATATATACTATGCCCGTAAGTCTCACGATCGACGAACGGAAAACACAACTCGAAATTCGTAATCTCCTTTTCGGTGATAAACAAAAGCTGAAATCAAATGAAAGAAACGATGTCGATAATATTTTCGAAGCTCAAAAGTATGGATACATGTATTTCGTGACTTTGGATAAGAACCACATCCTATCAAAAACGGCCCAAATAGAGAAAAGATTCAAAATGAAAGTAGTGACACCTTCGGAATGCTTGAGAGAGATAAAAGAATGGCTTGCACGATATGATCAAAATACTAAATAAGAAAACAACATCGCAAATTCTATGCGACTTCTCTAAAATCTATGAGTTAACACGCATTAATTTTTAAATATATATAAATTTACTTAAAACTATGAGAACAATAGGTCTTATTGGTGGTATGAGCTGGGAATCGTCTCAAGAATATTACCGGATTATAAATGAGACTGTAAAAGAAATATTGGGCGGACTCCACTCGGCTAAGATTATCATGTATTCTGTTGATTTTGAAGAAATTGAAAAATTACAGCATCAGGGAAAATGGAAGGAACTCACAGAGTTAATGATTGACGCAGCGCAAAGAGTTGAAAAAGGTGGAGCAGATTTTGTTGTTATATGCACCAATACCATGCACAAAATGGCAGATGAAGTTCAAAAGAATATCAAGATTCCCTTACTGCATATCGCAGATGCAACTGCTGAGAAGATACAAGAAAAAGGTCTTGGAAAAATTGGTCTTTTGGGAACTAAGTTTACCATGGAAGAGGATTTCTATAAAGGCAGGTTAAAAGAAAAATATGGCCTTGATGTAATTATTCCAAACGAGGAAGAAAGACAAATCGTCCATGATGTAATCTATAAAGAGTTATGTATTGGAGAAATAAAACAGTCTTCCAAAGAGCAATTTAAAAAGATAATACAGAATCTTGTTTCCAATGGTGCAGAAGGAATTATTTTGGGCTGTACAGAGATACCTCTTTTAATAAAACAAGAAGATGTTGAAGTTCCATTATTTGATACAACAATGATACATGCAAAAGCTGCTGTTGAATATGCAATAAAATGCACTGCTCACCACTTCAGTTGACAGGTATCTGACACCCCCTCAAAATTATTGTCCAGATTCTTCTCCTTTACCAGCTTTGAACCGTCAATGAAAGTCTCCATCGGAGTTCTGCCCTGACATCTTTTGCCCTGGTGGCTACCTCTATTACTATAACCCTCAGCCCATTCGTCAAGACCTTCCTGTAACTCTCAACTTCACCATATCCCTTTCTCCGGAAGGCAACCCTATAGAACTCATTAAGCACTGTTTTATGAAAAGCCTCACAAATCCCATTCGACTGGGGCCTACGGGCTCTGGTCTTGGTGTGTTCTATCTCATTATATTGGAGGTAAATCTCATAATCCTTAGGATTGGAACTCCCTGAGCCTCAAAGAATGGTAAAACCCGGTCATCGAGAGTATCAGCTGCCGTGATAGGAACTTTAGCGGTGTAAAGCTTGGCAAATACCAAGCTGGAATAGGTATCCAAAACTGTCTATTGATAAATTCTTCCTACCCTTTTGAAATAGCCCACATAAAAGGTATCTTGAGCCAGAAGGTAGCCAGGATGTTCGGTCTCTATCTCATCGGGATACTGCTCCCTTTCTCTTTTCTGAATCTCTAAATCCCTCAGTTGCTCCTCTGGGTAAACAATCCCTTCTTTGGCTGATTTTTTCTCTAAAGCCTTATTATGCCTCAACCAGATGGAGCGAACTCCTCCGCTGGAGACCAATATGCCCCCTTTGCGCAATTCATTGGAAGCCCTGGTCTGACCGTAGGCTGGATACTCAGTGGCATCTGTAATACTGCCTCTTCTACCTCAGGTGCCACCCGATTCTTTAGACATGGTTTCCGCCTGCTCTTTTCCCTTAACCCCTCTATCCCATGCTCCTCATAGGCTTTCTTGATGTCATAGAAGTGCTGTCTTGAACAGCTATGGATTCTGCAGGCTTGAGAACTGCTTTGAAGAAACTCAGCCAACTCTATCAAATTGATCTCTCTTTTGATGAGCTTGTCTTGGGGTGGTCATTTGCTCCTCCTCCTTTAAGGTTGTCTTCTCAGGAGGTAATTAGGCCACCTGTCAATGTGATGTGTCAAATCAATCTTAGTGCGCCTAAATCACTACGCCAGTTTTCTACTCTACCTTAAAAGTTTGAATTTACCTTTGGCCACTCTTTTCTAATTTTCGCTGAAGCTGCCGACCTTTTTCCATCTCTTTATAATATTTATCTGTTTGACCTAAGCGATTGTAGATATCTGCCAATATAAAATGGCCAAAAGGTGCATATTCTGATTCCGGGGCTAATTTTAAACCCTTTTTGGCAAGTCGAATTGCTTCATCAAGGTTTTGGTTTATATCTAAATATGTTTTCGCCAGCATAAGGTATCCACTAGCAAAATCTTCTTTGTGCTTTATGACTTCCTTTAAGTGCTCGATCTTTTTATCTACATATCCCATTTGTTCAAAGAGTCTGGCCAGGCTGAAATGAGCAAGATGGGCTGCTGGATTTAATTCGATTTCCTTTTCATATTCCTCTATCGCTTTATTAAACTCTTTCTTCTCCTCATAAAGGAACCCAAGGTTATAATGAGCATCCAGAATTCGTGGCCTCATCTCCAAAGCTTTTCTAATTTCCTGCTCTGCTTGTTCCGGCATTTTTTTCTCTAAATAAGCCGCTCCCAAAAGATTATGAGCCATTGCACTGCGTTCAGGGTCTATATCAATAGCTTTCTGCAAGTGAGAGATTGCTTTATCCACGTCCTTCATTTCCAAGTATATTTTTCCCAGGTTGAGGGGAGGTTTATAATCTCTGGGGTCTAATTGCATTAACCGCTTGTAGCCAGCTATAGCTTCATCGTATTTTTTTAGCTGCTTGTAAGCGTGAGCTAAACTGAATATAGCTGCTTCGTATTCCGGGTCAGTCTTCAAGGCTTCTTTACAATCTTCGATTGCCTCTTTAAACTTATTCTGTTTTAAGAAAATCTGAGCCCGAACTTGACGGGCTTGCATAATCTTGGAATCTTTTTCTATAACCTTGTTTATTTTCTCCAATGCTTCATCCAGTTTTCCCTCAGCAAATTTTCCCTCGGCCAGTTTTATTTCATTAAAGATAAGGACTTTATCTTTCGGGTCTGGGAGGTTCTCAGTCTTGTTTGGCTTCGAATGGGAAGTAAAGCCCCCAATATATCCCAAAGCCATGAGTTTTTCTCTAGATTCTTCATCCAGTTTTTGGGGGCCCCTTTTTTCAATCCCCTTGGCGGCCATTTTTTCTTGTAGACTTTTTAGCTTTTCCTCGAATTTCTTTGCTATTTTGAGATTCTGTTTATACATATTATATCGCTCTTTTGGATCATGAATAATATCATAAAGTTCGGGCCTTGGAGCCTGAATATATTTATATTGAGAACTGCGTAAACTTTTCAAGGCGCTCCATCCATAACGATATTGCGGAAAATAAGTTTCGCTGTAAGCCAAACGTTCTGCCTCTTGGTTTTTACCCATAATCAGCGGGATAAGGCTCTTTCCCTGAACTTCTTGAGGAACTGGAAGACCGAGGATTTGTAAGAGAGTAGGCATAATATCAATAGTCTCCACCTGAGCAGTGACCTGTTTCCCTCCTAATTTTGAAGAAGGAAAGTGGATGATTAAAGGAACTGAGATGGTTGCATCATAAATAAAAAACCCATGGCCGCTTTCATCATGCTGTCCAAGGCTTTCTCCATGATCTCCTACTATGACTATTAAGGTTTTCTCTAATATATCTTTTTCCCTGAATTTATCCAGGACTTTTCCAATCAGATTATCAACATATGCTATTTCTCCATCATAGAGTCCCCAAGGCCGTTTCGAGTATCTGGTTTTATAAGGTTCAGGTGGGTCATAAGGGGTATGCGGGTCAAATAGATGTATCCAACTAAAAAAGTTCTTCGGATGATTTTTTTTAAACCATTCAAAAAAAATCTCTATGACTTCTCCTCCTTCTCGCTGAACTGAATCAAGGTCAATCTTTTTGTCTGTTGTGAAATCAAAGTCATCGTAATAATAGTCAAATCCCTGGTCTAAACCCCAGCGAGAATCGAGCACAAAAGCTGCGATAAAAGCGCTGGTGTCCAAGTTGTGCTCTTTAAGCACCTCTGCAAGGGTAACCTTATCTTGTTCAAGGTAAAACCCACCATTATCCCTAACACCGTGATAAAAGGGATAAGTGCCAGTAAATATGGAAGAATGGGAAGGTAGGGTAAGGGGTGCTTGGCAGATTGCATTTTCAAACAAAATTCCAGTCTCAGCAAGATGGTCGATGTTGGGAGTTTCCACCTTTTCGTAACCATAACATCCCAGATGGTCAGCTCTAGTCGTGTCCAGGGTAAAAAGTAGGATATTCATCTCCGAAACATCAAGAGGTGCCATTATTTTTTTTATTTCATCGGTAAATTTAGCCTCTTTTTTAGGGAGGTATTTGCTCAAGGTGTAAAAAAGTATCAGAGCTGTAAGAACTCCTATTAATAAAAAAAGGAGAGACTTATGGCGAAAAATTTCTCTTAAATATTGTTTTTGCTTTTTTGATAATTCCATTTCCCTGCACAAGTTGGATTGTGTGAGCCTACAAATAACTTATCCACATTTTGTGTTGTCTATTATAGCGAAGGTGAAATAATACTATCAATCCAGAGGGCTCTTTTCGATTGCCCTTCTCGTTTTGAAAACTAATTAGCCTTTCTCTAACAATTACCTCCTCCAACCAGATAATGGGTTGGGGTTAGTCCTATGCTTCCTCAACACTCTAACTTGAGTCTGTTTAGAAAATTATTCAAATTCTCGACAATTGATGTATTTCTTCCCTAAAATCAACAGGTTACCACCCCGTGCAGGTTTCGCTGCACGGGGTGGCAATGGAATCGTTGCGCAAAGAAGTGGCTCAGGGCGTTCTAACAACAATGATGTTGAGGATATTTTTATCTTTGAGCATGGTATTGAAAGCAGGGATGTCTTTGTCGAGCAATTCTTTCAACTCACTCTGAGCGGTTGCCAATTCCTTTTTTAACCCTTCATACACCTCAATCGATTGGGTTGTTGGTGGAAAATCGGCGCCGAAAGCGCCGACAACACCAGCAAGAAAGGAGAGCTGTCCATAGATCATTTGACGCTGGCGGAAGGACTTAGGGTCACCTTCTGCAAGTGCTCTTTGGACGAATTTATCCTCCACCGCGGTGACCTTTTTGTCGAGCTCTTCGGCTGCAGTTATAACCGGAGCAAAGCTACTGTCTCCTTTGAGACGTTCTTTTAGGTCAATAATCTGCTCTCTGATCGATTCAATTAGGTCAACCGTATCCACCACAATGTTAATATCATCCCGAGTCTCCAGCGACAGCTTTGCTTGGGCCTGAATATCTGCCTCGGTTCCCTCAGAATGCGGATCCTTCTTCACTGTGAGCTTCTGGCTGAATTCCTGACCACCCACGGCGAGTTTCACCGTGTAGGTCCCAGGCACTGCCAGAGGTCCGAACAGCCCCCGGTTGAGGGCGTAGTTTCTTAGAGTCAGCCGTCCGTCTGGATCATACTCGACATGGGGATTTCCAGGAGGTCTGATTCTCAGCCTGCATTCCTTCGCCGTCTCATGCCTCAGGTCCCACCAGACCCGGTTGATGCCGGGCTCCTTGGTTCCCTGGAGTGCTCTCACCGTTTGACCCCTCTCATCCAGGATGCTGATCTTGACATCACCCTTGGGAGCGGACTTCAAATAGTAATTAATGGAAGCACCATAGGGGGGATTCTGCCCAACGCACAGGTCCTCTCTATAGCTTAATGGTAAGTTTACGTTCCGGAAACGGTAAGCCGGCCGTGGAGCAAAGAGATGGACACTGGAGTTGAGAACCTGCTGGGTGAGCTGCTGAAGGGGGGTGATGTCGTCCATAATGTAGAAGCCGCGCCCATAGGTGCCCACCACCAGGTCGTTAAAATGCTCCTGTACCACCAGCCAGTGCATCGGCGCGTGGGGAAGATTGGTTTGCAGAGGAAGCCAATTCTCACCATCGTTGAAGGAAACATACACCGCATTCTCCGTCCCCACATAGAGCAGCCCTTTCCGCACCGGATCTTCCCGGACGCAATGGGTATAGCTAAACACGCTTTTGGGGATGTCCGAGCTGATAAATTTCCAGCTCTTTCCATAGTCGGTAGTCTTATAGATATAAGGATCCCGCCCGTTCACCTGGTGGAAGTCCAATGCAATGTAGCAGGTGCCGGCATCATACCTGGAGGGCTCTATGTTGCTTACCGTACCCCAGGGCGGCAGGTTGGGGATGTTACCAGTGACATTGGTCCAGTTAGCGCCGCCGTCCCGGGTCACCTGTACCAGCCCATCATTGGTGCCCGCCCAGATCACTCCCTCTTCCAGGGGAGATTCGGCTATAGCAAAGACGAGGCAGCCATATTCAACGCCGAGATTGTCGTAGGTAAGCCCACCTGAATCCTGCTGCTTGCTCTTATCATTGGTGCTCAGATCGGGACTGATCTCCTTCCAGCTATGCCCCCCATCGGTTGTCATGTGCACATGCTGGCTACCGACATAAACCTTGTTGTGGTCATGGGGGGAGATAACGATGGGAAAGGTCCAATTGAAGCGATATCTCAAGTCAGCAGCTCTCGAATTCTGGGGATTTTTTGGCCAAACATCGACTGCCCGTTCCTGCCCGGTCCGAACATTAGAAATGTCGAGACCACCATTGTAGCAGCCACCCCAGACGATGTCGTTGTCGACTGGATCGGGAATGGCAAAGCCACTCTCACAGCCGCCTATATTCAGCCACATGGTTGATGGGATCCCCCTCCCGCTCAAGCTATTACTGGGACCTCGGATGGAGGGTCCATCCTGCCGGTTACCATATACATTGTAAGGGATCTGGTTGTCGACAGCCACATGATACATTTGGGCAATCGGGAGTCGGACTCTGTGCCAGGTATGACTACGGTTAACAGTGATGCTAACACCTCCATCGTTGCCGACCATCATCCGATCAGGGATGAGGGGATCTATCCACCAGTCATGGGAGTCTCCACCTGGACTATTCGCACCTGTGCTTCCTATAATCGTCTCTCCGCCATCGAGCGTATAATTCACGCTGTTACCTGGAAAATAGACCTCGTTGTAATTATCAGGTGCCACCGCCATCCTTGTGTTGTAATGAGGTCGCTCGTTTATCAAGCGGTTGTAACTGACAAGCTTCCAGTTCTCGCCTCCATCGTCCGACCTCCAGAGCGCACCGCCGCCACCGGTTTCAATCAAGGCATAGACCCGATTGGAATTGCTCTGAGCCACATTGACCGCGACTTTTCCCACATCGAATTCCGGCAGTCCGTGACCTTTGAGGCGCTTCCAGGTGGTGCCGCCGTCCCGAGACACAAATACACCGCCTCCCGGTCCGCCGCTCTCCCTTTCCCAGGTATATATCACCAATGGCCACATCCCGGCAAAGAGAATCCGGGGATTGTTGGGGTCCATGGCGATGTCCGAGCAGCCGGTGTCTTCATCCACAAAGAGCACCTTCTCCCAGGTCTTGCCCCCATCGGTGGTGCGGTAGACCCCTCGCTCGGGCTGAGGTCCGTAGCAATGACCCATGGCAGCAGCAAAAACAATGTTGGGATCACGGGGGTCGATCACAATCCTCCCTATCCTGCCGGTTTTCTCCAGACCCATATGTTTCCAGGTCTTGCCGGCATCGGTGGACTTGTAGATGCCATCCCCGATAGAGACATTACTGCGGATGAAGGTCTCGCCAGTCCCCACCCAGACGATGTTGTGATCGGAGGGGGCAATAGCCAGAGAACCGATGGATTGCGCCGGCTGGTCATCAAAAATGGGCTCCCAATTGATACCGCTATCAATAGATTTCCACACCCCTCCCGAAGCTCCTCCAGCGTAGCAGACCAAGGGATCGCCCGGGACACCAACCACCGCACTCACCCGGTTGCCCTGAATACCAATGAAGCGATACTTGAGCTGGCTATACACGTCTGGGTTGATCTGCTGGGCGTAGCCTTGTGCCACATACCCGGCAGAAATGAATAAAGCCACAGCAACAATCACCGATAATTGAGCCATTAATCCGCCCTTTTCTCGTAACATTTGAGACCTCCTTGGATCCTTCTTACGGGACCCTGAATTGATTGACCGAAGACCATTTTCTCCCGTGGTCTCCGTCGGGTTTTATAATTGGTGAGTAGAACCCTCACCCTCACTTAAATCTTAGATACTGGTATTTGCCACATCCAGCCTCGCCTTACAATGGAGTTATTCACTCCAGATTACGAATGTTTTTATTTTACCATCATTGGGGAGCTTTTCAATCCAAATTTTTGCTGATTACCCCAAAAGTTTCTTTCTCTTTCCTAAAAATTGGAACTCAACTTAGCTTATTTCCCGATGACTGAGCCATATTTCTGCCGAAAAAATGCACTTATGCTCTTTTTTCTGCTTTCGCTCTCATTTCAGGTTAATATTGAGAGGTAAAATAACCTTTTCAAAAAGAAGGGGGCAAAGCTGCCCCCCCTTCTCTCCATACGCTTCTGGGTGATTATCATTAGAGGTATTTTCACCTTAGCTTACAACCTCCTTCATTAGAAGGTGAACTTGGTGCCAAAACGAACGGTTCTGGGAGTCATGATGGTAACCGGATACCCAAGCTTAACTCCGATGGTAGACACATCCCTGGTAGCGACATTGATGTTGAAAATGTTGTATAAGTCGAACATCAGCTCCACGGACCTGTCTCCGATGTTTAAGCTCTTGGAGAGCCTGAGGTCGAGCATGTTGACATCCGGCAGCCGGTATTCACCCCGCTCAGCCGCCTTGACGGTGATTCTCCCCTGAGTAAACCCATACACATTGAGATTGCGATCCAAGGGATACCCTGTTTGATACCGGTAGGTGCCACTGAGCATAATGTCATAGGGCAGCAGGTAGGAGCCTTGCAACTTGAACACATAGGGGGAGTCGGTTGCGATATAACCTTTGTAATTGATGAGGGTGTTGGGGTCGTTGGGGTCGCCTGTCACTCCTCCATACATCTTCTGGTAGGTGAAGCCGCCCATCAGCGACCATCCATGGCTGTAGCGCTTGGTCCAGGTGAATTCCAGCCCTTTGTATTCGTAGTCGAGCAGGGGGCTGTTTGTATAGATCCCTAAGTAGAGACCGCGATACTCGGGCTTGAGGTTCCATACCTCGAGGCTCCCTCCCAGGGGATTGTCTATGGTCACCGGGGTGTAATTATCCGGGGAAAGCAGCACATTGCTGACATCCAGTATGTTCCTGGCTCTCCTGTAATAGAAGACCGCCCCCAGGTTAAAGCCGGTGAACAGCTCTCTTTCCACTCCCAGGGTGAACTCATCCTCATAGGGTTCCTTGCTGTTGCGGTCATAATCCCGGTTTTTTCCTATCCGCCAGCCGGTAGAGGGTCCCATCTCATTGAGGTCGGCAAAGTCGTCTCCGTCGAGGTCGGTCCAGGTTCGCTTGTCATAGCCGACCTGCATGGGATTCATGTTTTCGATTGTACTCATTCCAATCCGACGGTAGTAGCGGCTGACATTCCCCTTGATGACGGTCTTCCCATCGCCCAAGAGGTCGTAGGAGAAGCCGAAGCGGGGGGCGATGTTGTTCCACTCGGGAATCCCATCGATTCTCTCAGTGCTATATGAAGGGAACCAGGCACCAGCCTCGCTGGTTTGCTCGGGAACCCACCCGGTCCATCGGTCGAACCTCGCCCCCAGGCTCAGGGTCAGTCGGTCCTTGATGGTGAAATAATCCTGGAAATAGAGCCCGAGGTTGTATAGAAAAGTTTGCATCTCCATCGGGGCATTACTGAGTTGCACCTCTTTGGGGACCCCATTGCGATAGCGCTGCACGTTTATCCCCCATTGGTTGGAGGTAGTAGCGTAGGAATTCTGCAGAAGGGAGAACTGGAACCCGGTCTTTATGCTGTGGCAACCACCCAGGAAATCATCCAGGAAGTGGGAGTAGGCGCTGTTGAGCTCCAGGCGCCAATTGGGGTTAAGACGGGTCGAGGATACGGAGTCCCATTGGGTGTAGAGCACGATGTCCTCTTTGGCGATGGCGGTGGCCACGTCAAGATTCGGCTGATGCCTCATGGGGAATACCCCCTTCATTCCTCCCACCCGGATATCCAGGAAGGCTTTGTCGGAGAGAATAGAGGTCCACTGCCCCTGAGTGGTGTAGGCAGGCTGCTTCTGCACGCTGGTGGCATCATCTGTCGCATAATAGGTTTCGCCTGCTCTATGCCAGCGGTATTTCCAGTTACGGTTGAAGTTGTACATGAAGGTGTTGGTGGGATTGATCTGATAGGTTACCTTCCCGAAGACATTGGATATCATGTTTTCGTCTATCCGAGGCTCCATCCCCGTTGGAGTGTAGGCAGACATCAGGACCTTATCAATTTTCCAGTACCTGGCGGCGCCGAAGAACCAAATCTTATCCTTAACTATCGGTCCGCCAACTCTGCCATTGATGTCTAAGCTGATGTCGATGGGGTTGGCTATAATCCCTTGCTCTGCCTGCTGCGGAGAAACATTATCCCAAGACAGGTCCTGGTTCAGGAAGAGAAACATTGCCTGGCCGTGTAGATCGTTCCCTCCGGAACCGGTCACCATATTCTGATACATACCACCAACATTAATCTCAGGTGGCAGCGCATTATACTGGGAAGCCATCTCCTTGTACATGGAGAAACCCCAGTAGAGCATGACCGACCCACCGCTGCCGCCGGCCCAGTTCATCACGAGCCCGTCAAGGACATAGCTTGTCTCAGATGAAACTCCGCCGTGGGAGGTGATTGAATACGACTGCATCCCCTCGACGCCTGCGACGCTGAATTTCGATGCTTGTACCCCGCGTGCCCCGCTTGCTATCGCCCAGGGGTCTCTGGCGGTGGGGAGGTTGTCCAGCTGACTTTGGTCGAAGGTGGTCTCCTTGGTGGTACTCTCGACATCCACCACCGGGGATTCTCCGGTCCTGATTACGGTCTCCTCCACGGCGGACAGGGTGACAGCAACTCGCGCAATAAACCCAATAGTGATGCGGATCTCCTTGAGCTCCACCGTGCCGAACCCCTCTAATTCGTACTTGATGTCGTAGATTCCAACAGGAAGCATTATAAAGTGGTAGTAGCCCCTTTCGGTGGTGACCACGGTCCTCAGCCCGATCATATCAGGGCTGGTGAGGGTGACGGTTACCCCAGGGAGCACGGCGCCGGCTTCATCGGTAACCTTGCCGGTGATGGTCCCCGTCTGAGTCTGACCAAAGAGGAGACTACCGACCGCGACCATAAAAAGAAAAGAAAAAGGTGCTACAATCTTAAGACACCTCATTTACCTACCTCCTTTAAGGTAGAAGGGTTAATATTGGTTTCTGAGGAAGATTCGAACTTCTTCTACAAGCTGGCTCTCTGGTGAAGCGTTATGGAGAAGAATAGACAAAACAATGAAGGCTGATACATTTTTCCCCTTACCTTTTCGCGATAATAATATATTTTTTTTTGGTAAGGTGTCAAGTGTTTTTTCAAGAATTTTATCTATCCAGATAAATTTAACCACCATCAACCCCGAGCTTCTTCTCACCACTCTGAAGGAGAAGATGCTGGAGGAGACCTGTCTCCAAACCAAGACCCAGAAGAAAATCCAATTGCTCGACTATCTACCTCCCACCAGGGATAATAAGAAGGTCGCCTTCTTCATCTTCCCCCGGGAAGAGGACGGTAAGCCCCTCCTCACCCTTGAGGATAAAGAAGTCGCCTTCTTCATCCAATTGGGTAACCTCAACCTCAAGTGCAAATTCAAACTGAAGGATATGGTGGTCAACGGCAAGCTGGAGCTCTAAACCCTCTTAAAGGGAGCTCCTCTTCTACATCTCAAGCCAGCACCACTCCTTAGTAATCGGGGTTTTGTTTAAGACCTCGCCTCGGTCGGCTCTGGTGACGATGGTCCCCCCGTGGTTGTATCCGTATCCACCCTCGGGGTTGTAAAGCCCCGGCTCATTGGAGAATATCATCCCTTCTTCCAGCACGGTGTAACCTCCCAATGCCAGATAGGGAGCCTCGTGTCCTTCCATCCCGATTCCGTGAGCCGGTCGGTGGTAGATATACTTCTCCAACCCTGCATTTCGAGCGTGGTCGATGATCTTCTTGGCTATATCCCGAGCCACCGCTCCCACCTTCTGCAGCTCAGCCTGCATGAGGTGGTAGCCTATTTGGGTAAAGAGGGACGGAAGGCCATCTAATAACCTGAGCTTGAGGAAATCTTTTTTACCTATGCATTGAATCTGTGCGCCGTGGCTAAATGAGTTTCGACAGATACAAATACTTAAGGACAGATAAAGAGCTTACTCTCCTAATATGACGCAAGAGTCTGTTGCTCATATGGAGCTTTCAAAGCGAACAAGCCATGTAAGTCCCTTCGGTTCTTATCAATATATTTTAAGAAACTGGACTGAGGTAGCAAATTGATGTTGATGATTTTCAGACAGTCCACTTAAATCTCCGGAGCGAATCCTGAGTGAAGTGGTGTAACTGAGGCTCGAAGGCAGCCAAGTTATATAATACTTGTCGACAGAGAACACGGTTGAAGATTTGGTTGTTTGAAAATTTCTTCTTTGAAAAGCAACTAAATCAATGTCTCAAAAGCAGAAGTGCTAACTCAGGCAATGACTCTAATATTTAGAGGCAGATTGCAAGCCATTTCAACTCAGAAAAGTTGGGAGGAGAGTTAATAGTGGCTCAAAGAGTTATTTTTGTGTTTTTATATTCCTATATTGTATGGGTAATATTAGCCAAGGCATAATAGGGGAACTATTGGTAGATAACTTCAATAAATTTGTTACAAAAGGAGGCTATTCAAATGAGGTATGAAAGGGGAGATTTTCTTCGCTACCTGATACCGGCTGCCTTAGCTATCACCGTCTTGCTGAGCTTGGGAATTTTTACCACCAGCTGCAATTATCAAGGGAAAGCCAAGCTTCACTTTGAGATTTCTTTCCCGGAAACGGTTCATCCCGAAGCTGTAACAGGACGTGCCTTCGTTATGATCACCCGGAATGGCGAAAGAGAGCCGCACCTGCAAGCCGGTTCGTGGAGAAACTCCGTGCCT
>Ga0209979_1003253_pt1 | contig 14501 bp, 16 predicted proteins | sample AnhtaG_FD_183114 | JGI IMG/M metagenome (GOLD analysis project Ga0209979, IMG submission 183114) | Deep subsurface microbial communities from Anholt, Denmark to uncover new lineages of life (NeLLi) - Anholt_01485 metaG (SPAdes) (version 2) | ecosystem: Environmental > Aquatic > Marine > Oceanic...
CTGTCCTGAGCGTAGTCGAAGGGCCTGTCCTGAGCGTAGTCGAAGGGCCTGTCCTGAGCGTAGTCGAAGGGCCTGTCCTGAGCGTAGTCGAAGGGCCTGTCCTGAGCGTAGTCGAAGGGATGGTCATCTCCCCCACAGTGCGGCCCGCGTAGCGCTCCAGCCCCGCGCTCAGTTCCTCGGCCAGGATCTGGAGCGAGGGCAGTGGCTGGCCGTGCAGTTTCTCCAGCAGCGCATCATAGTGGCGGAGCGTGCCCACCAACAGCAGGTCTGCCTCCTTCCCCCGGCTTAGATAGATGTCACCGGGCAGAACAGCGTCTCCGCCCAGGGAGAGCATCTCCTGCTTCAGGATCATGGCTGCGGCGAAGCCCACCCCCTCCAGATTGACCGGTCGCAGCAGCGCTTTGGGGGCCATCAGTTCGATCCCCTCCTCCATAGCGCCCACCTCGGCCATAGCTGTGCGAGCTTCGTCTTCACTTGACCACTCCAGAATCCTCAGGTTGAAACGGCTCATGAGCTGATCCTTCCCTGGTAGCCGATGAGGGTCAGGAACTCCTGGCGAGTGGCCATCTTACGGCGGAAGAGCCCTCGGTTGGCGGAGGTGACCACGATGGAGCCCGGCTTCTTGATGCCGCGCATGGTGATACACAAGTGCTCGGCCTCCACCACCACCCCTACTCCCTGAGCCCGCACCGCCTCCATGATGGCATCGGCGATCTGGCCCGTGAGCCGCTCCTGCAGTTGAGGGCGTCGGGCCAGGATCTCCACTGCCCGGGCCAGCTTGCTGATGCCCACGATGGCCCCCTCGGGGATGTAGCCGATGTGAGCCACGCCATGGAAGGGAAGGAAATGATGTTCACACATCGAATAAAAGGGGATATCCTTGAGGATGACCATCTCCTGGTGCTTCTCCGTCTCGAAGGCGACCTGCAGCACCTCCCGGGGGTCCTGGCTGAGCCCTTCAAAGAGCTCGGCATACATCTCCGCGACCCGGCGCGGTGTTTCGATCAACCCCTCACGCGTTGGGTCCTCGCCGATGGCCTCAATGATGGTCCTGACAGCCTGCTCGATCGTTTCTCTGTCAACCATGTCTAGCCCTCTATGTCTCGTCTGTCGTGCAAGTCGATGTTGTTCCTTCAGATACCTCAATTGCCCCTACGGGACTCTCTTCGGTCGCCGCACCAAGATCCTGCCACGATATGCTCTCCCGCCACATGTAGTAGAAGCCCAGGCAGGTTATGGGCAGCCACAGCGCGCCGTGCAGCAGCAATGTGTAGCCCGCTGCCACCTCCCCCGGCACCCCGAACCCCTCTAGCACCCGGATACCGGGCGCGTCGAAGGTGCCCACGTACCCCGGAGTGGAGGGGATGGTCGTGGCCAGGTTCACGACTCCATTCATCAGCATCAACACGTAGAAAGGCGCTCGAAAGGGAAACCCCTGCATGACACACCAGTAGTTGGCCGTCTCCGCCAGCCAGATTACGAGGGAGCTAACGAATATCATACCCACGTCGTGCCCGCTGCGCAGGAAGCGCAGCCCTGCCAGGAAGCGGGCCACGATTCCCTCTCCAGGCTGTCGCAGAGAGGGGGGTAATAGTCGTTCAATCAACCAAGAGGTCGCTGCCTGCGCCCTTCGCGGCACAGCGGCCAGGGCGAAGAAGAGGACCAGCGCCCCGAAGAAGAGCAGGCTGGCCAGGATGACGATTCGGCGCAGCCAGGCCGGCATGGGGGCCAGGGGCAGGGAGATGAAGACGAAGAGCAACATCACTAATCCGTCGAAGACGCGCTCCACAACGATGGTGGCCAGCGAGCCGCTCATGGGCACTTCCTCTTTACGTCGCAGCACATAGGCCCGGATCACCTCCCCTGCCCGGGCGGGGTAAACATTGTTGCCCATGTAGCCGATGACCACCACCGGGAAGAGGTGGCGTAGTGGGATGGGCTTGAGGGAACGCAGCATGTAGTGCCACCGCCAGGTCCGGGCCCAGACTGCGACAAAGTAGACCATCACCCCGGGGATCATCCAGCGGTAGTCGGCTTCTTGAAGCCCTCGCCACACCTGGTCCAATTGCAGTCCCCGCAGAGCCAGGTAGACAAAGAAGCCGCTGACAAGAAAGCCCAACCCAATGGTCCACCGTTTCATCCTCACCGGTTCCCCTTCATCCCCTGGGCTGACGCCAGGACAGGCTGCAACAGACCGCCTTCCCCAATTATGCCCCTGAGGAAGCCAGTCCCTTCGCCCACCCAGAACACTCTTGCGAAGGATTAAGACCCTCTGCCAGGGTGACGTGGGAGCTCAAGCTGGCAGCTCACCGGGCAGGGGCAGCATCCCCCTCAGCACTCGTTCCATGGTCATAGTATGGCTGCAAACCCCGCGCGAGGCGAAGAAGTTACACTGGCAGCTCCATTGTCCCTGATCGTAGGACACAATATAGGTATCGTGATCACCACGAAAAGTCACCTGAAAACTATTGAAAGAAATGCGGTCCAACTCCTGCGCGTACCGCTTTGCCTTCTGAATCTTGCTGATCATACCGGCGTCATACATCATTTAGCCCTCCTTTGCGGCATGGGTGACAACTCTGGCCCAAAAACACAAAACACTAAGCCCACCAAGGCGGCACTTAGTGTTTGCTTCGCCTCCGATTGTCTGTGCTTCAACAACCATCTCTTCCAGTTCCCATCAGACCCATCTCTCTCGACCACACATAAGTATACCCCGATCCAGGCTTCTTGTCAAACGCCCCCCGGACGCCGGCTTACTGCCGCCACTAAGGATAGGCGCTGATCCCCGGCTTGCCAGGTGCCTGAAGCTATGCTACAATGATCCCAAATGGGGAAACCGGAGTCCCCAGCGAGGAGCAGTTGACAGCGAATCCGGGGCAGGAGCGTCATCAACGGGGCACAGGGCAAATCCGATCTCCAGCGATGATGAGCAGCGAAGCACAGGCGCAAGGGCGTCCCAGGTGGTCCACTGGTCAAATCACGAAAGCGAAAAGGCAGTGGGGCTCAAAGCTTTGGTGGAGAGCCTGCTCTTCGTAGCTGAAGGGCCGGTGCCCCCTGGCCAGTTGGCCAGGGCCCCAAAAAGTTTCAGAAAGGGAAGTGGAGGGTGTTTTGATCACCTTGGCCGAGGGATACCGGACACGCGGGGTCAGGTTACAGAGGGACAATGGCCAGGTGCAAATCGTGACCGCGAGGGAGGCTGCGTCCTACATCGAGCAGTTCCTGGGCCTCAGCGTGGATGGCACCCTCTCCACCGCTGCTCTGGAGATGCTGGCGATCATCGCCTACCAGCAGCCCATCACCCGGGCAGAGATCGAGGCGGTGCGTGGAGCGCATTGCAGCGGTGTGTTGCATACTGTGGCCAGCAAGGGGTTCATCGCCGAGCCGGGGCGACTGGAGAGGGCTGGGCGGCCCATCATCTACGGCATAACCTTCCAGTTCCTGCACTACTTCGGCCTGGAAAGCTTAGATGACTTGCCACCCTTGCCCCAGGAGGAACAAACATTGGAAGGAGCAAGTTAGCATGGAGATGACGAAGCGAGAGCGACTGGAGGCGACCATTCGTGGGGAGCCGGTGGACCGGCCCGCAGTGGCCCTGTGGCGCCACTGGCCGGGCGACGATCAGCGAGCAGAGGACCTGGCCGAGGCTCAGGTGGCCTTCCAAGGGCGCTACGATTTCGACTTCATGAAGGTCAGCCCCTCCTCATCTTACTGCCTGGAGGATTGGGGGGTGGTGGACCGCTGGGTGGGTGGGACCGATGAGGGGACGCGGGAGTACATCGAGCGGCCTGTGCGTAGGCCAGCCGACTGGCACGAGTTGGCAGTGCTCGATCCGTACCAGGGAGCGCTGGGGCGGCAGCTCCGCTGTCTGGAGTTGATCGCCGCTAAGGTGGGCCCGGAGGTGCCCTTCATCCAGACCATCTTCAGCGCCCTGGCTCAGGCCAAGAATCTGGCTGGGGAGGATCGGCTGTTAGTGCACCTGCGGCGATATCCCGAAGACCTGAAGGCTGGGCTGGAGATGATCACCGAGACGACAGTGCGCTTCGTCCGGGAGGTGCTGAGAACAGGCGCAGCAGGTATCTTCTACGCCGTGCAGCATGCCTGCTACAGCCTCCTGTGCGAGGAGGAGTACCGCCACCTGGGCCGCCCCTACGACCTGCGCATCCTGGAGGCGGCGCAGGAGGGTTGGTTCAACGTGTTGCACCTGCACGGCAGCGACATCATGTTCGATGCCCTGGCGGATTACCCAGTGCAGGCCATCAACTGGCATGACCGCGAGACCTGGCCCTCCCTGGCCGAGGCATTAGAGCAGTGCGACAAGGCGCTCATCGGTGGCTTGCGACTCCAAGAGACCATGCTTCTTGGCACCCCCGACGATGTGCGCGTCGAGGCTGCCGACGCCATCGCCCAAACCGGAGGCCGCCGTTTCATCCTGGGCACTGGCTGTGTGACCCCCATTACCTCTCCCACCTCCAACCTCTACGCTGCGCGGCAGGCGGTGGAGGGGTGAAAAGGGCAACACCAGCCAGGCAGCCCTGGGGGGTAGACACATCTGGTTGCTTTGATAAGGGGTCCATGCCATAATCGAATTGAAAACCCGCAGGTTGTGATACCGCCGAAACGCTGACGGCGGTGAAGCAGCGAGGAGGCCTATTATGAGCAGCATCACAGTGACAGTCCAACAAATCTATGAACAGATCCAAAGCCTGCCTCCAGATAACCTGCTTGAACTAGCCAGATACATCGAATTCCTGCGCTTCAAAGCAGACGAGACCCGGCCCAAGGCGGAACCAGTTTCCCCTCTACGGGTTGTTAAACTGGGGGGCATCCTCGAGAGCTATGATTTCTCGCCGGAACTTCTTGCTGAAGTGCGGCGAGAGATGTGAAAAAATTTCAAGGACCCTCAACCATGAAACGCTATGCCACCGACACGCAGTGCATTCTATGGTATCTCGCCGAGGATCGTCGTTTGCCCAGGGTTGCTCAGGCGGCATTCAAAGCAGCCGAGGAGGGCCGTGCCCAAATCCTGGTGCCAAGTATTACGCTCGTAGAGGCGCTCTTCTTGTTGCAACGGCAGCGCGTGCCCGACGCAGCCATTTCTCAACTCTTGACGCTATCGGAAGATCCAAGCGCAAGCATGTACGTGGTGCCGCTGGATATGCCTGTGGTCCACGCCGTGCGGGATTTTGGTCCAGCAGCGGGTCCCGAGCTACCGGATCGAATCGTCGCCGCCACAGCCCGTGCCCTGGATATCCCGTTGATCACGACCGATCCGGTCATAGCTGAAAGCGGGCTGGTGAAGGTACTGGAGTAGAAAAGGCAGTAGCTGTTTCCATGGGATTGGTGACTGCTGGGGCCGTGGGCGGTGACGCTCACGGCCCCTTTTCATGTCCCATGCGCTTGTCCGCTGCATCCAGCCTCACCCCGCTGTACCCCTTGCGATGCGCACTCAGCCGTTTGTTGGTCCCGAGAGAGAAATAGCTGTCGTCAGACCAGTTTACTGGCTCAGATTCTCCCCAAGGAATATCCTTAGTCCTTCCCAATCTATGCTCAGTCCATTGTCTATGATCCAGTTGCCAGTTTGCTGACCGGCCACATAAGGTACGACGCGCAATCGCTCCCTCTTGTGAGGATCACCAATCGAAAAGTCCCGGATGGAACAGTGATCGAAGGCGTCTGCTCATCACACCGGCACCCGGTATCGGCATCACTGCCAGGGAAACGATGGTACACGAGTGTTCCTTCTGTTACCAGACTTTCGTGTGTAGCGGTCCCAACAACTACGTATATAGCCACGTCGTTGCAGGTCTTAAAGGTGATATTCAAAGGCCGGGCGCTTCCCGGGTTGTTCAGGAAATAGGTATGGGCGTATCCCCACCTAGCAATGTCTAGTGAGTTGTTCCCGGCCCTGATTATCCCATTTGGACTCCGGGCCACGAATCTCAGAAAGAAAAACTTCGCGAGGTAGGTTATTGGACAACGCTCCTCAGGATGCTCTGTCGGGACATATCCCCAGCAGTAGTTGCCATTGCGGAGCCAGAATTGGCTCATCCCCACAACATAGGCGTAACTGTTTGGTCTTCTGCTAAATGGCACAGTGGTGTCAGGGGCCAGCTTCGCTGTCGTCACGGCCCCATCCACCACGTGCGTAGTTGTGACTGCCCCTGTCGCGATCTTATCTCTTGTGATACTTCCATCCGGTACCGTACTGGCCTGCATCGCCCACCGCACACTCCCTAGCTGCACCCTGGGCGTCATCTCGTCGTCGCTGCCCACGGTGATACCCAGGTAGAGTTCGTCGTGCCCTTCGATGGGCTCGGCCAGCGTGGGGTTTATGCTGCGCAGCATCACGTTGAACAGCCCGTCGGAGACGTCCACCGCCTTGCCCCCCGTCCACAACTCCTCCCACAGCGGCACGCCTTCGCCTTCAGTAGGCACCTCGTAGATGCGGAACTCCAAGTTGTACTTGCCGGTCAGGGGGTTGCCGGCAGCATCGGCCAAACGGCCCTGGTAGGAGATGGCCGAGGTGGAGGTGCCGGACGGGGCGCGGAGGGGCAGTGCGCCAGCCGATTAGGCCAAGAAGAAAAGCGCGACGACAGCCAGGGTGAAGAGGTGGTTGCCTCGGTTGGGCGTCAAAGAGCGCAGGGCGCGCCGTATGAGGTGACCACGCCCCGGCCAGTGGCGCACAATCAGCTCCCATTGCTCAAGTCAAAAGCTTTTCTCAGCCATTGATCTCGCTCCTTTCTGCTGTTGTGAGATGCCCTGCAACACAAAAAAACCAGCCCAAGCACGAACCCGCCTGGGCTGGCATTGGAGGTAGAAAGTCATCTGCGTTGTTGGGCCATACACAGGCTGGTTCTGCCTTGAACTGGCTCCATCGTACAACATCCCGGTTAGTTTGTGAAATTCGGATGCCAACTACCGACGTAGAGCTCAGGCTGAGCACTGAAAGGATTCGCCCCCCACCCCCTCTACCACCGCCAGAAACTCACTGAGGATCATGGCTGTGGCACCCCAGATGGCGACTTCCGGCCCCAAGCGGTAGCAGGGAACCAGCGTCTGTCGGCCACGCAAGTTCCAAGTCTCCCTGCACAGCACGCCCGGCGCGCGCAGCAGGGCCAATGGTACCTCCAGTAGCTCCGCCACCTCGTGCGGATCGGGCTGAAAGGCAGGACGGGCCGGTGCCCACCCCACCACCGGGCTGATAAGATAGCCGCTGCTTCCGGTGAGGAGAGGGGTGAGCTGACCCAGCACCTCTACCGCTGCCGGATCAACTTCCAGCTCCTCGTTTGTCTCCCGCAAAGCTGTCCTCACCAGCGACTCCCGCCCCTCCCGGGCGCCGCCGGGCCAGGAGATCTGTCCCCGGTGTGCGGCCACGGTGTCGGTGCGGCGGGTGAATGGCAGGTGTAACACCTGACGGTGGGGATACAGAAGGATCAGCACTGCTGCCGGCTGGGGAGCATGCCTCACCAGGGGAGTGGGATTGCTCCGGGGCCGAGGTGCCAGGCGCAACTGTGCATCAGGCCCGGGCAAGGCGCGCGCCAATGCCTCCCGCAGCCGGGCTATGAAATGCCCCCACTCCCTTTCCGGGGTCAAATCCCCTCCTCTCCCCAGGTCGCCAGCAGCGAGGGGACTTCCGCCAAGGTCTCGATCGTCGCATCGGGGATGACCCTGCCCCGCAGCTCGCCGTTGCCTGGGTTCTCATCCATCAGGGCCAGGATAGCGCGCATTCCCGCAAGCTGCGCCCCCAGGATATCGGCCTCCAGGGTATCGCCCACCATCACCACCTCCGCCGGCTCCAGGCCCCACTCCTCCAGCACGAGTTGAAATATCCTGGGGTCGGGTTTGCGGATACCCACCCCCGCCGAATTGAGCGCCGGATGCAGATAGAGCTCGAAGCCCAGTGCCCGCAGCAGCCGGTGAATGAAGGCATCGTCTGAGGCGTTGGACACCAGCCCCAGCCGATAGCCTGCCCCCTGCAGGGCCTCCAGCGTGGGCAGGGCATCGGGGAAAGCCGTCCACTGTGCCTCCTCGTACCGGAAAAGCGCTTTCACCCCCTCGGCCAGGAGATGCCCATCCAGGTCTGCATAACCCAGTTCGGCCAGCGTCTCCCCCAGGCTTCGCTGAGCTGGGTACTCCACGCGGGTAGCGCGGGCGATTTCGTAGGCCCTTTCGCGTTGGCGATGGAACTCCTGGCAGAAAGACTCAGCCTCCAGCTCCAGCCCTTCGTCGCGCAGGAAGGCCAGCAGGTTGGCCACATTCCGAGCGTGCACCTCCTCCCATTCCCCATCGAGGTACATCAAGGTGCCTCCCAGGTCAAAGATAATCCCCTTGACCGCCATCAGTACTCCCTCTCCTTGTCCACCAGGTTCAGCAGCGTCTCTCCCTCCACATATCGGCCCAGGTTCTCGGCGAAGAGGTCACTGGCCCGGTCGTTGTAGACGGGTGAGGCCCCGGAGATGTGGGGGGTGAGCAGCACGTTGGACAGCTCCCACAGCGGATGGGTGGAGGGCAGGGGCTCCTCGGCGAAGACATCCAGTGCGGCCCCGGGAATATGTCCGCACCGCAGGGTCTCCACCAAGGCTCCCTCATCCACCAGGCCACCGCGGGCGATGTTGATGAGATAGGCACTGGGTTTCATGGCCGCCAACTCCTCCGCACCGATCAGCCCCTGCGTCTCGTGGGTGAGTGGTGCTGCGATCACCACGTAGTCACACTGAGGGAGCATCTCCGCTAGCCCATCTGGGCCAAAAAGGGCTTCCGGGATTCGGCCCTCGCGGTCTCCCCGGCCGGCAAGGCAGTAGCCGTGATCAATGCGATCCTCCTGGTCTCGTTTGGTGGCCAGCACTCGCATCCCCAAGGCCTGGCAGAGGCGGGCCACCTCCCGGCCAATGGAGCCGTAGCCCACGATGCCCACCACCTTGCGCCACAGTTCACCGCCCGAGGAGGCGAACTCCCGGTCGTGCGGCCAGCCGTGGCCCCATTTGAGGGAGAGCTTCCAGGGCCACCTCTTAGTGAGGTTGAGCATCATAGCCAGCACGTATTCCCCGATGGAGGTGGCGTGGATGCCGCTGGCGTTAGTCAACAGGATGTCATTCCGCATGATGGGATGACCTAACAGATGGTTCACCCCCGCACTGGTCACCTGCACCCAGCGCAGATGGGGCGCAATCGAGAGATCATCAGGTAGGCGGAAAGTGCACAGTACCTCTGTCCGCCTGTGCGTTCCTGCCTCCTCCAGCGCGGCGGCGATCTCTTCCTCGGAGCGGCACCGCTTCTGCTCCACCACCAGGCAGGGGGAGACGCTCCGCAGCTTCTGGAGCTGGTCCTCCGTGAAATCCAGCACCGATAGGACGTGAATGGTGTTCAAAGGGAACCTCCTGTGTCATGTGATGCAATCCGGTCCATGTCCCTTTCAGTATAGCCCATCCGGGCAGAAAGTCCAGTTGACTTGCGCCCTGGCTCATACTATAATAGCCCACCACTGGGTATCGGAATCCACTTTGCACACAGGGAGGCAGGAAGCACCATGGCAGGCGGATTCAACAGCAAGATATTGCGCGTCAACCTATCCAACCGCCAGATCGGTGTTGAGAAGCCAGGCGAGGTTTTCTTCCGCACCTACTTCGGCGGCTGGGGACTGATCGCCCACTATTTGCTCAAGGAAGTGGAGCCGGGAACCGACCCCCTGGGTCCGGGCAACGTGCTCATCTTCGCCCCCGGCGTGCTGACTGGCGCGCCCTTAGGAGGCAGTGGCCGGAACGCAGTGGGGGCCAAATCCCCGCTCACCGGTGGCTTCGGCGAGGGAGACGTGGGCGGATTCTGGGGGGCGGAGCTGAAACGCGCTGGCTGGGACGCCATCGTCGTCACCGGCCGGGCGGAGGAGCCCGTATACCTGTGGATCCAGGACGATCAGGTGGAGATACGCGATGGTGCCCATCTGTGGGGCAAGAAGACCGCCGAAGTAGAGGAGATTCTGAGGGAGGAACTGGGGGACGAGCGCATCCGGGTGGCACAGTGCGGGCTGGGGGGTGAGAAAGGGGTGCGCTACGCCTGCGTGATCAACGACGTCAACCGGGCTGCGGGCCGCACCGGCCTGGGCGCGGTGATGGGCTCCAAGAAGCTGAAGGCCGTTGCCGTGCGCGGAACGGGCCGAGTGGAGCTCGCTGACCCCGACGCGGTGCGTCAGGCTGCACGCTGGCTATCGGACAACGTTGAGGATCGCTTGGGAGGCATGCGGCGCGACGGCACCGATGGTGGCCTGCTGGACCTCAGTGAGGATGGAGCGCTGCCCACCCGCAACTTTCAGGAGGGATCTTTCGAGGGTGCGGAGAAGATCACGGGGAAGACGATGACCAAGACCATCCTGGTGGACCGGGACAACTGCTTCGCCTGTCCCGTCTACTGCAAGCGAAAGGTGAGGGTAACAGGCCGTTACGAGGTGGACCCCGTTTACGGCGGGCCGGAGTACGAGACGGTGGGAGCCCTGGGCTCCTGCTGCGGCATTGACGACCTGGAGGCCATCGCCTACGGGAACCAACTGTGCAACGCCTACGGCCTGGACACCATCTCCACCGGCACGGCCATCGCCTGGGCCATGGAGTGCTTCGAACGGGGGTTGCTGACGGCAGAGGACACCGGTGGGCTGGAGCTCAGCTTTGGCAACGCCGAGGCCATGGTCACGCTTGTGGACCAGATCGCCCACCGGGAGGGCTTCGGGGATCTACTGGCCGAGGGCTGCCTGCGGGCGGCGCGGAAGATCGGCCGGGGAACAGAGAAGTACACCATGCAGGTCAAGGGGCAGGAGATGCCTCTGCATGAGCCGCGCATCCGGTTCGGCCAGGACCTGGGCTATGCCACCTCCCCCACCGGCGCCGACCACATGCACAACATCTGGGATGGCGGCTTCGAATCAGAGGGGCGCGCCATGCGCGAGATACGTCCCCTGGGCGTGTTGGAGCCCGTGCCGGCCGATTACCTGGGCCCGGAGAAAGTGCGGCTGGCCAAGTACGTCATTGACTGGCAGGTGTTTAAGAACTGTGTAGGGCTGTGCATGTTCATGCCCTACGACAGGGAACAGATGCGCGATATCGTACGGGGGGTGACGGGCTGGAACAGTTCCCTCTTCGAGTTGATGAAAGTGGGGGAGCGGGCCATGGCCATGGCCCGCGCCTTCAACTATCGGCAGGAACTCACCGCCCAGGATGACGTGGCCCACTGGCGCTTCTCCACCCCCTTCGAGTCCGGCCCGCTCCAGGGGGTCGAGATCCCGGCCGAGGAGATCGCCAAGGCGCTGGATCTCTACTACCAGGTGAATGGTTGGGACCAGGAGACCGGCGCTCCCACTGCGGGAAAGCTATATGAGCTGGGCCTCGGTTGGGTGGCCGAACTGCTGTACGGTGGATGAGTGCACTCAAGTCCAAGCCCCCCTCCATTGGAGGGGGGCTTTTTGACGCTTCCGCTTTCTTCCCACTGTACCAGCAGAACGCCTACTCCAGTCCCTCCATCTGCCGACGTATGGCCGCCACGAAGGCCTGCGCTTCAGGGGTGGCGCCGTTGAGGTGCAGCCATTCCTTCTCCACAAAGGCCAATTGCTCCGAGAGCATGGGGTTATGCCGATAGCCCATGAAGTACAGTATCACGGCCAGCCGGCCATGACGGCTGTGGAACTCGAAGGCCTCCAGTTCCTCCGCCAGTTCTTGGAGGACGCGCTCCAAGCGCGCCAGGCGCCCCCGCCCTATCCCCTGTCCGGCATGGGTCGTCAGACGGGGGAGGAAATCGCGCCGTTTGCCCATCGCCCAGGAGGGCAAGCGCTGGCTGATGTAGGGCTCCAGGTAGTCGCGTGGATGGTTCCGCAGCAGTGTATCCAGCGGCTCCTCCCCGGGTGCAGTGCGCGCCTCCCAAAGGTGCAGGTGAATGTGGATGTTGCGCAGGAAGGCAGGGAGGCCACAGTTGGCGTCAATGGTGTCCGCATCGTAGAGCACCAGGCCCTCGGGAGGGGTATCTTCGTCGGGTCGGAGGTGAGCCCGGATCACCTGCGCCACACGCTCACAGAAGACAGGGGATACCCCTTGCTCGATCAGCAGTTGCCGGGCTACCGCCGCCCCTGACTCACTGTGGAGCTGCCCAGCCAACTCCAGTTGGTCGTACAGCTCGGTCACGCGGTTGTGGGCCATGGGCAGCCGCGTCTCATTGTGCCAGAAACCCTCCTCGTCCAGGATGCGCTTCCCCTGGTGATCGGTGAGGATCTCGCCGTCGTAGTCCTTGGTGACGTCGTGCAACAGGGCGGCGACCTCCAGCACCTGGAGGTCAACTCCCTCGCGCTGGCCCAGGGTGTGGGCCAGCTTTCGCACCCGCTGGACGTGATCGTAGGTGTAATTCTGCCAGGTGAAGCCGACCCACCCCTCCTCCCAGCAGCGGTAGGTCTCCCGAACCCACTCGTCAAGTTCCGCCAGCAACGCAGCATCAAGAGGCATCGCCGGACACGCTCTCCCCCTGTCTTACTCCAATCCCAGCAGCGCTCGCGCGTTCTCCTCAGCCCGCACGGCCAGGATCTCGCCGTAGTAGATGCGGTGGAAGTTGCCGCCGGGGTAGGCGTCGGCCACGATTTGGGAGTCCAGGCTGGCGTTGATCACGTCATTGGTGTGAACAATCCGGCACTCGTAGATGACCGCAGACTCAGCGACGCCGGGCGTGGCGATGGTCTGGCTCGGCTCGGCGGTCATGTTGCACTCGGCGAACTTGTCGCAGTCGCGCCCCGAGCGGGTGCCACAGAAGTCTACGGCATCATAAAGGGCCGGTGAGGGGAGGTTCACGGTGAAGGAATCGCTCTCCGCCAGCCGGCTGAAGGTGTAGCGCGAGGGACGCACCAGGACGGTGAATATCCTCTTCCCCCAGATGATGCCCACCGTGCCCCAGCCGATGGCCATGGCGTTGGGCACCCTATCCCGGCCCTGCGATACCAGCAGCAGGCCAGGGTCAGCCAGGAGGGTCAGGGTCTCATTCAGGTAGGTGGTGTAGGGAACGAGCTCTTTGGGCATAGATGACTCCTTATCTTTCCACTACTGTTGGCCTGGAGTTTCGATCCAGGCTATCTTAGGTTGCCTCAGGTCCGCACTGATCTGGGCGATATGCACCTCGGCTGCCTCTCGCCCCCGCTGTATGAGGTCTGGAACCTGGGAGAAATCAACCCAGTCAAAGCGCCCGATCTGGGGGGTGATAAGGCAATCGGCCTGCTCCCCCTCGCGATGTGACGTCCGCAACAGAGTGTAGAAGACCAGGTACCACATCTCAAACAGGTTCCTGGGCGGCCGCTCCAACTGGGTGAGCGGCAGCAGGTCCACAGCGATCACATATTGGGCACCCATCTCCCGCGCCACTGAGACAGGCAGGTTGTTGAGCAGGCCGCCATCCACCAGCAGCCGCCCCTCCCATTCCACGGGGGTGAAGACGCCCGGCAGGGCGCAACTGGCCCGCACAGCGTGGGCCACCGGCCCCTCACGGAGGACGATGACCTCCTCACGCATCAGGTCAGCGGCGATCACCGCCAGGGGAATGAGGAGTTGGTCGAAAGTGTGGGGGCCAATGACCTCAATGAGGCGGCTCTCCAGCTTGCCGCTGTCAAAGAACCCCAGGCGCGGCCGCACCAGACGTCCCAGCCTGATCCAGCGCAGTTCCAGTGCCAAACGCCGGATCTCCTCCAGAGGCAGTCCGGCGCAGTACACGGCCCCCACCATGGCACCAGCGCTGACGCCGACTATGCAGTGGGGCCGTATCCCCTCCTTTTCCAGCACCTCCAGCACGCCCAAGTGTGCGGCTCCGCGCACCGAGCCCCCACTGAGCACTAGGCCAACCTTGGGTCCAGTATCCATAAGCAGTGGTCTCCCTGTCAGCGGTGAGTTCGCTTGGCTGCCGGTCAGGCAGCCAGAGCGACGCCTACTTCAACTCAGGGTGAGGGATCAGGCAGATGAAGCGGAAGGGGCTATCGCCAGTGTTGCGGAAGCAGTGGTGCTCATCGCCGGGGATGAGCACCACGCTGCCGGGCTGGAGCGGGCTTTCCTCGCCCGATTCATCGCGCACCACACCCTCCCCAGCCAATACGAACACCTCATGCTCCCACCAGTGGGAGTGATAGGGCGTGGAATGGCCGGAGGCCACGTCGAAGACCCGCATGGCAAAATGAGGCGCTCCATTCTCCCTGGTCAGCAGCCAGCGCACCGTCACTCCCTCCGCTTCCTCAGCGGGTTGGGCGGGGACGTCGGTGTAGTGATGGATAACCTTCATTTCTCCCTCCCTTTGCTCCAGAGCAAGAATGGGCACCAACTGCTCCATTCTAGCACTCGCTCACTGGTTTGTCAAGGAGGTGTGAGTTAACGCAGCAATTCCAAATATGGACTAGGTGCAAGAGAAAAGTTCAACACCACATCGACATTTGGACGCTCTGGAGCCTCTCTGCTTGATTTTCTTGCGAATGGCTCAGAGATTTTCGTGCGGGACCGCCA
>Ga0209979_1003255_pt1 | contig 14498 bp, 25 predicted proteins | sample AnhtaG_FD_183114 | JGI IMG/M metagenome (GOLD analysis project Ga0209979, IMG submission 183114) | Deep subsurface microbial communities from Anholt, Denmark to uncover new lineages of life (NeLLi) - Anholt_01485 metaG (SPAdes) (version 2) | ecosystem: Environmental > Aquatic > Marine > Oceanic...
ATACCACCCCTTCAAGTTCAAGGATGATTTCAACTACATCCCCAGTGTGATAGTCCTGTGGGGAAGCCGAAGCGGGCAGGTGAGGTTATTCACCAATTACCTGGTAGCCGTCCGAGAGCAGGAATACCAGGGCTACTGGCACTACCTACTTGACTTCCGCAACGGCTTCTGGGAGCACCCAATAGACAACTACTACTCGCATTATGCCTGCCTGACAATAACCAGATTTAAGGACTAAATAACGGTTAAACCGTTGAAATTCCGTTGTTTAGAAAGGGTAACTATGCTCAGAAAGGAGGTAACAACTGAATATGTCTCAAACAATTGAGAAAGGCATCTCCGAGATAGTAGGTGTCTTTACAGACCCTATCATTGTCTTTCCTGGGGGCTGGGGAGAGGATCTCCCCGACTGGATCAAACCCGCCATTACCCTGGAGAGACTGGAGATGAATATGAGGGCACTTAAGGGAGAGGAGATGACCGGGACGGATGCCGAAGCCTGTGCCTATCTCTATGCGGCCGCCCTGACTCAGCCGATAGACCACGACTGGACCAAAATCTACCTCTATATCGCAGGCAAAACCTACAGCCGATGGAACAATAAAAACCAAGTGCCAGAGGATATCCGGGTAGAGTCAATAACCGATGACCAGATAAGCGACCTCAACCGCCTCAAAGCCTGGATATACGACCGGCGCATCAAGGCAAGGCTAGAGCGGGACCGGGCCGAGCGCCGGCAGAAGAAAGAGGAAGAGGCAGCCGCGAGAAAACAGGAGCAGCCGGCACTATTCCAGTTCTAGTATATACTAGCGGTAGATACTAAGGGGTCGGGGGTTCAAATCCCCGGCCCCTATAGTTTTAAGATTAAGAGAGGGCCTATAATATGCTACTGAGGGGGAAGCTGGGGAGAGTGCTGCCCCGACCCTGTGGCAGAGACCACCCAAAAAGGAACTGCACCTCCCCAGGTGCCTACGGACGAATGGTCGAAAGGGAGACGTGCTTCGAGCACCACTATAGGGAAACCTTATCCCGTAGTCCTCTCAAATTTTAGCAGGAAAGGAGACATATTTCTATGGAGCGAGTCTACATTGGTATTGATTGGGCTGACGACCATCACGACGTCCATGTCACCGATGACAGCGCTGCCCCACTGGACAGCTTTAGCATCCCCCATTCTTATGATGGAATGAAGAAGCTGAGGGAGCGGCTGGGCAAGTCCTCTAGCGACCCAGGGAATGTCCTGGTAGCTGTCGAGAGCCACCAGGGCTTGCTAATCTACGCCCTACTTGAAGCCGGATACTTGTGCCGGGGCTGTGGGTGCCGCTGGGGCTGGCGTGGTTGGTGGGGTAACCGTTGGTGGTGTGGTTTCCGCCGGGCTGTTGTTACCACAACCCGTAACGCTGGCGGTGAGCAATACCGCCGCCAGAATCAGACTTAGTGTTAAAATACCTTTCTTCACGTTGACCTCCTTTAATCGTTTCTATCCGTCAAGTTCTTCGTCATGCTTACATTTCCCACCTCCCCTGATATGGTCATCTACGTATATATAGGCGGTTCTGGACAAAAAGGTTCATTTTAGACTGAAATGCGTATAATTGTTGTTATACGCTACGATTGTCAATGAGTAATGGGCTTTTGGACCTGGCACGGGCCAGTCCCACACGCTGTTGCATACCGCCGCTGAGGTCATCGGTGGGACGATCAGCCCAGTCGCGCAAACCAACCATATCCAAGGTCTCCAAAGCTTTCCCCCGTCTCTCCTCGGCTGGCATACCCCGCACTTTGAGACCGTACCCCACGTTATCCACCACCGATTTGTGAGGAAAGAGGGCAAAATGCTGAAAGACCATCGACATCTTGGTGCGCCGTATCTCACGCAGCCTCTCCTCGCTGGCGGCCAAGATATCCTCGCCGTCAATGTACGACATTACCTGTCCTCTCCAGTATTTCCTGCCTGGAGACGCCAGTGATGTCAGGTCTTGAGGCTTTGTCATAGTATGTTGTCTCTTAATCCCAGACCAGCCTTTCAGACCTCAGACCAACTGCTGCCAGTATAAGTAATATTGAAGCAGGCAGGAAGAATAATCCCAGGCTGAATATACTAAGCAAGCTAACCACGAGCATAGCTAACGCACTTATCCAGACGAATATTCTCCCCAGATGGAACCTTCTCTTGCTTAACACCATAGCCAGAAGTCCTAGCAGGCCCATCAAGGCTATGAAAGATAAGATGGGTAGGGCATCACCGGCTACACCTGCCTCGACCATACTGACCATTTCACTTCCCCCTTGCTCACCAGTAAACGGGGGTGTGACACGCCGTGCCGTAGTAATGGGCAGTAGCACCAAGATGGGAGCTAGAAGCCCCCAGATTCCACCTACTACCCCACAGGGCAGTGCTATTCTGCGTATTACATTCATCTTAAACTAAGCCCTTTCCTTCCGACGACGCCACCAGGCAAAGTAGACGATAACGCCAATAACTATCCAGACCGGGCTGAAAATGCCCAACCAGATGAATATATTCGCCAGCACATGCCCAAAGGTGACCAGGCCGCTCCAGGCTGTGCTGGCAATACTACCAGCACTCCAGCCTGGGCGGACAAGAATATACTCATCTCTGGTTTTGGTATCGGTGTTACCCTTGTCGTCGGTTACCTTCAACGAGACGGTGTAGCTCCCAACACTCTTATAGGCGTGGACCGGATAAGCACTTGTGCTCGTCTCCCCATCGCCGAAGTCCCACTCGTAGCTGTGGGGGGCAAAACCACCGTGAACACGGCCTTCAAACTCGACCTTCTCCCCCTCCTTTATCCTTTTCTTATTGGCAGTGAAGGTGACATCAAGCTTAGCCTGGTTCAGTTGCACCCGGATAAGTGACGTGGACGAGGTCCGCTCCAGATACTGCATCCGACCCTTTGTCCGCTCGATTTCGCCTCTCGTCTTTGAGAGCTCTCGTTGGATATTGAGGATATCCTCCACCTTTTCCGCCTTCTCCATCAACCTGAGATATTGCTCTTCGGTTGCTTCTAGGTTTTTCAGCTTGGCGCTCAGGTCAACATACTCCTCGGTTACATCTTTAGCCGACGTGTCCTCATGGGTGACATCAACTGCCAGCCTGCGTAGCGATTCCATGGCATCACCGAAGTCCTCAGCTGGCACGCGGATGGTGATGATACCAGCAAGTCTTTCATCCTCCTTCCACCTCTTTGAAGAAACGACATACCCGCCAAGGCTCTCAGCAAGGTCGGCAACTTGGTCTAAAGCAATGGCGACATCATTTACTACCAGTGCTATTTCTGCGGTGCGCACAATCATGCGAGTAGCCCATGGCTGACCGACCAGTGACTCTCCTTCCGATGGCGGAGGCACTGGTGCTGGCCGTGGTGCTGGCGCTGGGGCAGGTGCTGGTGCTGGTGCCGGGGCTGGTGCAGGAGCGGGTGTAGGCGCTGGTACTGGTGTCGCACAGGCAACCAACAGAAGTGAAGTTCCCAGCACCAAGGCAATCAAAACACCGAAAATCTTTCTCAATTCCTAACCTCCTCATAAAATTCTGTCCCGGAATACTAACCTAACTATTTCATTTCTCACCTCCTTCGGGGTCAATGCCCCTGGTTACAGCACTTTTGTCGAATCTACTTGCATCGGAGCCACCAAAAGGGTCAGCCTCTTTACCTCCACAACGGCAATCTCATCGCCCTCATCTATGTTTGGCCCGGTTGACAATGCCTGCCACAGCTCGCCCTCAACCCGAACATAGCCACCGGGAATAAGAGGCGTGGTTGTCCTACCACGGCAGCCGACCATACTTTCAAGTGAAACCACCGGCTTCCTCTGTAACGCCCTGGCACCTATCCTATAAGTTATGCCCTCTTTGACCCCATAACCGACCATAAGCAGGATAAGTCCCCATATAGGAATGTTTACTCCCAATAGGGGCAACAGCCAGAGGACAACCGCTGCCAGAGCTGCCTCTTCGAGCAAACCTGTAACAATGCTAAATACTATGTATCCCTTCTGCGTCATATCGGGCAGCTATCCTTTCCTCAATGTCTTTTATCTTATCTGTGCTCATTTCACCTTACCCCCGTGCTGAGGGACTAATCACTTACGGCAACTCCCCCATCTTACGGATATGAGCTGAGACATAGGGCAGGAGGGCCAAGTGCCGTGCTCTCTTTATCGCCAGCGCCAGGGCACGCTGATGTTTGGCACAAGTACCAGTCCCCCGACGAGGCAGAATCTTACCCCTATCTGATATGTACCGCTGTAACCGAGCAGGCTCCTTATAGTCAATGACCTTAACATGTTCACTACAAAAGGAGCAAAACTTACGCCCGGGCACGTATCTCGCCCTCCTCGGCTTCCACCCTCTGGATTTAGCACTCTTTTTCTTAGCCACTTACTCTAACTCCACTTAGAAATTTTGCTATTATCGGATACTTACTCCTCAAGAGATTGACAGTCTTCACATTACAGTTGCCCAATCAACTCTTCTATAGCCTGCCTCCAGCCCACGGGACCGCTTCCTTCCAGCCGAAGCATTGGCAGATATATTTCCTCCCACATTCCTTCGGACTTCTGCAGCAGCACCGGGATATCTACCACAGCGAGCAATGGTAGGTCATTTACGCTGTCCCCTAGGCCAATTGTCCGAAACTCACCCAGCTTCCTTCTGAACAGCTCGATGAGAATGGCAGCAGCTCTGCCCTTATTATTGGCTCCCATTATGTCATAGTAACTACCACCGTAGGCATAATTTAGCCCCACCTTCTTAATGGCGCTCAGCACCTTTTCAATTTCCCCGGGCGTGCCATCCAGTTTAAGAGTCTCATCGTATTCTCTCTTTTTGGCTCGCCGGGCTGCCTCTAGGTCTAAGCCTGTCTCTTTTGCCACCTCCTCAGGTCTCATATCTCCAAACCCCCTGAAGTCGATTCCTAGCTTAGACCTTACCTGTTGTAAGCGACGCCGGACCTCCTGATAAGGCATCCCCAACTCGATAACTAAGTAGCTGCCTATAGTCTTGTGGTAGTCAAAATCGAAGGGAAAGTAACCCTGGGGAATAAAAATGGCACCCCCGTTCTCCACAATGAACGGGTCACAGATTCCGAGTTCCTTTTGGTACGCTTCCTGCTCAGCCCTGGTTTTTGCCGAGCAGAAGACGAGGGGGATTTTCTTCTGGCGCAGCAGCTCCAGTGCTGGCATGGCTGCCGCGTAGGAGTAAGTAGCACGGTCAAGCAGTGTACCATCCAAGTCGGTGATAACAACGACGTTCAACATAGTATTCGTCACTTCCTAGCCCTGGTCAGGAACTGCCCTATCCTTGACCTCTCAGCTTCGTTAAGTAGGTTATTCTTATATGCTACTGAGTCAAGGAAGAACTGAACATGCTCAGGGGCTTGCCATAGCTCCTTTTCAGCATACAGGTAGCCATAGCGAGTAGAACTGGCCAGTTTCTCTTGGGTCACTTCCTCACTGTTGTACCCGGTACGCGCTACCAACTCAGGAGTAAAGCCATTCTTGCGTGCTATTGCATCAAGAACATCGTGAATCCCAGTGCCGTGCTGTGCTGCCTCCTTGCTTCTGTCGGCATATTTTGCCGGTAGTCCGAGTCTTTTGGCTGCTTCCCGGTGGGGATGTTTGCCAATACTATCTGTAGCGGAGGTTATCTTCAGGCGAGGTGATACACTCATTGCCAGCTTGATTACCTCGGTGTCAACATAAGGGAAAACCTTCTCCACCCCATGGGCTAAAGCAATCCTATTCTCTCTATCCAGAGTTTCTATGTCGACTCTTTCCAAATCACCCCATGTCCTCTGCTGAAGCCCTTCATAACCCTCTTTGGCAACAACCTGAGGATACCAGCTATAGCCACCCCACAGCTCATCCGCACCCTGGCCAGAGAAAATGACTTTGAGACCATCATGACTTGCCATCTCCACGGCAGCATAGACCCCAATGCCAGCTTCAATCTGCACCAGGTCTCTCTCCTCAACAGCGAGGGCTACCTGGGGGATATAGGATTCAACCTCATCTTGGTGTAGCCTTCTTACTTTATGGCTCAGCCCTAGCTCCTGAGCAAAGTGCTCAGCGTATTCAATATCAGTAGCGCCATATACCCCCGCAGTATAAGCTGTTACCTCGATGCCTCTCTCAGCTGCAATGTCGAAAACGAGCTTGGCTATCAGGCAGCTGTCCACCCCTCCCGAGATAAGCACCCCTACCTTCTCGAGGTTATGTAGCCTCTTCTCAACCGCCACTCTAAGTAAAGCACAGTAGCTATCAACAGCAGTGGCTAGGTCATCTATGACGGCTTTGGTCGCCATTTTGTGTAATGAGCAGGCTTCGCCAAGAGTAATACCACCTTCACCAAAAGAGACGAGCATTCCCGCCCGTAGCGGTTTTACATGGCGGAGCCCTATCTGCCATAAGGCTGTTTTCCTTGAGGCAAAGGCCATAACCTGGCTGTTTTCAGCATAGAAGGCAGGCCTCAGACCGGCTGGGTCTCGCATCAGGATAACTTGGTTGCCGTCACTCGCTGCCAGGCAGTAAGCTCCATCAAGTATCCATGCCATCTGTTTTAGTGCCATAGCCAGGTCGCCTCGATATCTTTCTTCAAGCAGGTGAGCAGCTATCTCGGCTGCGCTTCCGGTAGAGAGTTTATGGTTTATGGTGAGATGTGACCTTAGCTCCTGGCTGTTATAGAGGTTCCCCTCATAGAGCACAGCCAGATTGCCATTGCAATCAAAACTGGGCCGTTCTACAGGCTGCTCTCTGGTAGCGAACGAAACCTGTCCCAGCGCCTGCCCATCTGTAGCACTTCGAGTTAGCGACCCGGTATATATGTCCCACCTTCGTGCTATTCCGTTGGAGACCAGCCAAGCCTCAGCAGAGCTTATGTGATATAGGGTGCTCATCATGGAGTGTATCTGGGCACTCACATCTTCACCGTTCCGATTTAAAACTCCACATATAGGACACATATGAACTCCTTTCCATCCCAAAAAAACCGCTACCGAGCACTTGCCTTGCGAGCCGTACCTGCTCTACCTAGTTCCCTGCTTAATTTCCTTGGCGCATTTTAGACAATAAATCTTGCCTCTAATAACTTGGGAAAGGCCGCCCCAGCAATCCCTACCACACTTGGCACAGTGGAAGTCGGGTTTGAAGTTTGGGTTCGTTGTTTTCTTAGGCATAGTTAGTATCTCTCCCCCAAGGCAATACTTACCAACTTCAATTACTTCTCCTCCAGTGCGGAGTATAAATCCATATGTTCTCCCATAACATTTGTGAACTTCTGTAGGTCTATCTTCTTGGGTGGAGCGCTAATGCGTGGTTTTGGCGGCCCTTCACCAGGTTTGATGGCACCCTGATGTTGGAGCTCATCAAGAATTAGCTGCTTAGTCTCCTTTTCACACAGCGGAGAGTGGTAGATAGCTCCAAGTCCGGGCAGCAACATACCTTGTAGGTGCTCTAAACCCTTCTCCTCATGGAGATGGGGATTAAGGGTCTCTATCTGGGATACCTCGACCCCATGCTTGGCTGCAGTTTGGTGGGTTATCGGCAAAACGCCGCCAAACCCCTCAAGGATAGACACTAGCTCCTGGGGTTCCACAGCGTACCCCGAGGCATAGGGGAGTATCTCCGCCAACCTCAGGCTCATAGCATGCTCCCCGGCGTTACCCGTCTTGATGCCCTCCGTTTCGAACCCCGTCTTGGTTGAGACCAGGGAGTTTATACACTTGTTTGTGGTCTCCGATATCCGTCCCCATTTCTTAAAATACATCCCTGCTGAGATTTTGGGTTTATAGCGCCACAGAATCCTGACCATGGCATAGGGAGACTTGGCCATGCTGAAGCCGGCAGCATAGCACTTCACATATTCCCATACTGCGCCAGGGAAATAGTTGTCAGCGTCTACAAATCCAACATAGTCCTTCTTGACCATCATGGCCATAAGCATTGCTGCCACCATGCCTTCAGCCTTGCCATCCCTCACTCGCTCATCCTCGCCGATAAGGTCCGTGTAGCCAGCCTCACTCAGGGCATGGGCCAGAATGGGGTCTTTTTGATGAAAAATAAGGGCTTGGCGGCGGGTGAAGTGACAGAACTGCTTTAGTGCATCCCGCTCCATCCTGAACCTGTCAATCCGCTTTCTCTGGCTGTTGGAGACGACTATTATCAGGCACTCATGGGGTACTCCACTGATGACACCCTCGAAGAGCTTGAGCTTCTCGTCCTTGGTAGGTATAACAATAGCCATCTTCTCTTCGAAGTCCTTGATAACATCCTCCTCAATCTTTTGGACGGCGATGTTCTCCTCCAACGGTAGCTCTTTGGCTCTGCCAGAGTCTAGCTCCAGCACCTTTTGCACATCGTTAATCCGAACTGAGCCGAAGCGCTCCGTGTACCTGGGGCTTTCTATTCTCATCATGTCTCCCCGGAACTGATTAGTTACAATTCCTGCGTAGACCTTTCTGGTAGCTCCTCCTCCAGTATGAAGACCCACCAGCCACCACCAAGTGCCCGTGATTGAGGGTAATAATGTCCCCTCGCCTTTAACGCCCCTAAAATCTCAGTAATAATATCGTCGAGTTCATAACTAGGGATAACATCCCCTGCGTCACCTCCAATATCTACGGTGTGCTGAGTTAATATCTGCCTAATTTCTTCCGGTAGCTTCATCTCTTAACCTTAACAGATACAACTTCATTTCTGCCCAAGCCAGAGCACCCAGTTTCTGTCCGCCTCTAGCTTTCTTTTGATTTCTTACCCCCTTTCGGCTTCTTGGGCCCTTTCTTGAGGTAAGCAGCGCTCTGCTTATAAGTCTTCTTTGTTGTTTTCTTGCTTCCTTTCTTTCCCATTAACTCCAGTCTTAGTTGCTTTTTGTCTGTTCCCCCTTAGCTTGCTGGACAGAACCAGCTTTTAAGTCTCAACTGACAGCCCTCAACTCCGTAAAGCAGCGTGGCAAGTCAAGTGAGTGCTTGTACCTTAGATTTCAGCACTTCCTGCTCGAAATTTCTATCTGTTACCTTAATGACTACTTGACTCATTTAATATCAACCGGTTCTCGTACTAGAGCGAGCCGTGTTGCCCTGACTACAGGTTCTTTCGCACCAATCTAGTCTTAGCTATCTATTGTGAATGTTGCCTTCACTTATTCCTTGAGTACGACCAGCTGTGGGCCATCAGCAGTATCTTGAACATCAAGGGTGATTCCGTCGACTACGGGTGCTAACTCGGATGCTACCAGTAATACCTTTGACCCTTCATGCTCTACCACTTGGTCACCTTCCGCTTCGCTGTCAAGCACTACGCCGAATTGCCCAGGTGGCTGCATTGATAGTCTCAGGCCGGCCTCTGGGTCATCACTATGAGCTAACAGGGTCTCTTTCAATAATTTTTTGGCACCTTCAGTCACTGTTAGCATTTCTACCTCCTTTTGCTTAACTATCTATTTTTAACTGCTAGTCTTGGTGCTGTTAGTATATGACCAGCCTGGTGCCATCAGGAGTCTGCTCAGTATCTAAGGTTAGTCCGTCAACGTCGTCGGACAATTCCTGCCCTACTAGCAGCACTATTGACCCCTCATGTTCTACGACGTGGTCACGAGGCGACTTCCTGCCGGTTACTAGCCCAAATTGCCGTTGTGGCTTCAGTGTCAGCCTCACGCCAAAGTCTGGGTCATCCGTATGAGGTGCTAGTATGTCTTTCAGTAGTTCCTTGGCGCCTTCAGTCACTGTTAGCATTTTTACCTCCCTTTTGCTTATTATGCACTTGCAGTTCATGTCCTACCGCAGAAACAGAACGGGCCCCTCCTCTGTATCGCCGCAATCTACCGTTTTCCCGTCGAAGGTTCTAAAGTATTCAATGCCGATAAGGAGAATCTTATACCCCTCATACTCTACTACCTGGTCACCAGACAGTTCGGCATCCAAGGTCAAGGCAAATCCGTCTGTGGTCGGCTGCAGTCTCAGTCCTTCATCTGGCTCTGTCTCAGCAGCAATGAGTATGGTCTTCAACTCCTGTTTAGCACGCTCGGTTACGGTTATCACCCCTGCCTCCTGAGCAGGACCCATTTCTATTTCTTCTCAATGTGGATGTCCCTTGCCTGTCCACCAATCTCGAGGTAGTAACCTTGGTAAAGTATCAATTCCAGGTGGCTATCCAGGCTTTCGTAGTCGTCAATAGCTATGCCCTTTTCCTTGGCAGCAGCCGGGGCAAAGATGCGTATCATGATTACCTGCTTGCCCCCAACTACACCGCTTCGCTCTACTCGTCTAAGATTCTGCAATATATCAACTATGACTCCTTGGCTTACCATATACCCCCACAAGGCGCCTTGGATCTTCTTCAAAGCCTTTTTCCTTCCTTTCCCTGCGTTCCCTTCTTACGCCGGAACATTGTGCACCCCCTCTGTCGTATTATTAAGCTTCATGGTTTTTGGTCACGTTGCTCCGCCATGCCTCCAGAATCTCGGCGCAAATAACCTTGCTCTGCTTTTTGACTGGGTCAGGGTCGTTAAGTCGAGCCTTCAGGACTTCCTCAAAATTATCATCAGAAACATTTCGAGTTATGAAATAATCTAAGATGCGTAATCTTAGCTTGTTAGCGGTACTGGCATCTTGCTTTGCTATTGCTTCAGTCTTTAGCTTCTGGCATAGCTCCTTTGCACTAATTCTACCCATTTTTAGCCCCCCTGCATTGGTTTAAGAAAAAAGCCACCATCAGGCTCATCCCGGCAATCAAGTTGGTAGTCACTGATTTCAGCAGCACTAGCTGGATCCGAAAATACCTTAACCCCATTTGACTCCACGACTTCATCTCCTCGGTGTTGCCTATCGAGCTTAATGCTGAAGGTTGCTTTGCCAGACTCAGCGGTGTTGACCAGCACCCTGAAGCCTATACCTGCCTCAAAACACTTATGTATGAGCTGTTCTCGCAGCCGCTTTGCTGCTTTACTACTAGTACTGACCATACCTGCACATCCTCCTTCTAAATCCTAAGCTCTCTGAGTTAGAGAGCTTGTCCATTGCTCCTTCCTTGGTTACACCTAGCCTTGGCTACGCTTGAAGTCCAACACAGCCTTCCAGAACTCCCTCTCATCCCGGGTTGGTTGTCGATTCATTATCACCGGAAAATTATTCACGATGTGCTCGATTTCCTCCAACGGAAGGGCTAGAGCCCGTCTTAATCTATCTGCCTCCGGAAGCAATGCTACCTGGCGTCCGTTACGAATTACTGCCACCCCATCTCTTTGCTTCTTGGTCAGGGGGTCGGTAATCTTCATTTCCTCAAACTCTATCCGCATACTACACCCTCAGCACCTCTTAACCAGGTCCACATCAGCGTGCTTCCCTGAATATTCACTCCAGGTATTCCCTAAGCTTTCGGCTGCACCTTGGATGTCGCAGCTTCCTGAGCGCCTTCTTCTCTATCTGACGGATACGTTCCCTGGTGACCCCAAACTCCTGCCCCACCTCTTCCAGGGTACGTTTACAGCCATCACCCAAGCCAAACCTTAGTTCAATAACACGCCGCTCCTTCGCTGGAAGCGATGCTAGTGACTCCTCTAACTGCTCCTTCAACAGTTCATTGGCCGCTACTTCCGCGGGCTGGGGTGTCGTCTCATCCTCGATTAAATCACCAAGCTCCCTATCTCCCTCTTCCTCAGCGGGGGCTTGCAGTGAAATAGGCTGCTGAATAACTTTCATTATCTCACCTACCTTCTCGGGTGAGAGTTGCATTCTCGCAGCCAATTCCTCCTTGGTAGGTTCTCGTCTGTATTCCTGAACCAAGCTATGGCTAACGCAAAGGAGGCGATTTATTGTTTGCACCATATGAACCGGGATGCGGATAGTTCGGGACTGGTCAGCAATAGCCCGGTTGATGCGCTGCCGTATCCACCAGGTAGCATGGGTGCTGAACTTGCAGCCCCTTTGGTAGTTAAATTTGTCTACAGCTCGCATCAGCCCCAGGTTACCCTCCTGAATCAAATCCATCAACGACAGCCCCCGACCAACATAATTTTTGGCAATACTAACCACAAGCCGCAAATTAGCCTCAATAAGGCGCCGTCTGGCCTCCTGGGCTTCAGTCTTGCTACCATGTTTGAGCTGGCTGCCGAGCAACTTCTCTTCTTCGGCATCAAGAAGGGAAACCCTGCCAATCTCTCGAAGATAAGTGCTGACCGAGTTAGGTAGTATCCCTGTATCCGGACTCCCGGTAGCGGTTTCTATCAACTCGCTTGTTTCTCGCCCTAGCATTTTGCCTTCTAACGTGATAAGGGTGTCTATTCGGTGTATTGTTTCAATTCCTCTTCACTGATAGCCTTATAGGACTTAAGTCCTTGACTGTCTATTATGACTATGAATGCTCCCCGACATTTCCAGCAGCGGAAGGGACCCTCATAGGTTGGCTCACTTAACGAGAGGCGAGTCTCTGCACCACAGCCGGGACATTGTATTACGAGCTTATGCATTCTCGTTCAATTCATCAAAGGAAACATTGACCTTGACCTTGGATTTGGTCGCTTCGAGCACGTCTTCGGTTGAAAAGAAGAGGTCCGTCTCGGGTGCTTTTCGGCAAACCATAAACTTGCTGATTTCGCCACTCCAGGTATTACGCACCAAGTGGTCCACTGTCCCCAGAACCTTGCCGTTTCTATCTATTACCTCAGCTCCGTATTCTATCTCCATTTTCTACGATTTCACCCCTATTCATGCCTAGTTAGCCTAGGGAAACCTCCCTCGCCTGAGATTTGAAGTGCTATTTTACCTTTCTGCTGGCAGTTTTCTTACGCCTTTCACCGCCTGACTTTTTGCCTGTCTTGAACACTTTATGGTATCCCATCCTCTGGTCTTTTTTGAGTTGCTTCTTACCCATTCACTGCACCACCACATGGCTTCACCATGTAAATTCTACCTCTACCCTAGATTACGTTGACATACTGCATCTGAGTTATTTAGGCAAACGAAAAGGGTTATCTTGCGATAACCCTTTTGGACATGTGTAATTATTGACTTAAGGCTTTAGCTTGACTTGTCTATATCCCTTACTTCGGTCACTAAACCCTCCTGCACGGCATAGGCGGCGGCTTGCTGCCGGTTGCGCAGTTGTAGCTTCTCCAGGATATTTTTGATGTGGACCTTAGCCGTATTCTCGGCAATAAATAGTGTCTCGGCTATCTCTTTGTTGGTATCCCCTTTGACTAACAGCTTTAAGATTTCTGTCTCTCTGTCCGAAGGAATTTCCTTCGGTTCAGCTTCTTTTGCCTTCGTGGAGGTAACTTTACGGACAAGCTTTCCGGCAAGGGGAGGAGAGACGACAACCTCGCCTTTGGCAATCAGGTCAATAGATTTAACGAGGTCAACAACTTTTATATCTTTAGCGAGATAGCCTGTGGCTCCTGCCTCTATCGCCGAGAAAAGGTTCTCTTCGTGCTTGGAATCAGTAAGCATGGCCACCTTTACCTTTGGAGATGACCCATTTATCTGTCGAGTGGCTCTAATGCTGTCACAATCCAAGATGTTGCTATCCATTAAAACCACATCAGGCTCAGTCTCTTCGGCCTTATCGATAGCCTGTTTACCATTAGAGCATCGAGACACAACCTTAATTTGTTCGTGTTCGTCCAATAGTCTAGCCAGTCCTTCTCGGAAGATTTCTTTGTCGTCGGCTAAAAGCACCTTTATTTGCTCCATCTTTCACCCCCTAGCGATACTTCTCCAGCTTGACAGAATTCAGGAATTATCGTATATGTATTATACTATCCCTATACTACAACTTGTGAAAAACTAATGTCAAGCTATAGACAGCGTGAAAATGAAGCGGAAAATCAGAATAAATCCTAAAACACACCTTGCCTACATACCCGAAGGAGTAATAAATGAAGGCTTCGTTGGCGACCTTGATGCCTATGCCAATGCTAGGACAATAACTATTGTCCATCCTGATGCATCATTGGAAGATGTTGAGAGAAGTCTGGAGATTGTCCTTCAAGATATTCGGCTGAGGATGGGAAAACGGGAAGTGGAAGTGAAAAGTTGAGTTGAGCAGTGGAGTACCACCTGCTCGATTACGCCAAGGGCAGTTTATGAAGCAGGGGCTTCCCTCTCACAAGATTGGTAGAAAACGGGTCTTCTTAAAAGAAGACCTTATTCAATGGATAAAGGAGCACTGACCAGCTCTCCTTCAAAGGAGAGGGGGAAGGTACAAAACCATTGACCCATGGGTCAAACCGCCCATATTTGGCTCTCAGTGCGTCTGTTATCGCCAAGGAGGGGCTCCGGCAAAGTAACTAACTTCGGAGCCCCTCCCTTTGTTTGTTAGACTGCACAATTCAAGCTTTTGTTACCTGAACTGAACAATCTGGACAATTGTATAACAGTCAAGTAAAAAGTATAATCAAAGAGGCGGGATGCCACTTGCCCGATTACAGCTGAGGTTGCCACACGGGAGGGGGGAGGAAAATGTGAAAAACCCTCACCTCGGTTTCC
>Ga0209979_1003256_pt1 | contig 14497 bp, 7 predicted proteins | sample AnhtaG_FD_183114 | JGI IMG/M metagenome (GOLD analysis project Ga0209979, IMG submission 183114) | Deep subsurface microbial communities from Anholt, Denmark to uncover new lineages of life (NeLLi) - Anholt_01485 metaG (SPAdes) (version 2) | ecosystem: Environmental > Aquatic > Marine > Oceanic >...
CATCCCGCTGCCAGGTCCTTACTATTCACCCCAAATATAATCCCGGCTTCGGGGGACTAGCCCCGGAGCCCATTGAGAGGAACCTGGAAGCTCTGAAAATTAAAGTCAAAGAGGAAAAAGCGGATCTGGGACTGGCTACCGATGGGGATGCTGATAGGGCAGGGATAGTGAGCGATAAGGGAGAGTACCTCACTCCCCATCAGGTTTTCTCCCTCCTCCTTCTTTATCTAGTAGAGGGAAGAGGCCTGAGGGGAGGAGTGGCTAAGACCGTATCTCTGGGCTATCAGCCGGAGAGGATAGCGGAGGATTTTGGTCTTTCTCTGTATGAGGTTCCGGTGGGATTTAAATATGTGTGTGATAAGATGTTGGAAAAGGATATTCTCTTTGGAGGGGAGGAGAGTGGCGGATATGGTTACCGAGGGCATCTCATGGAAAGGGACGGTATCCTTTCCTGTCTCCTTTTTGTAGAGATGCTCACCCGTTTGCAAAAGTCCCTTTCCCGGATCCTTAAGGAAATGGAGGCTAGATTTGGAGTTTCTTTCTTTAAGAGAGTAGATTTTGAGAAGTCAGCGGTAGATAAGGAGAAGATGATAAGAACTCTCTCTTTATCTTCCCCTTCTTTCCTGGGAGGGGTGCCGGTGAGAGAGGTAAAAACCCTGGATGGGATAAAATTCGTTATGGATGATAAAAGTTGGCTTCTCATCCGTCCCTCGGGCACAGAACCCAAGGTGAGGGTTTATGCCGAGGCCCCAGGTGAGGCAGAGCTCAAGAAAATCATGGATCAGGGAGTGAAGATGGCCCAGGAGGCCATTTGAAGCTTCAAGATTCTTCAAGATCATGTATGAAGACCTAATAATCGCCGGTTTTGGGGGACAGGGAATCATCTTCGCTGGAAAACTCTTATCCTATGCGGGATTGAGGGAAGGTAAGGAGGTAACTTATTTCCCTTCCTATGGAGCGGAGATGCGTGGGGGCACCGCTAATTGTATGGTGGTCGTTTCTGACAGTCCTATTTCTTCTCCCATTATCTCTAATCCTAAGAATGCTATTATGATGAGCCATCCCTCCTATTCGAAGTTTTTTCCCAGAATTAGTTCAGGAGGAAGGGGTGTTATTAACTCATCTTTGGTCTCTGATAACCCGGCCCGGGAGGATGTAGAGGTTATTAGGATCCCGGCCAATGAAATTGCTGAAGAGATAGGAAGCCCGCGCATAGCTAACATGGTAATTCTGGGAGCCTGGATCAAAAAATCAGGGATAGTGTCTGTTGAGAGCCTGGTTCTCTCTCTGGAAGAGGTCATCTCTAAATCCAAGAGGGATCTTTTATCTTTGAATGAAGAAGCCTTGAGGAGGGGATGTCATTTTGTCTCATCGTCTGGCTAGCTCCTTTTTAGATTATCTTCAGGTAGAAAGGGGACTTTCTCCTCATACCATAGGAGCTTATAGAAGGGATCTTTCTCAGTTCTTCTCCTGGAATCAGAACGATGTCCTCAAGATAGACTCCGCTCAAATTGGCAGATTCTTAAGAACCCTCAGAGAAAAAGGGTATGAGCCCTCTTCTATTACTCGGAAACTCTCTACCGTAAGAATGTTTTACAAATTTCTCCATCTGGAGGGTAAGGTTGATAGATCTCCTCTGGAGGGAATAAGCTCTCCGCGCCTGGGAAGAAAACTCCCCTCTCATCTTTCTGAGAAGGAAATAAGCGACCTTTTGGGTGCTCCGCCCACCCAGAGTCTTTTGGACCTGCGGGATAAGGCTATCCTGGAAGTTTTATATGGGGGGGGGCTGCGGATCTCGGAGATGGTTAATCTTGACATTAGCGATCTTAACTTGAGGGGAGGCTGGGTCCGGGTAATGGGTAAAGGGGCTAAGGAGCGTATGGTTCCCCTGGGAAGAGTTGCCTGCCAGTGGGTCAAGACTTATTTGAGGGAAAGAGGAGGCCAGCCGAGGGGTAAAGTAGCCTTATTCTGGAATAGATATGGGAGGAGGCTTTCCCGGCAGGCCGGCTGGAAAATTATTAAGAAATGGGCTAAAGATGCAGGGATAAACAAACCCATCTTTCCCCATACTCTCAGGCACTCCTTTGCTACCCATCTCTTATCCAGAGATGCTGACCTTCGTTTCATTCAGGAGATGTTAGGTCATGCCAATATTTCTAGCACCCAGATCTATACCCATGTAACCAGTGAGCGCTTAAGACGCGTTTATAAAAAATATCATCCACGGGCCTGAAAAGGCGGATGCAAAGAGGAAAGTGAGCTCTTGAAAGTAATTACTACCCATGCGGGCATGGATTTTGATGCTCTAGCCTCTTTGGTGGCGGCCAAGAAACTTTATCCTGAGGCTAAGATATGTCTTCCCACCCCCATTTCCAGCGAGGTTAAGCAGTTTATGGCCATCTACGGAAAGATCATTCCCCATTTGCCGGCCGAGGAGATTAAACTGGCCAACGTAACTCAGCTCATTTTGGTGGATACCCGCTGGGTTAATCGCATAGGTCCTTTCCGTGAGCTTGTGGGAAGGGAGGGGGTGAAGGTTCACATCTATGATCATCATCCCCCCCATCCTAATGATATTCAGGGGGATAGAGAGCTCTGCCAGGAGGTGGGAGCAACCACCAGTATCCTCACAGAGCTTCTCAGGGAGAAAAAAATTCCTATCACTCCCGTTGAGGCAACCCTCCTTATTTTAGGTATTTATGAGGACACGGGTTCCTTGAGTTTTGCCTCTACTACTCCTCTGGATCTGGAGGCAGCGGGTTTCTTACTTTCTCAAGGGGCAAGCCTCGAGCTCATCTCCAGTTTCTTGAATAGGTCCCTGACGGAAAGACAAATGGCTCTTTTCAACGACTTCATAGAGAGAGCTAAGATACGAATCATCAACGGAGTAGAGGTCATCATCATTGTTACCGAGGTGGATGAATTCGTGGGCGGTCTTTCCCTTCCTCTTCATAAGTTCATTGATCTTAAGAATCTGGAGGTTGTCTTTGCTCTAATTAAGGCTAAGGAGAGAATTTATATTATCGCTCGCAGTCGAACTTTGTCCGTCAATGTCAGTGAAATCCTTTCGCCTCTGGGAGGAGGGGGTCATAATTTTGCTGCCTCTGCCTTGATTAAGGAGCAAAACATCAAAGAGGTGGAGGAGAGGCTGCACGGCCTTCTCAAAGAAAAGATAAAGCCCCGACAGACGGTGAGGGATGTTATGAGCTTTCCGGTGAGATTTGTCTCTCCCCGGACTTCCCTCAAAGAAGCTAAAGATTTAATGATAAAATACGGGATATCCACTTTTCCCGTGCTGGAGAAAGGAAAAGTGCTGGGAATTATCTCCCGGGAGAAAGTAGACCATGTTATGGCTCACAATTCTGGTAGGGCTCCTCTGAAGAGTTACCTCTCTCCTAAAGTCTTCACTGTTTCTCCCCACCTTTCCCTGAAGAAGGCTCAGGAAATTATGATGGATGAAGAAGCCAGGACCTTGCTGGTTCTAGATAATGGAAAGCTGGTGGGGATTCTCAAAGGACCGGATCTTCTGCATGCCTTTCATAAGAACGCTCAAGGTTTTAGGCATTCTGAATCCAGCTTCTCTGAAAGGGAGTTCCCTGGAGGGGGAGAGCCTCGATTTTCTGTAGTGAGAGACCTTCTGGAGAGGAAGATTCCTAAGAGAATCCAAAAAGTTTTAGAGCAAGGGGGTAGGGTAGCGCAAAGAATGGGCTTCAGGGCTTTCATCGTGGGCGGATTCGTACGAGATCTTTTGCTGGGAATAGAAAATCTGGATGTGGACCTGGTCATTGAAGGAGACGGCATTGAATTTGCTACAGAGCTGGCCAGGCAGCTCAAGGGAGAGCTCAAGAGGCATCGGGGATTTGGTACCGCCACCATCATTCTTCCCCATGGTTTTAAACTCGACGTGGCCACTTCCCGCAGCGAATTCTATCCTTTTCCTGCGGCTTTACCTCAGGTAAAACCCGCCCCTCTCTCGAAGGATCTGGCCCGTCGGGACTTCACTGTAAATACTATGGCTATCGATATTAGCCCTTCGAGTTTTGGCCTTCTGATCGATTTTTTCGGGGGGCAAGAAGATCTCAGGCGAAGAAAGGTCAGGGTCTTGCATCCTCGCAGCTTCATTGAGGACCCTACCAGGATTTTTCGAGCCATAAGATTCGAGCAAAGGTACGACTTCCAGATAGATAAAGAGAGTGAGAAGTTGATTCAGGATGTCCTTAAAGGGGAAATCTTCCATCGGCTGAGTCGAGAAAGAATTCGCGAGGAACTCGTTCAAATCCTGAAGGAAGATGAACCGGAGAAAACCATTCACAGACTCCAGGATTTCCGTATTCTTAAGGCTATTTATCCTAAGATCGAACTCACCCCCCAAAAGGAAAAGGAATTGAACTATCTGGTAGATGTCTTTGCTCACTTTGAGGTTCTCTCCAAGGAGAAATCAAAGAGGTGGCTGATTAGACTCCTTCTTCTCCTGGAGGATTTGAATGAGGAGGAAGTGAGGGATTTCTGTGGGCGATATAAATTTACCCGTGAGGATCAAAATGCCATCATTAGTGGGAGACTCGAGGCCGAAAGACTAATAAAATCCTTGAGGAGTCCTGGGCTTCTTAAGTCTAGTTTTATCCACTCTCTTCTCAGATCTGTCCCCCAGGAGGCTCTCCTGTTCACTATGGCTAAGGCTCAGGATAAGCTGGTAAAAAAGCGAATACTTCTCTATCTGACCCGCTTGAGGCTAGTAGGAATAGAGGTGGATGGGGAAGATCTCAAGAATATGGGATATAAGCCCTCCCCCCGATTTAGCCAGATTCTGGAGGAGGTGAGAAGAGCAAAATTAGATGGGGTGGTAAAGAACAAAAAGGAAGAAATTAACTATATCAAGGAAAAATTTCCCCCCGAGGAGAAAAAATGAAGATCATTGTGCTACTATTTTCCCTTGTTGTGCTTCTCTTTTCCATAATCATACACGAGTGTGCCCATGGGTTGGCTGCTGAGCGGCGAGGAGACCCCACAGCCAGAATGGAGGGGAGGATTACCCTTAATCCTATTCCCCATCTGGATCCTATTGGATCCATCCTTTTGCCGGGGATAATGATTTTTATGAGTCTTTTTGGGGCTCCTCTCTTTATTTTTGGATGGGCCAAGCCAGTCCCCATTAATCCCTATAATCTCAATGATCCCAAGAGGGATATGATATGGGTGGGTTTAGCTGGTTGCGCAGCTAATTTCGGGATTGCTCTGGTGCTCTCTCTCTTAGCCCGTATTCTTATAACTGGCCCTCTCTCTTTGGCCGCAGTTGTTCTTTTCTACGGTGTGAGCATCAATTTGATACTGGCCTTTTTCAACCTTCTGCCCATTCCACCCCTGGATGGCGCTAAGATTCTTACCGGAATTCTACCCGAGCATTATGCCTATACTTTTAGCCGCCTTCAGCCTTTCGGCTTTATTATCCTGTTTATTCTTCTCTTGGGGGGGGTATTGAACTTTCTCTTCCTTGGTGTGGCACGCCTGGCAGTCCTTTTAACGGGAATGCCTTTCTATTTCTAGATTTTATTCAATATCTACTCCAGCCTTTTTAGAGGTGATTCTTTCCTCTTTCATCAAAGTTTCTTGAAGAAATCAACTTTATACCTTGGTAGTCTTTTTAACCTCAAAGATATACTTGGTCTGGGGAGGAACTTTTAAGGGATAGTTTCCGGAAAAGCAGGCCGTACAATAGTCCTGCGGTCTGGTCACGCAGCTGAGAAGTCCCTCTAAACTAAGATACCCCAGGCTGTTTGCCCCAATGCTTCTCCTTATTTCTTCCACGCTCCGGGAAGAAGCAATCAGCTCTTTCTGCACCGGAGTGTCGATGCCAAAAAAGCAAGGATAGCGGATGGGAGGAGATGAGATACGAAAATGAACCTTTTTTGCTCCTCCTTCCCGAAGGATACGAATTATCTTTTTGCAGGTAGTCCCCCTGACGATAGAGTCATCTACCAGAACTATTCTTTTTCCTTGAAGGACATCCCTGATGGGATTAAGCTTGATTTTGACCTCCATATCGCGGGCGAACTGGACCGGCTGGATGAAAGTTCTGCCAATATAGTGATTTCGGGTGAGCCCCATTCCCCAGGGAATCCGGCTCTGCCGGGCATAACCCAGGGAAGCTACCATTCCGGAGTCAGGAACACAAATGGTGAGATCTGCCTCGGCGGGATGTTCCTGAGCCAGTCTTTTTCCTAATCTTTCCCTTACCTGGTGAACCGCCTCGCCAAAGACGATGCTGTCGGGCCTGGCAAAATAGATATGTTCGAAGATACACTGAGCTAATTTAGCCGGGGGAGCGATCCGGAAAGATTTGAGTCCTTTCTCATTAATAGCCAGCATTTCCCCCGCTTTGACCTCCCTGAGGTATTTTGCCCCCAGAAGATCCAGAGCACAGGTCTCTGAGGCTAAAAGATAGCTTTCTTTGAGTTTGCCTATCACCAGAGGTCTAAAACCATGGGGATCTCTTGCCCCAATGGCTTCATGGTTAGTAAGAAGAAGCAAGGAATAAGCACCTTTGAGGCGTCTGAGAGTGGCGAGAAGAGCCTGTCTTTTTCCCTGAGTCTGACTGAGCTTCCTCAGAAGATGGACGATAACCTCGGTATCCATGGTAGATTGGAAAATGAAGCCCTGAGACTCCAGGTCCTCTCTCAGTTCCCGTGCGTTGATGAGGGTACCGTTGTGGGAGAGGGCTATTCCTTCACCGAAAAAGCTGATGAGCAAAGGCTGGACATTAGCCGCAGAGGCTGAACCTGAGGTGGAGTAACGATTGTGTCCAATGGCTAGCTTCCCCCGTAAAGACCTCAGAATTTCTTCGTTGAAAACTTTCTCTACCAAACCTAAACCTCGATGGGCAGCTAAACTAAATCCATCCGAGACCACAATACCTGCGCTCTCCTGCCCCCGGTGCTGGAGGGCAAAAAGCCCCAGGTAGGTGAGTTTGGCAGCCTGAGGATGGTCATATATTCCAAAAATACCACATTCCTCATGCAAAGGAAAAACCTCCTTAACCTCCCCTATTTTATTAATTTACCTTCTTCTGTCAAACTTTTTTACTTTTCCCTCCACTAGCTCCCTATGGTCTTCAGGCTAAAGCTGGCTCTTTTTCATACCTCTGTTTGCATAATTGACAGGAAGAACAAAACCTTTTATTTTAAAGCATCAGAATTTAAAAAGAAATTCCCATCTGGCAGGGAGGTATTTTTAGATGAGACTCTCTTTCAAACACCTGAGGGAGATAGTGAATTTCCCATACTCTGCCCAGGAACTGGCCGAGCGATTGACTGATCTTGGTCTGGAGGTAAGGAAAATAGAATCCTTACCAAGATTAGAGAAGGTGATAGTGGGAAAAATCCTGACTATTCAACCTCATCCTCAGGCTGATCTCCTCAATATAGTTAGAGTAGATATTGGGGGAGAGATTCTTTCCCTGATCTCTGGGGCAGCAAACATAAAGGAAGGGCTGATGGTTCCAGTGGCTCTGGAGGGAACCATACTTCCTGGAGGGATCAGGGTAGAAAAGAAGCAGGTCAGAGGAGTTGAATCGGTAGGAATGCTTTGTTCAGAAGAAGAGTTGGGTCTGGGGAAGGATCGATCGGGTATTATGATTCTTCCTCCACAGTCCCCCTTGGGTCAGAATTTATCCCAGGTTCTTGAGCTGGAAGATGTAATCCTGGATCTTGAGGTTACCCCCAACCGGGGAGACTGCCTCTCCGTTATAGGAATATCCCGGGAAATAGCCGCTCTCACCTCATCGCATCTACGAGTTCCTCCATCCTCCCTTGGAAAAGCCAAGATGGGCTTGCCTCATCTTATGAGGATTCAAATTCAGGATCCGGATCTTTGTCCTTATTACGGTGCCCGCCTGATAAAGAATGTGAGAGTGGGGCCTTCTCCTCTATGGCTTTGGCGATATATCCTCATCTCTGGAGGAAAACCTATCAACAATATAGTGGATATCACCAATTATATACTCTGGGAGATGGGTCAACCTCTTCATGCCTTCGATTATTCAACTATTCATGAGAGAAAAATCATAGTCCGGCGGGCAAAGAAAAAAGAAATTCTAATTACCCTGGATGGAGTAAAAAGAGAGCTGAGCGAGGATATGCTGGTTATTGCCGATTCCACCAGCGCAGTGGCCCTGGCCGGGATCATAGGAGGAGAGAGTACTCAGGTGCAAAGCTACACCCAGGATGTTCTCCTTGAGGCAGCTTATTTTAATCCGATCTGTATTCGAGGCACCTCCCGCCGCCTGGGTTTAGCTACAGAGGCATCTTCCCGATTTGAGAAGGGGGTGGATCCTCTTATGGTAAGAGAGGCTCTGGATAGAGCCTCTCTTCTCATCCAGGAGATTGCGGGAGGAAAGATGGAAGAGGGCCTCTGGGAAGAAGGGAAGGTTCCCTGGAGGAAGAGGAAGGTTTCCTTCCGCCCTTCTCGGGCTCGGCATATTCTTGGCACTAGAATAACATCTCCTCAAATGAAGAAAATTCTCACCAGGCTCACTTTCGGAGTGGAAGGAGGTAGAATCTGGAAAGTTTGGATTCCTTCTTTCCGCAGTGATATTAGCCGGGAGATCGACCTTATTGAAGAAGTTGCCAGAGTCTATGGCTATGGCCGAATAGGTGTGGAGCTTCCTCCGCTGGGGGATGGGGAGCCTGGTGAGGATCAGGAGGAGAGAATTAGGGGAAAGATCCGCCAGATCCTGAAAGGACTGGGCTTTTTTGAAGTGATAGGGGTATCCTTTAGCGGCGAGGATATCTTTAAAAAGGCCCATCTTCCCCTGAAGATGGGAATAAGGGTGAGAAATCCTCTTTCCAGTGGACAGGAAATACTATCTTCCCATCTTTTTCCGCATTTGCTGGAAATTACCTCCTACAACCTCAATCAGGGAGAAAGCCACCTCAGGATCTTTGAGCTGGATGACGTTTTCCAAAAAGTTCCTGATCTCAAGGAAAAACTTACTCTGGCTGGTCTCATTCTGGAATCTAATTTCGACTTCCTTTCTTTGAAAGGAATAGCAGAGACTCTACTGGAGGGACTCAATATTGAAGGAGTAGAATTCACCTCCTGCTCAAGCCCCTATTTTTCCTTTAAGGAAAGACTCTTGATAAAAAAAGAGGGACTGATTATGGCCAGGCTTGGTCGCATCAGCCGGGATCTAGCCGATGGCTTTGAGGTTCCCTCCTCCATCTACCTCTTTGAATTTGAAGTGAATAGTTTATATTCTCAGTCCCGTCCCATTCAAAGATTTAGACCACTGCCTAGATTTCCTGCTCTGGAGCGGGATCTTTCCCTCCTCGTCAAGGAAGAAATTCCAGCCCGGAAGGTTAAGGATTGCATCATTGAGAGTGGGGGAGAGTGGCTGGAAGAGGTGAAGCTCTTTGATCTGTATCGAGGAAGCTCCATTCCTGCCGGCTACAAAAGCCTCGCCTATTCTTTAACTTTTCGCTCTCCCCGTCGAACTCTTACCGATAACGAGGTGGGTAGGGTCCAGGAAGAAATTGTTCATTCGCTAGGAAAGTTAGGAATCTCTCTGCGCCAGGAATGAAGACCCTCCTTTACTGGGATTACTTTCCCGTTTGCTGAAATTGCTCTCTCGCTCCTGACTTGGACACCCTCTTAGTTATCGAGGTACAGTTTTGAGGAAAACTCCTGAATTCCTAAAGGCTTGACAGTAAGGGGTGATTTTGTTATGATATAATCAGAAATCTTCCTCGATTAAGGTATGAAGATGAATGACGAGGCACTTGACAAATGGAGAAGTTAGTATATAATATCTACATGCTCTTTGAAAATAAGGTAGAGTAGGTAGACCTAAAATGTGTCAATAAAGTTTTTGGAGAGTTTGATCTTGGCTCAGAATGAACGCTAGTGGCGTGTTTTATACATGCAAGTCGAGCGGAGATTAGCCTGCGGTCGAAGGAGATTTGTCCGTAGTTTCTACGGATGATGATCTTTTGGCTAAAGGCTATTCTTAGCGGCGAACGGGTGAGTAACGCGTGGATAATCTACCTCTGAGTGGGGAATAACATTCCGAAAGGGATGCTAATACCGCATAATGTTATTCTACCTCGGTAGTATAACCAAAGTTGGAATCTTTGATTCTTTCGCTCAGGGATGAGTTCGCGTCCTATTAGCTAGTTGGTGAGGTAATGGCTCACCAAGGCGACGATGGGTAGCCGGCCTGAGAGGGTGTACGGCCACACTGGGACTGAGACACGGCCCAGACTCCTATGGGAGGCAGCAGTAGGGAATCTTCCGCAATGGGCGAAAGCCTGACGGAGCGACGCCATGTGAACGATGAAGGCCTTCGGGTCGTAAAGTTCTGTCAGGGGGGACGATGGTTAATCTTCGGATTGATTGACGGTACCCTCAGAGGAAGCTCCGGCCAACTACGTGCCAGCAGCCGCGGTAATACGTAGGGAGCAAGCGTTATTCGGATTTACTGGGCGTAAAGAGTGCGTAGGCGGTCAGGTAAGTCAGAGGTGAAATCTCTGCTCTTAAGGCAGAAACTGCCTTTGATACTGCTTGACTCGAGGACAGGAGAGGGAAGTGGAACTCTGGAAGTAGCGGTGAAATGCGTAGATATTCAGGGGAACGCCGGTGGCGAAAGCGGCTTCCTAGTCTGTCCCTGACGCTGAGGCACGAAAGCTAGGGTAGCGATCGGGATTAGAGACCCCGGTAGTCCTAGCCGTAAACGATGGGTACTAAGTGTGGGGGGAGCATTCTCTCCGTGCTGAAGCTAACGTGTTAAGTACCCCGCCTGGGGAGTACGGTCGCAAGACTGAAACTCAAAAGAATTGACGGGGGGCTGAACAAGCAGTGGAGCACGTGGTTTAATTCGACGCAAAACGAAGAACCTTACCAGGACTTGACATGCCAGTAGTAGCGACCTGAAAGGGAAGCGATCCTTATCTTCGGATAGGGAAGCTAGCACAGGTGGTGCATGGCTGTCGTCAGCTCGTGCCGTGAGGTGTTGGGTTAAGTCCCTTAACGAGCGCAACCCTTGCTTCTAGTTGCCAGCGGGTAATGCCGGGCACTCTAGAGGGACCGCCGCCAGAAAGCGGAGGAAGGTGGGGATGACGTCAAGTCATCACGCCCCTTATGTCCTGGGCTACACACGTGCTACAATGGCCATGACAGAGAGAAGCAAGGGAGCGATCCTGAGCGAATCTCAAAAAGTGGTCCCAGTCCGGATTGCAGGCTGCAATTCGCCTGCATGAAGTCGGAATTGCTAGTAATCGCGGATCAGCTATGCCGCGGTGAATACGTTCTCAGCCCTTGTACACACCGCCCGTCACACCACCTGAGTTGGTTGCACCCGAAGATACCCGACCAACCGGCTTGCCGGAGGAAGAGTGTCCAAGGTGTATCTGGCAAGGGGGATGAAGTCGTAACAAGGCAGCCGTACCGGAAGGTGTGGCTGGATCACCTCCTTTCAAGGGATTAAAGAACGTTGAAGAAAATCCAAGCTGCCTGCTCTACCTTCACTTTTTTTGCTTGAATATCTTACCAGCAATTTTTCCTAAAAAGTTGCTGGGCTCATAGCTCAACTGGTTAGAGCGCTGTCCTGATAAGGCAGAGGTTCCTGGTTCAAGTCCAGGTGAGCCCACCATGTGGGCTCTTCATCTGGACAGGCGGAGGAAGGAGAGCGAATAGCAATACTTGAGCTTTGAGTTCCGGCTACTTCAAGGAAAAAAAGACGGGGATGTAGCTCAGTTGGGAGAGCGCCGCTTTTGCAAGGCGGAGGCCGGCAGTTCGAATCTGCTCATCTCCACCAGGAATAAGGAGCTGGTTGGTATTAGACTTGCTCTTTGACAACTGCATAGGGAAAGGTTATTCATTGTCAAACTACTAAGGGAGTGAGATGGATACCTTGGCACTGGGAGGCGATGAAGGACGTGGTAGGCTGCGATAAGCCTTGGGGAGTCGTCAAACTGACTTTGATCCAGGGATTTCCGAATGGGGTAACCTAGCGCGGGTAATGCCGCACTACTCACATCTGAATTCATAGGATGTGAGAGCGAACCAGGGGAACTGAAACATCTTAGTACCCTGAGGAAGAGAAAGCAATAGCGATTCCCTCAGTAGCGGCGAGCGAAAGGGGAAGAGCCCAAACCGGATGAGTGTCAAGTCTGTGGACGTTGCTCATCTGGGGTTGGAGGTTTGGTGAGGGCCAAGCCACAGCGAGGCGGAAAGACTTTGTTTCCTAGAGGAATAGCTCTGGAAAGGCTAACCAGAGAAGGTAATAGTCCTGTACTCGAAAGTGAACGGATTCTTTCTTTACCAGACCTGAGTACCATCGGACACGAGAAATCCGGTGGGAACCTGGGAGGATCACCTCCTAAGGCTAAATACTACCCAGTGACCGATAGTGGACAAGTACCGTGAGGGAAAGGTGAAAAGAACCCCGGGAGGGGAGTGAAATAGAACTTGAAATCTTACTCCTACAAGCAGTGGGAGCACCGTAAGGTGTGACCGCGTACCTTTTGCATAATGGGCCGGTGAGTTACTTTGAGTGGCGAGGTTAAGGAACTAAGTTCCGGAGCCGTAGCGAAAGCGAGTCCTAACTGGGCGAAGAGTCACTTTGAGTAGACCCGAAACCGGGTGATCTACCTATGGCCAGGGTGAAGTGCACCTAACCGTGCATGGAGGCCCGAACGCACTGACGTTGAAAAGTCAGGTGATGAGCTGTGGGTAGGGGTGAAAGACTAATCAAACCCGGAAATAGCTGGTTCTCCCCGAAATAGCTTTAGGGCTAGCCTTGTGTTTGGGTAACGGGGGTAGAGCACTGAATGATGATGGAGTCTTCGGACTCCATCAATCAATCAAACTCCGAATACCGTTATGTCCGAATCACAGGAGTCAGACTGCGGGGGATAAGCTCCGTAGTCGAAAGGGAAACAGCCCAGACCGCCAGCTAAGGTCTCTAAATGTAGACTAAGTGGGAAAGGAAGTAGGATTACTTAGATAGCCAGGAGGTTGGCTCAGAGGCAGCCATCCTTTAAAGAGTGCGTAACAGCTCACTGGGTTAGTGATCTTGCACCGAAAATGTAACGAGGCTCAAGTCTACTACCGAAGCTGCGGGATCAGGAAGCTCTATTAAGCTTCCTGATCGGTAGGGGAGCATTCCACGTTAGGTCGAAGGGGAACCGAGAGGTACCTGGACGAAGTGGAAGAGATGATGCCGGCATAAGTAACGAGACAAGGATGAGTAACCCTTGCGCCGAAAGCCTAAGGTTTCCTGGGGAAGGCTAATCCGCCCAGGGTAAGTCGGTCCTAAGCCGAGGCGAATAGCGTAGGCGATGGACAGCCGGGCAGAAAATTCCGGCACCACCCGGATGGTGTTAAGTGATGGGGTGACGCAGAAGGATAGGCCAGCCTGGTGTTGAATTACCAGGCCCAAACGGCAAGGGAAGTCTTCCAGGCAAATCCGGAAGATTTTTTATCCCGAGCCGCGATGGGGGTTTCCCGTTTTAAGGGACAAAGTGGTCGAGTTCATCTGCCAAGAAAAGCCTCTAAGCGATACATCCAGGTGACCGTACCGCAAACTGACACAGGTAGGCAGGCATACACGTGCCAAGGCGCTCGAGATAACCCTCGTTAAGGAACTCGGCAAATTAGCCCCGTAACTTCGGGATAAGGGGTGCCTCGTTAGCGTTGTAGGAGATCGCTTGCGATCTCTGAAGCGCGAGGAGGCCGCAGCGAATCGGCCCAGGCGACTGTTTACTAAAAACATAGGTCTCTGCTAACTCGAAAGAGGATGTATAGGGACTGAAGTCTGATCAGTGCTGGAAGGTTAAGGAGCGGGGTGCAAGCCCCAAACCGAAGCCCCAGTGAACATCGGCCCTAACTATAAGGGTCCTAAGGTAGCGAAATTCCTTGTCGGGTAAGTTCCGACCCGCATGAATGACGCAACGACTTGGGCACTGTCTCAACGAGGGACTCGGTGAAATTGTAGTATCGGTGAAGATACCGATTATCCGCGGCAGGACGGAAAGACCCCGGAACCTTTACTGTAGCCTGGTATTGGATTTTGATACAGTATGTATAGCATAGGTGGGAGGCAGGGAAGGAGGGGCGCTAGCTTCTCCGGAGCCAACAGTGGAATACCACCCTTGCTGCCTCGGGATTCTAACCCACATCCGTTATCCGGATGGGGGACAGTGCTTGGTGGGCAGTTTGACTGGGGCGGTTGCCTCCTAAAGAGTAACGGAGGCGTCCAAAGGTCCCCTCAGCGCGTATAGAAATCGCGTGTAGAGCATAAAGGCACAAGGGGGCTTAACTGCGAGAGGGACACCTCGAGCAGATGCGAAAGCAGGGCTTAGTGATCCGGCGATTCCATGTGAGAGGGTCGTCGCTCAACGGCTAAAAGGTACTCCGGGGATAACAGGCTTATCTCCCCTGAGAGTTCCCATCGACGGGGAGGTTTGGCACCTCGATGTCGGCTCGTCGCATCCTGGGGCGGTAG
>Ga0209979_1003258_pt1 | contig 14482 bp, 21 predicted proteins | sample AnhtaG_FD_183114 | JGI IMG/M metagenome (GOLD analysis project Ga0209979, IMG submission 183114) | Deep subsurface microbial communities from Anholt, Denmark to uncover new lineages of life (NeLLi) - Anholt_01485 metaG (SPAdes) (version 2) | ecosystem: Environmental > Aquatic > Marine > Oceanic...
TCATATTTGGGCTTATAGGATTAATACCAATCATCGGTGGTATATTATCATTAATCTTATCATTTATTATCGTAACTCCACTTACAACAATTTGGTGGAGTAAGTTATATATAACTATTACAAAAACTTAAAAAAAAATTGAACAAGGCTATATAGAACTAGTTGATTAGTTTCGTCGTGAAAAATTATATGATCGAAGAAAAAATTAAAGAAACAACAGGTTACGAGTCAAAATCATCCCAATATTCAAATGTTCCTGAAAATCCCAATTTTAATGCTGCCAAGATTCCTGCTCAAAAGAGTTCAAAGCCACTTATAGCTGGTATTCTATTGATGATAGCTGGAGTGCTCGCTCTCGTATCATGGATATCAGTTATTACGATGGATGTTTCAATGATAGATATGTCTGTGCTTCAAGAATTGGATCCAACAATAACACCAGAACGAATTCAAGAAATACTTGTTATATGTGGAACTATAGGATGCATACTTGCAATTATTCCCATCCTAGGCGGGATTCTAGCGTTAAAAAGAAAACTCTGGGGAATATCACTTGCTGGCGGTATTGTCGGGTTATTTACGATAGGACCTATATTTGCATCTAGCATATTGGCATTAATAGGACTTATATTGGTAGCTACTTCAAAAAAAGAATTTCACTGACAAACCTGAAAATTCTCAGGCGTGATGTTTTCAGGATTAATTGAAAACTAAAAAGTAAAATAGTTGATATTATCGCAATAATCTCATATATAATTAATAACATTAGACCTGTTTTAGTACGACATTCCATATAACCACCAGTTTTTTCAAATACAATAATCCAAAAATCCTTTTTATACTTATTATAAAAGACTTAGGTATTTTCAGATTTTATGTAAAAAAATAGAAATGTGGTGAAAAACAAGACGTCAAACATCTATTGTCTTTCACACATAGATGACATAGATTGTGATGTCCTTTGACTATGGCAATTATGATTCTTCGAATTTTTTTGCGCAGTATGGGCAAGTTCTAGCATCCGTTGGGATAGCACGACCACAATTTGGACATGTTCTGCCTGGAGCAGGTTGTTGTGGTTGTTGAACTTGCTGAACAGGTGCTCCGCCAATAGGTGGACGCACAACAAGCCAGATAATTAGACCGATAATTCCAGCGATTATGACAATTATCAACCATAATACTCCACTACTACCACGTTTTTCGGCATCTCTATATACCCAAATAGCAATTAATATTGCAATTATTAGCCAAATTATTGGTATAATACAAAGCAATCCAAGTCCAAAAAGAGCCCATCCTGCCGCCTCATCAGCGCCATAATAATCATCCCATGGATCTTGTGCGCTTACAGCTGCTGTAAGTACAACTGAGAGTAAAACGAATATCAGCCCAATCTTCAACTTTTTTGAATTATTCAACCTTTTCACCTCCGCTTAGGGATAAATATTCTTTCTTAACTACTTTTTGGTACCATCTGTACTGATGTGCAATTTACCGCGTCGCACCCCGAGGTACTCCTAATACACGCCAATCAATAACTGTTCAAAATACCTCACTACGGAAGGTATCTACTTTTTGATATTTTTAAATACATGGATTGTTTTAATTTCATCAACTATGACACCAAGTGCTACTCCACATGCCAACCCAATCAATATACCAGTTGTCACACGAATTATATTTGTACTCTCCCAGAAACCAAAAAGCTGCCCAACACCATCCACACCAATAGGAACTAAACTTATTATTATTGCAAATAAGAATTTTTCATTGAGCTCTATTGTATACAAAACCATAAATCCTAAACCAATCGCAATACCCAACCATATCGCTGTACATCTACTACAAAACGGCATTTCATTTTCGTTAATAAAAAAAGATCGTTCTGCTTTCTGATGACATAATCTATCTCCTGCCGAGTATACAAAATTCCAGGGAAAATCCATATTATTTATTGCATCTTCATTATCTGATACTGCAACAAGACCAGAGAGATCTGAAACGCTTCCTTTTGGCAAAACAAGTGGTGCTAAAAATTGCAGTAAAATCCAGAGAGAAAAAAAAATAAAAAAAACAAAGATGATGCTTCTAAAACACTTTGCCCTTCGTTGCATTTTCAAACTCATCTCTGGATATAATTAAGAGAGCTAATGCCGTAATAGCAAGAATAAAACCAATAAACAATCCAATAGAAAAAATCCCAACAACTGCACATACTGCCGTAAAAACGAAATAACGACGCTTGAATGCAGTAACTGATCCAGCAAATGCAAAAACTGAAAAGAGAATCAGAACAAAAGAGATCACCACATTATCAATGGCTGAAAAATAAGACATAATAAACTCTAGCTGTGGAATAACTAGTTCATTGCTGGATGACAAAATGACTGCCGTAAAAATGCCTAGAACTCCAGTGGCAAGCAGTAAAAATGATGCAATAATAGGCTTATTTGTCTTCTTTTTAATTGATGATAAAATTGTTTTCCTTGGCTCCCCGTATTCTTCCCAGCCGCATTCATCATCTGGCTCTTCCTGACAGGTACGTTTAATGGCAAATGAATGATTGCATTCCGGGCATTCAATTGTAGTTGTCTCTGAATCATCTGGCACATCCATTATAAATTCATGGTTGCATTGTGGACATGTCGTCTTTCCTTTCATAGCTTCTCACTGCTGCAGATATAATTACTGAGTTAAGTAGGTTTCTATAAATTTTTTCGTCCTTTGAAATCTGACATCTTTCCACTAGAAACTTTAAAGGAGGCTGCATCATATTTAAATATAATATGTTTATTCTCGGTACACCAAGAGAGGATTACTGATGGCACGATTTCCGGAAGCTGAAAAACGGTTGTTAAACAAAAAAGTCTGCATGAAATGCGGCGCATTAAACGCACCGAAAGCTCTGCGATGTAGAAGATGCAGATCAAAAGAACTCAGAATGAAGGCAAAAGAAGGCAGAGGCGTATAATTTTTTACTAAACCAGCATATTTAAAAACATTACTTCTTTTTAGTTTGAACAGTTGGATTATTTATGCCAGAAACAAAAGCTAAAAAAAGTGAAGATTTTAACGAATGGTACAACGAAATTGTAGAACTTGCAGATTTATGTGATAAAAGATACCCTATTAAAGGAATGAATGTCTGGAAACCATATGGCTGGAAACTAATGAACAACGTCGATAGTCTCACCAGACATGAAATGGAAAAAACAAACCATCAAGAAGTATATTTTCCTCTCTTAATACCTGAATCATTTTTCAAAAAAGAAGAAGAACATATCGAAGGATTCGGAAGTGAAGTCTACTGGATCACCCATGCAGGAACCAACAAGCTTGAAGAACGTTGGCTGCTGCGACCCACCTCAGAAACAGCTATGTATCCAATATTTTCTCTTTGGATTCGTTCACATTCTGATCTACCGTTAAAAACCTTTCAAATAGTAAATACTTTTCGATATGAAACAAAACAAACAAGAGCATTCATAAGAGTTAGAGAAATCCATTTCTTCGAGGCACATACATGCCATACAGATTTTGAAGATGCAGAAAGACAAGTAAAAGAAGATAAGGAGATTGCTGATAGACTACTCAAGAAGCTTTGTCTTCCTTATATATTTAGTAAAAGACCTGACTGGGATAAATTCGCAGGAGCACACTATACGATAAGCATCGATGTTCTCATGCCATCAGGACGCACGTTACAGATAGGTTCCATCCATCAATACAAAGATAACTTTGCAAAACCATATGAAATCTCCTATGAAACAGAAGAGGGGACACATACATATTGTCATCAAACAACCTATGGTATGAGCGAGCGTTTACTCGGTGCACTTATTGGAGTACATGGAGATAACAAAGGACTTGTCATGCCTCCAGCAGTTGCCCCGATACAAGTAGTGATCATTCCCATTATCTTTAAAGGAAAAGAAAAAAACGTTCTGGACGTCTGCAACAAACTCCATAAAAAACTAACAGAAGATAACATACGATCACATGTAGATGATAGAGAAATAACACCGGGGAATAAATACTACGACTGGGAGTTAAAAGGAGTGCCGTTACGAGTAGAAATAGGACCCAAAGATTTAGAAAAAAAAGAAATTGTTATCGTTCAAAGAAATACAGGGAAAAAAAGATCGATTCTACAGGAGAAAGCAGAGAAAACCATAAAAGATGAATTAGACACAATAGCAAATACTTTGTTTACCAATGCAAAGAAGCTTCTTGACGAAAACATGCAGAGAGTACACACCGTCGATGAAGCAAAAGAAAGAAAAGGAATTATTGAAATTCCCTGGTGTGGAAACAAGGATTGCGCAATAGAGATAGAAAATATTTTAGAAGGAAACACACTTGGTGAACCCATTGACGAAGGAACATGTGACTATTCCTGCCCTATTTGCGGAGGAGCTGCAAAGACATGGATGAGATTTGCAAAAACGTATTGAGGTGAAAGATGTGAAAAAAAAAATCACGGGATTATTAAGAGAATATGTATTTGGACTGAGTATAATAATTATGATTATGGGATTGTTTTTACTATCGATGGGGGTGTTATGGTATTGGTTCAATGAGGCGGTACTAGAAAATAGCTCGTTACAATTCATACATGATCTTGGAGATTGGAATGCGTATTTGCTTGTTGCAGGGCTTATTATTTTTGGCATTGGGCTTTATTACCTCTACAGTTTTTTAAAAAACAGAAAATTTGTTTTAGAAGAACTTAGGACAAATAAACGATCAGAGCTTCTCAAAAAACATAAAGAATTAAAAAGTACGGTGAAACATCTACCATCCAAATATCAAAAGATGATAAAAGACAAAGAGGAAGAATTAAACATTAAATAAAAACGTTGGATGGTGAAAGAAACATAGCAAATTTTTACGTTGTTCTTGTTGAACCAAAATATAGTGGAAATGTTGGTGCTGTGGCAAGAGCAATGATGAATTTTGATTTTGACAAGCTGTATTTAGTAAATCCATGCACGCTTGATGACACTTGTTACATGCGAGCTATGCATGCTGGTGAAATACTAGATAAGGCAAAATGTTTTTCGACATTTGAAAACGCTGTAAAAAACATGGACTATCTCGTTGCAACGTCTTCAATACAATATGTAAAAGATAAAAAGCATCTAAGAAACCCTGTTCTTTTAGAGGATTTTTCTGAAAAAATATATGAAGTAGAAGGAAACATAGGGCTGGTTTTTGGACGAGAGGACTATGGTCTTTATAATGAGGAGATTGCAGCATGCGATATCATGCTGAGAATTCCAACAAGTGAGTCGTATTTATCATTAAATCTTTCACACGCGGTATCTCTTGTTTTATATACTCTCCATCTTAAAAGAGAATTTACTCCAAAGAAAAGAAGAGATATTGGAAAAATCGAAAAAGAAAAATTATATGAGTTTTTCTCACGTCTACTTGAAGAAATAAAATATCCTGTGCATAAAAAAGAAAACACAGAAATAATGTTTAAACGGATAATGGGGAGAGCGATGCCTTCGAAATGGGAATATCATACACTCATGGGAGTACTTAGTAAAACAATTGAGAAAATAAGAAATAATCAGGAGTAATAAAAGCTATATTGTTTCTATGCTAAAATAAACATTGCAGTTTTTTAGTGAAGAGAGAACTTTATCTGCAAAAAATACAAGTTCGTCGACACCTGCAACTTCTTTTCCCCAATCATAGACGAAATCATAGTTTCCTTTTGTCGCCCTAAAACCCATATTTAGGAGGCTGTCTTTTATCTCTGATGGAAGAGCGCCTTCACTGTTAAACATGATCTTTAGATACGTCTTCACAAAATCACCTCAATTAAGAATTCGTTTGAAAGTATTAAAGATTGCGATTAGCATTAATCAAACAATGTAGATTGGATAGGGTATGTAGCACACTATTAAGATGATAATGGCTATAAAAAACAACAGTTTTCTTTTTATATCAAGAGAGGTTGCATCATTGAGTGGTGGTGGATGTTGCATTCCCATCATAAACATGATGATGATCGCGAAAAAAAACCAGCCTGTAAAAACCATGATGAATACTGCGATCCATCCTGCCCATTTTTGTTTTTCTCCAAGAAACGCACGGAAGATATGGCCGCCATCAAGCTGACCGGCAGGGAGAAGATTAATGGATGTAATGAGAAGCCCTACCCATCCTGCAAACGCAATAAGACTTAAGTCTATTGGAGTTCCTATAGGAATATTCAATAGATATGTTGATAGATAGGTAAAAAGGATAGATCCTCCGAGTACAACCTCGCCGGCTGCTGGTTCCATCAGAGGAGCAGGATGTGAATATAGTATTCCAATTATTGTTACTGGAATTGCAACAAGAAAACCTGCGAGAGGGCCAGATATCCCGACATCAAAGAGCGCTTTTCTGTTAGGCATTGGATCCCTACTGGAAATTAAGGCTCCAAACGTTCCTATATTGAAACTTGGCATAATGGGAGGTATAGGGATGAAAAACGGAAGAGATGTTGCAATGCCATGTTTTTTTGAGACATAATAATGTCCCATTTCATGAACAAATAAAATACTCATGAGAGGAAAAGCAAACAGAAGGATGCCGTTAAACAAGTTTTCTGCCATAAAAACATCCATAATACGAGGAATATTCCATATATCATTGTAACCCATATAAAGAATTGATCCTGTAAGAGAGGTTGTAATTATTGTTGCGATCAAAAGTGAGATATTAATCCATACAGATTTTTCTTTCTTCTTTGGTTTTCTAATGACATAGATGATGTGTTCTCCTTTTACATAACGAAGCATGGGAATATAGCCTTTATCTGAAAGAGATAGCCGTAAAGAATCAAAATTTTCATCAAGTGTCTCCTCGTCGATTCTACAGAAAAACGCTACCGTGTGAATGTCGAATTTCATATCGTAGAACGGGAAACGCTGACCAACTTCACTTTTCAGGAGTTCTAAATCTGAACGGGAATCCACGTCACCCTGTTGAAAACTGCTCCAATCAATAGACATTAGTCTGGCGATACAAAATCTGTTTTATAAAACCTTTGGCAATGTAATGTCAAGTAAGATCGGCAACATTTTTTGAGGGTCTTGATGGTAACTACGAAGATGGTTTTTGAAAATGATGACTTTTATTTTGTATAACTTTTAATGATAATATAATAATTGAGATAAAGCTAATTAAGAATACAACAAACAGCATTTGAGATGCAGCTGCATCATCAATCATCATATTAAACGCGAGGAAAATAAAAGTCAGAAAAACCGGCATCAAAAGTATCTGAGTCCACCAGAAAAGTTCCCTCCTTGATAACTTATTCTCAGTTTGTATGTCCTGCTTATGCATTAGTGTTCGAATTTCTTCAGGTTTTTTTGTATCAAGGATTTTCCGAAACTCCTCAACATCCATCGATTTTCTATATTCCTTTTACAAATATAAATATTCGCAGAGAACAAATATTTCTAACCAGATGATGTTTGATAATAGAAAAAATTGATAAAATTATACTATATGTCCAGGATAATAACAAAAGTATAATGGGAGAAACAACTTATGGAGATGAAAATTAGTTTTCCTGGTGGTAAAAAAGTAGATGCAGACTACAAAGGTTTTACAATTAAGACAGACCAACCCATACGTGAAGGAGGTGAAGGGGCTGCTCCTGAACCGTTCTCATTATTTATTGCATCAATTGGTACATGCACAGGATTGTATGTTCTTAGTTTCTGTCAAAAACGAAACATTCCAACAGACAACATAACTCTCCTGCTGCAGCTGGAAAAAAACAAAGAAACACATATGATTGAGAAAATATCTATAAAGATACAAGTCCCAGAAGATTTTCCAGAGAGCTACAAAAAAGCGGTACTAAAAACAGCGAACTTATGTACGGTAAAAAAACATTTGGAAAAACCACCAGAAATCGAAATTTTTTTTACTAAAGGCTAGTCATCATCTTTATGTACATCATATCCATTGACATTTGAGTGGTAGTAAGATGACAACAACGTTAATTATTGGGACACAATGGGGCGATGAAGGCAAAGGAAAGGTTGTTGATTATTTCTCAAAAAATGCGGACTATGTCGTACGGTACCATGGAGGCAATAATGCCGGTCACACTATAAAAGTTGGTGAAGAAGTCTACAAACTTCATTTAATCCCCTCGGGAGTAATACAGGGAAAAACTGGTGTAATTGGTAATGGGGTAGTGCTAGATCCTGAAATGTTAATTAAAGAAATAGATGAACTTACAAAAAGAGGGATCAAACCAAAAATTCTCATAAGTGATCGAACAAACATTATTATGCCATATCATAAAATTTTAGATGGCGCAGAAGAAAAATATCTGGGTGATAAAAAAATAGGTACCACAAAAAGAGGCATTGGTCCATGCTACAGTGATAAAGTAGCTCGCAGAGGAATACGTGCTGTAGATCTCACTGATAAAAACATGTTGAGTAAAAAACTTGATGAAACAATTCCAATTAAACAAAGAATTTTAGATGTATACAACATAGATAAAAAACTGGATAAAAAAGAAATTTTGGATACATACATTAGATATGGAGAAAAACTAAAAGATTTTATAACAACTACTCACGTAGAGTTACATAACGCCATTAAAAACAATAAAAACATTCTTCTAGAGGGTGCACAAGGAACAATGCTTGACGTTGATTTTGGAACATACCCCTATACGACATCATCACATACAATTGCAGGTAGCGCCAGTATTGGTACCGGTGTTGGTCCAAAACACATCAACAGCATCATAGGAATAGTTAAGGCATATACAACAAGAGTTGGAGAAGGCCCGCTGCCAACAGAGTTGTTTGACAAAACAGGTAAGCATCTTCAGCAAAAAGGACATGAGTATGGTACAACAACAAGTAGACCGAGACGATGCGGGTGGCTTGATCTCGTCGTCGTACAGCATTCCTGTATGATATCTGGCATCACGAAACTTGCGATAACAAAACTTGATGTATTAAACGGATTTAAGCAAGTAAAGATATGTACTCAGTATCAGCTTAATAAGAGAAAAATAGACTTCTTCCCTGCAAATATTGAAGATGTAAGGAAATGTAGACCAATCTATAAAGAACTTGAAGGATGGAGCAAAATAGATGAAGACGCTTCAAAACTTTCAGATCTACCAAAAGAAGCACAAAGATATCTTCAATTTATTGAAAAAGAACTACAGGTACCAATTGCACTCGTCTCAATTGGTCCGGAGAGAAGAGAAACAATAGAAGTCTAAACAAGTTTTTTAACGTTAATAGCTGTAGCAATCCAGCGTAGATAGGAATTACAAGCTGCTCTAAGGGAACTTACATTCTCTGATTTGATTTTCAAAGAAAGCACATTCTTAGAACGAGAGAGTTCAACATTTGTCTTTGGAATTTTTTGTTTTAGCTCAGGAGATAGCGAGGCGGCAACAAGTACTGCTTCAGAAGAAGAATCAAAATAAAACACGAAGGATGCGTTTTTTTTCATTTTGCCTGAATATGTTTTGCAACAGTCGGCCGCTCTTTATAAAATACCTTGCTGCCGCAATACGGACATTGCATACCAATATTTTTCACGTCAAATTGGACAGGTTTTTTACACAGTCCACATTTATATCCAGTCATACATCATCACTCTGAAATATCTCATATATTGGCTCTTAATATTTTATCGACATCAAGACCTTGGGCGGTTTTCGGAAGATACGCGCCACCAGCAAAAATATTTCCACATTTTTTACACATCCAAACACCTGTTCCACTGCGTTTCACGGCATTCTTCCCACATTGCGGACAGGTATGTTTTCTTTTCTGCTGAATTTCCACATCGCGTACTCTTGTTCTTGTTCGAACTCCGTATCTGGCTTGAAAGCGACCTGCCGAACCTACTTTTTTTGTTCTTTTCGCCATTTATTTCCCTATACTTTTATATAATTGCCTTCGTATTTCACGCCCGTTATCTATAGATGCTTTTATAATTTTTTGTATCTCCTCTCTAGTAAAACTACCATTTAATCCTTTCTGCATAGCACGCAGATCACCATTTGTATCTGTCGCAACCGTAAGTCTTGCATCAGCTATCTCTTCCTCATCTAGAGCAGGATCTATGACAACAACGTTATTAAACTTCACAGAAGTACATGAGATAGGGGGTTCTTTGAGAGGCAAGGGATAATCTTCACCAAGTTCAAAACGTTCTGCAGGAACCTTTGCAGTAGAAAGCGCCGCTAGAGATGCAAGAGATGCAGCATCAAATAAGTTACCATCATAATCCAAGATATGCAAATCAATAAATACAATCCAAACTTTCTCTCCAGGTTCAATACAGAGTTTATCTAATTCAATAACCTCAGATTCTCGTACGCCTCTATCTACAACTCTTGCAAGTTCAATTGCATCTTCTCGTGGAGGACCTGCCTCAAAATCAGGAGAAGCCAAAGGAATAAGCTCTGCAGCTGTCGTCATAACCCCAGAGTCAGGTGAATCAGAATATGGTTCACCAACATCCATTTTTATACCAGCCATAACCTGAGTGTTACCGATTTTAACCCTGGCAGATCCTTCTGCTTTACTGACAACACCTGTTTCAATTTCTATCTTTCTATACTCATCGAAATTTCGTCCGTCAACTCGTTTCCCTTGTTCAGCGAGTTTATAGATATAATCACGTTTAATTATCGGCACAACAGTCATTATTTCCCCTCCAACACAGATTGATACTTGTCAAGTATTGCCTTTTTTTGAATCTCAGAGACCGTATGACATCCCTTGACTGCTAGATCAAATGCCTTATTGAATTCTTCAAGTGTTAAATGTCCATCCATCTGAAGAAGGAGGATCTCGCCTGTTCGTGGAGAAATCGCTACTGGTAGATCTGCATCACCACAGTTGTCTTCTTCCTTTCCAAGATCCACAGCCACATGACCAGCTATTTTCCCTGCAGCACAGGATACTGGAATATCGGTCATTGGAATACCTGCATCAGCAAGTGCGACACCTGCAGCGGTAAGACCAGCGCATCTTGTCCCCGCCTCAGCATCAAGTACTTCAATGTTTACATCAATTGCTGCTCTTGGAAACTGCTCAGTGAGAATAACCTTTTCAAGAGCCTCTGAAATTACTTTAGAAATCTCTCTACTTCTTCTATCTGGCCCAGGACGTTTCCGATCTTCCACGCTAAAAGCAGCCATATTATACCTTGCTTTCACAACAGCCCTCAATGGGTTCTGAGTATGTCTTGGGATAGCTTCTCGTGGACCATAGACGGCAACAAGAACCTTATTGCCACCCCATTCTAAATAACAAGATCCATCTGCTCTATGCAGCACTCCTGCTTCTATTTTAATTGGTCGAATATCTTCAGGACCTCGTCCATCCAATCTTTTACCATTACTGTCTATCAATTCAACATCTGATTCCATTTACCGCACATCCTTTGCATCTTTTTTCAACATTTCTTCTATTCTATTTGTAAGTCCAAACGTGATAGACTCATCTTCTATCTTATAGATGGTCTGAAGCACCTTTTCAATGCTTTCTGTATCTGCATCAACCCAAATTCTTCCATTCTGACCGACAAAGATACGGCAGCGGATATACTTTTTAATTAACGAAAGCATAGATCCTTTTTTACCAATAATCCTTGGTACTCGGGAAGGCTCTACGTCGATTATGTGGCCGCCTTTGATTTTATACAAATTACGATCATTAAGGGTAATCTGCAATTTCTTTAATTCGTCAATTGAGAGAACCTTTGCCATTATGGAATCACCTCGGTTTAAATATCTTTCGGTATCGCCGAAATCAACATTCCATGGCACCTCATTTTGATGCAATAAAGCAGGAGACGACGCATTAATATCAACAAGCCAGCCTGTACCCAATGCCTCTTCAACAACACCGATAACAAAATCTCCCACAGTTGGATCATAACGGCCTTTCAAAGGAACAACATTAATGTAACGATCATTTTCGTTTAAAACACCTAATCTTTCGGAATAGATTTTACCATCTTCAATAAACGTACCCCGGCCAGCCTTTTTTGACTTTATATCACCCAAAATCTGACTAGGGACAACAATTTTACGTTTTTCTTTCTGCATAAAACAACAAACCTCTTCAAAATTCACTTCAAAATCCTGGTTTCAACATTGCCTTTTGTAACAGTATTTAATTTATCGTAAAAGTCTGTCTGCATACCCGCTGGGATTCTAATAACACCAATCCATGAACCATCAGACTGCCAATCCTCTCTTTCAAGAACACCAAAATTACGAGCAATACCATATGCCTTCCCGATATATTGAGAAGAGATTTTCACGGAAATTTTCACCTGCTCCATAGAAATAGGAATAACCGGCCTCAAAGCCTCCACAACAAGCTTTACTTGCTCATCAACAGGTTTAAATGGATCAATATGAATCCCTGCTTCCTCAATGGCAAGTTCAATTCTTTGACGTGGATGAGGCATTTTTGTTTTAGGATCCATAGCATTTTTAACAATAATATCAATAATGCGTTTTCGTTTCTGCTCCTGCATCTCATGTCTTTGTTCTGTAGTAAGCTGTATATCTCCCTTTAAAATGATTTCTTTTACAATTGTTTCAACATCATCAGTACCGAAAATTTTCTCAAGTGACTCCTGAGAGGCATGGGTACCTTTTTTAGAGTCTTTAAAAATAGTATCTATCGCAAGAGATGAAAGAATATCTACGTCTTTTCCTTCAATGAGTTTTTCAGCGGCATGAGGATCGACAAGTATTTCAAAGTGATCTTCGCCTTTGTGCAATCGGGCAATAACTGCATCATCAAGGCTTATCAAAACTACTTTCCTCCAATTGCTTTATTTACATATGACTTTGTCTGCTCTTGCGTGACTATATGGAAGTTAACATCTTTTTGGACGATACCAATCTCAATTGCAGCAGGATTTAGTTTTCCTTCAGTGCCTTTGTGTAAGGCTTTTATACCAAGATCAACGGCTTCCTCTACGGTCATATTTTCGCTATATTTTTCTTCAAAATATGCCATAGCGCCAGTGCGTCCAGCACCCTCACTACTTGCTTTATATTCCATAAGAGCTCCCGAAGGATCGGTGGAAAACAACCGAGGTCCTGACTCATCAACGCCGGCAATAAGAAGTGCTGTTCCAAATGGTCGTACCCCACCATATTGAGTATACGTCTGTTTAAAATCACAGATACGTTTCACAAGTGTTTTGATCTGTATTTTTTCATTATACGTTATTTCATTTATTTGTGCATCCAAACGAGCCCTATCAATGAGCGCACGGGCATCTGCAACAAGACCCGAGGTTGCACAACCAATATGATCATCGATTGTGAATATCTTTTCAATTGACTCTGGCTCGACTAACCGAGAAGCAATTCTTTTATCAACTATTAAAACCACTCCATCTTTAAATTTCACTCCAACTGTTGTAGTTCCTCTTTTTACTGCTTCTCTTGCATATTCAACCTGAAACAATCTTCCATCTGGAGAAAAGACAGTAATTGCCCTATCATACGCCATATTAGATGGTTGCATTTTTTATTTCACCTCTATTACATTCATTTTTAAATTAATCACATATTTTTTATGTTACAATTTTCAACCAAGAATACGCTTTTACTGTAAATAGTTTGTGTACTCATAATTTCAACGTTAAACTCCTTTTGTATCCCCCCATAGTATCTTATGCAACTGCAAACCTATCCTCACATTCAAACCATCATGAAGTATCCAAGAAGATAACTTTTTGGGATCAGTGCCATAGACAGGTTGGAAAAAAATGATGCACTGTGGCTTATATTTTTTCATAATTTTTTTTGCATACTCATAATCCACTTTATCATTAATGACAAATTTTAATTGATCAGTACAGGTAAGTTGTGATAAATTATCAAAATTCATTTTATCATGCATAGTTGATGACGGGCACTTTATATCAAGTGAAATCATAAGTGATTTTTTTCCAACAAGTTTTTCAATGTTGATGCTCCCATTAGTCTCTACACATACCACATACTTTTTTTGTAAAAGAACATCGAGTAACTCCACTGTTTCCTCTTGTAACAATGGTTCTCCACCAGTGATACAGACATAGTTGCAGGGATACTTTTGAATCTCATCAACAACCTCTTTAACGTCCATTTCTACTCCATGGATATATGCATAGGTTGTGTCACAAAAAGAGCAACGTAAATTACATCCGGTGGTTCTTATGAAAATGTTTGGAAGACCTACCCAGCTCCCCTCCCCCTGCATTGAATAAAATATTTCATTAATCTTCATTTATATAATGTATTACGGAACATTCATTAAAAATTTACTACGACTTGATCTTTCTCCATTTCTCCATTTTGGCCATTTTGGGAAGATCTGAATTAGGAATGCTCGCGGAATAAACTTCGGAAAAAAACTGTACAGTTAATCTCTTTTTGAGAATTATCTCGATCTTAATG
>Ga0209979_1003259_pt1 | contig 14481 bp, 9 predicted proteins | sample AnhtaG_FD_183114 | JGI IMG/M metagenome (GOLD analysis project Ga0209979, IMG submission 183114) | Deep subsurface microbial communities from Anholt, Denmark to uncover new lineages of life (NeLLi) - Anholt_01485 metaG (SPAdes) (version 2) | ecosystem: Environmental > Aquatic > Marine > Oceanic >...
CATCCCTATACTAAAGGCCTTATAAATGCTATTCCATCTGATCGGAGAAAGGAATTAGTGGAGATTCGGGGGAGTGTTCCCGATTTGGTGAACCCCCCTTCAGGGTGCAGATTTCATCCCCGCTGTGATTATGTAAGGAATTTATGTAAAAACGAAAAACCTAAAGTCTTACAGGTAGAAAAAAATCATATAGTCGCCTGTTTCTTGTATGAAGTAGGGTACGAAGGAGGAGAAAGTGGAAGAACTGATTAAACTCAGAGAAATTAAGAAATACTTTCCCTGGAAGAAACACGAATATGTAAAGGCTGTTGATGGTGTTTCTCTACAGATTAATAAGAGAGACATATTTGGATTGGTGGGTGAATCTGGCTCAGGAAAGACTACTTTAGGTAGGATAATGCTTCACTTAATAGATTCTACTTCAGGAGACATCTTCTATAAAGGGGAAGATATAACTAAGATAAAAAGATTAGAAAAAAGTATGCGAAGAAATATGCAAATAGTCTTCCAGGACCCTTATTCTTCATTACATCCCCGGAAAAAAATAAAAGATATTATTGGTAGTGGACTAAGAACCCACCATTTAGTAAAAGGCGAGGGCGAACTTATAACTAAAGTTGAGGAGTTTCTAAATTTGGTGGGCATGGGAGAAGAGCACCTTTATCGTTATCCCCACGAACTTTCCGGAGGGCAGAGACAGAGGGTAGCTATCGCCAGGGCACTCATTTTAAATCCGGAATTTGTAGTCTTGGATGAACCTACTTCTTCTTTGGATGTTTCAGTCCAGGCAGAGATTTTAAATCTATTGAAGAGATTAAGAGAGGAATTGAATCTTACCTATATATTTATTACTCATGACTTATATCTGGCACGGATTATTACAGAAAAGATAGCCATTATGTATCTGGGGAAGATAGCAGAATACGGAGAGACAGAGAATATCTTCCAAAATCCCTTGCATCCCTATACCAAGGCATTATTTTCAGTCGTCCCCAAACTTGACCCTAAAAAGAGGATCAAAAAGATTATTCTCAAAGGAGAGATCCCCAGTCCTATCAACCCTCCTTTAGGTTGCAGATTTCATACCAGATGTTCGGAAAAAATCGGAGAAATTTGCGAAAAAGTTTCCCCTTCTTTAAAGGAAATAGAACATAAACATTTTGTATCCTGCCATTTGTATGACTAATATTCCCTCTCCCTTTAAGGAGAAGGCCTGTCCTGTGTAGTAAACTTCACTACTTCACAGGGTTAGGGTGAGGGTGAATTCTTTTTCTGTCATTGCGAGGAGCCCCTTTTTTTGTCATTGCGAGGACCGAAGCGACGAAGCAATCTCCACTAACAATGTAGGACAAGCGTTTTACCTGTCTACGAAAAGGTGATTGGTTTTATTATGACCGCAATAATGTAGGGGCATGATGCATCGTGCCCATAAGAACTTACCAGCATCTTAAAAATAAGCGAATCCCTCGCCCGGAAAATAATTACCTTAAAAGAAGAACCGGGAGGATTCAAAGAACCCCAAGACCTCACCCAATTACCCGAAATAACTAACCTCGAATGGCAGGAATGGGCAGAACAGGGGATAACCATTAGAGTAAAACATTAACTTTTATTTGAAGAAGAAAATATAATATAAAAGGACGGTTGTATTTACTCAAATCTTTTTTCCAAGTTGCCCAAGACCATTCCGGAGAAATCCGAGGTTTTTTTGGAGTTATCTTTTCTGATCCTAATACCGTTCGAATGTTTGGACCTTATGTAACAGATATTGAAAATGAATGGGAAGAAATATCAGAAACGTTTTTTAAAAAAATTCTTGAAAAATGCAAGCTGTGGAAAGATATTAAACTTCGCGTAGCCTTTACACCCAAAAATAAACTTCTAAAAAGATTTTATAAAGCACATGGGTTTGTACAATACAATGCTGAACGAACTCTGGTGCTTAAACGGCCTGAATGGCAAAGAAGAAGGTCTGAAATAAATGATCTCAGCAATAAATCAGTTGAAATTAGACCCTACCGGGATACCGATTTCCCAGATTTTTTAAATATACATCCTAAAGGAGCCTATTTCAACGCCCCTTATATAGTGCAGAACCTAAATGACCTTCATAGCCTGATTATAGCAGTTCTGGATGATCGGGTGGTGGGTTATGTATATTATGAAGATTTTAAAGCTGATGGGTTTACAGATATATGTTTTTTAAATGTATTGCACTCTGCGCGAAATAGAAGAATTGGAACGAAACTTGTGAAAAAAGCCATAGAGGATAGTTTTAAAAAAAGTGAAATAAAAAAGATTGAGATTTCCGTTCGTGTTGATAACACTAAAGCTTTTCGCTTATATCAAAGGTTAGGTTTTAAGGAAACCATTACCTATTTAGCCTATGAACTTAAGTTTTAGCTGCGTCAACTTCCTAAAGCACTTATTCGTTTAACGACATTAATTTTTTAAAAAGATTGTAAATATCAAAATCTTTATATTTTTATTGCTTATTGTTTCATAATATGATACATTAAAGAAGACATATAAAGGGGTATTATATAAAAAAAATGAGAAGAAATGATTTATTAAATCTATTAGCTAAAAAAGGAAATGCTTTTACCTTTGAAGAGGCATTAAAGATAAGTAACTTATCTCCAAAGAGCTTACAAAAGGCATTATATAGATTACTACAAAGAGGAGCAATTGAACGTATTGAGAAAGGAAAATACATAATCATTCCCCTAGGAGCTGAAAAAGGAAAATATACCCTACATGAATTTGTAATTGCTTCTTTGTTAGTTGAAAAACATGCAATTGCCTATTGGAGTGCTCTTAACTATTATGGCTTAACCGAACAGATGCCAAATACTGTTTTTATTCAAACAAATACCAGAAAATTTAATAATAATCCTAAAGTATTTGGGATACCCTATAAAATTATCAAGATTAAAGATACAAAGATATTTGGTATTAGAAAAGAATGGATTGAGGAAACTCAAATAAATATTACTAATAAAGAAAAAACTATAATAGATTGTCTCGATCTTCCTCAATATGCTGGCGGAGTAATTGAGGTTGCCAAAGCCTTAAAGTATAATACTTTTAATAACAAAAAATTAGCAGCCTATGCCCAGCGTATAGGAAATTCCGGAGTAATTAGAAGGTTAGGTTATCTAAGTGAACTTTTAAATATAAAAATAAACTTACCTAAATTAAATACTAGAAATTATCTCTTACTTGATCCTTCTATGCCAGAAAAAAGCACTAAAAGCGCCAAATGGAGATTAATTATAAATCTTGATAAAAAAATATTAGGAGAACTTGAATGATTTATTCGCTAATGCTTGGGAAAAATCTTTAAGACATAAATTAAAAAAACTCCCTAATTTCGAAGGAGCTTTTAAAAAAGTCAGAGAAATCATAAATGAAATTAAAATGTAAATAAGAAAAGGAGTACTATGAGTCTTTATAGTCAATTAAAACCAAAAATTATTAAATGGAGAAAATCTCAATATTCTTCTGATTTTCCTATCATTTCAGAAATATTAAACTATAATTATGACCCAGAAATGGGGAATTTACGTTTTTTAAGAAAAGCACAATTCGAAGCCTTGGAAACATATTGGTATTTAAGACTTGTAGAGAAAACCCCACATATATTTAATTTATACAAAAAAATATATGAGGATTCATCCGAACTCCTTAAAGCTTTAAATATTTCTATCTCTCAGGAAGATTTAATTAAAATTATGAGCAAAGGCGGCATAAAATCAATATTTGAAAAAATAAAAAATGATGATGGTTTCGTTAAAAAATATAGACTGGAAACTATTAAAGAATCATTAACTCTAAGTTACCCAAGTTATATATTAGCTTTAGCAATGGGGGCAGGGAAAACTGTTCTAATCGGTACAATTATTGCTACCGAATTTGCGATGGCCCTTGAATATCCTCAAAATTCAAACTTTGTTAAGAATGCATTAGTTTTTGCTCCCGGAAAGACTATATTAGGGGCATTAAAAGAAATTTCTGATGTTCCGTATGAGAAGATTTTACCTGCACGATTATTCAAAGAATTTATCACCTCTATAAAATTTACTTATACTCGTGATGGAGAAAAAGATATACCGGTAATAAGAGTAAGTAATTTTAATATAATAGTTACCAATACTGAAAAAATAAGAATCCAAAAGCAATCGATTTCTAAATCATTAATTAGGAATTTATTTACCGATTTGTCTAAAGAAGATGAAGTAAAACAAGAAATAGCCAACAGAAGACTGCAAACAATTGCCTCTCTTCCTAATCTAGCGATCTTTTCTGATGAAGCGCATCATACTTATGGTCAAGCACTAGATAAAGAATTAAAAAGAGTAAGACAGACAGTAGATTATCTTGTAGAAAAAACGAATGTATTGGCTGTAATCAATACTACAGGAACACCCTATTATAGAAAACAAATCCTAAAAGATGTAGTTTATTGGTATGGATTATCTCAAGGGATAAAAGATGGAATATTAAAAGAAGTGAAAGATAATATCGTAGCCTATCCAGAAGTTGCTGATGAACATTTTATAAAAGATATAGTTATTGATTTTTTTGGAAACTATAAAGATGTTCAGATTTATGATGGCTCATCTTCTAAACTTGCTATTTATTTTCCCAAGATAGAAGACCTAAAAAATGCTAAACCTATAGTGGAAAGAACTTTAGTAGAAATTGGCCAAGATCCTTCTCTTGTATTAGAAGTGCATAACGAATCAAAAAATGAGATAAAAGATCTATTCGATAATAGAATAAATGACCCGCATCTACCTTATCGAATTTTCCTTTTAGTAAATAAAGGAACTGAAGGTTGGAATTGTCTATCTCTATTTGCTTGTGCTTTAGCCAGAGAATTAAAGAGCAGTAATAATTTTTGTCTACAGGCTGCATGTCGTTGTTTAAGGCAAACTCTTGGAAATATTAGTAAAGCCAAGATATATCTTTCTAAGAAAAATGTAAAAATTTTGGATTCACAACTGAAAGAAACTTATGGTGAAACCTTAGAGGAATTAAATATATCCTCGCAAAATATAAAAAAAGACAGATTAATTTTAAGAAAGATAGAAATTCCTCCTGTACTACTTAAAAAGATAATTACGAAAATTGTACCTACTAATAAAAAGATTGATATCAGCAAATTAGCATTTAAAAAACCTGTTATCCATGTAGAAGGAATTAAAAAAACAATTTATGATTTAAAAGACATGCCCGATAGAAAAGGAGTGTTAATAAGTCAAAAAGAAGAAAAACTAATAATAGAAGAAGATTTTATTGATATCTTCTCTTTTGCTGTTGAATTATCATCTCTATATCGATTACCTCTTCTACCTCTTTATGAGAAGTTAACAAAATTGTATCTAGATGGAGAGATTTTACAAAGTCACGCGAATGAAATTAAAAAACAAATAGAGGAGAAACTTAAAAACTATAAAATGATTGAAGAAGAAGTTGAAGTTGCTCTTGCCTTAATCAAACCACAACATTTTAATAAAGAAAAAAGAGAAAAGCAGACCATTTACACCACTGAAATAGTGTATCACAAAGATAAAGAAAATCTTCTCTTGAAATACGATAAATTTAGAGAACAAAATAAAGGATGGTATCAGTTAGATTTTGGTTTTCATTATACACCTTATAATTTTGATTCAAATCCAGAAAAAGATTTCTTTATACAAATATTAAATATGTTAAATGAAAATCCGGCAGATATAGAAGATATCTATTTTACAGGAGCGATAACTGATCCTAATAAAACTGATTTTTTGTTCGAATATAAAGGAAAAGACGGAAAGTATCACAATTATACTCCGGATTTTCTAATAAAAAAGAAAAACGGTAAAATGCTTATAATAGAGATAAAAGCAGAAACATATAGAGATGAAGAAAAAGAAAAGGCAATTAAAGAAATAGAAGGTTTAAATCCCGATAAACTAAAATATGAAATTTTGATAACAGATAGAGATGAAATAGGGTTTGAAAATATAAATAAGATTAAAGAAGACATATATCGATATAAAGGCGAAAAAAAATGATAATACCTTGTAAGATTAAAAATTTTTATAAAAGATGGAATATAGTTTATGATGAAGATAAGAGATTTACAGATTTTAAAAATCGTGCTTTGTCCACAATTGATGATATATTAGGAGAACATCTTCTTTCTGATAAAAATTTAGAGCGAACCTTTTTAAAATTAATAGCTAAACATTTTCCCCAATCAAAAATACGTGTATCAACAAGTGCAGCAGCTACCCTTAATGATATATCAAAAATAATCTCGAGCTTACAGATAGAAGAAGTAAAATTTAAAGACTCACTTGTTTATAAGTTTTTTTCAGAAGAAAATGACTTTATCAAATTTATTCAATGTTTACAGTCGATTTTTTGGTTAGATTTAGACTCAAAAGTCAAAGAGGAATTATATTTGGGTTTTAAAGAAGATATCGAGTTGTCACTCTTAGATATTCAAATAAAAAGAATAAAAGGAGACAATGTTATATTCTATCCGAAAGGATCAAAATTATTAGATGAGAAAGTTGTCAATGATGTTTTAGACTGGTTAATTTCGTATCCGAATGTTCAAAAGAGCTTCAAGTCTGCTTTGGAAAAATATCAAGATAAGATTTACCAGAGAAATCTTATTGATGATTTAAGATTATCTCTTGAATTATTTTTTAAAGATATTTTGAATAATAATAGGAGTTTGGAGAATCAAGAAAAACTTTTGAGTGAATACTTGGAGCAGAAGAATGTACCAAAAGAATTGAATAATATGTATTGGAAGTTAATTGATTATTATGCAAAGTATCAAAATAATTACGCAAAGCATGAAGATAAAGTGTATAGTTCAGAAATTGAGTTTGTAATTTACTTAACCGGAACATTTATGAGATTTTTAATGACTTTGGAGGACTCTTAAAATGAGTGAATATAAGATTAAAATCACTACTGCTAAGGGCCGGCCGATGCTTAACTGGGTGGGGAAGAAGCCACTTGATTATGTTAAAGGTTTTCCCTCACAACTTGTAGAAACATTTGATCCGTTAAATTCCAAAAAAGTTATTGAGTTACCAACTTTTAATGAATTAAAAGATAATTGGCAAAATCTTTTATTTCATGGAGACAACAAAGATGTTTTGGCAACACTTTTAGAATTAGGTTTTAGAGGGAAAATAGATTTGATTTATATTGATCCTCCTTTTAAAAGTGGTGCTGATTATGTGAGAAAAGTTGAACTTAGGGGACTGAAAAATTTAGGGAAAATAGAAGAAGATGAAGCGTCAATCTTACAGCAGACAATGTATTTTGATATATGGAATAATGATTCTTATTTACAGTTTATGTATGAGAGAATATTGCTTTTAAAGGAATTATTAAGCGAAACGGGTTCTATATATGTACATTTAGATTGGCATGTTGGACATTATATAAAGTTAATTATGGATGAAATATTTGGACAAGAAAATTTTAGAAATGAAGTTGTATGGTGTTATACTGGTCCATCAAGACAAACGCGAGATTTTGCAGATAAACATGATATAATTCTTCGATATACTAAATCTGATGAATATTTTTTTAATCCTAATTTAATTCGTGTTCCTTATAAAAAATCAACTTTAGCAACGGGTAAAACAACACTTACGGGAAGGGCTGATGAAAAACGCCTTTTAGAGTTAGACAAAAGAGGGAAACTTCCTGAAGATTGGTGGCCAGACATAGCCACAATAGGGTATAAACATAGTGAGATTTTGGGATTTTCTACTCAAAAACCCGAAGCCTTACTTGAACGTATAATTAAAGCTTCTACAAAAGACCCAGAACAAGCTTCAAAAGATGGAGAAAACATTCCATTAATTCTTGATTTTTTTATTGGTTCAGGTACAACTGCAGCTGTTGCTCAAAAACTTGGAAGACGATGGATTGGTTGTGATATAAACAAAGGGGCAATTCAAATAACCAGTAAAAGATTGCAAAAGATAATCCTTGAACACATTAAGAATGATAAAAATAATAAACAAAAAAGACCTTTAGAAGAAAAGAAGGTTATACCAAAATTTAGCAATTTTACTGTTTATAAAGTCAATGACTATGACCTTAAACTTTTAAAAACCGAAGCTATTGAACTTGCTATTCAGCATGTTGGAATTCAGAGAGTTAGAACTGATAGATTTTTTGATGGATATTTAGGAAAGACCTTAGTAAAAATTATTGATTTCAATCATCCTTTAACTTTACTTGATTTACAATTAATTCAAGATGAATTAAAGAAAAGACCTAATGAAGATAGAGGTATAACTATAGTATGTCTTGGTAAAGAATTAGCAGTTGATCCCTGGGTTGAAGAGTGGAATAAAAAACATCCTGTAAATAAAATTAGATTAATTGAATTGAAAACAGATAAAAAATATGGTAACTTCTTAATTCACAAACCAGCAGAGGCAAAAGTAAAAGTTGAAAGAACTGCGAAGAATAAAGTATTAATAGAAATTCAAAACTTCATTTCACCAACAATAATTGAACGGCTTAATATTGATAATAATCTCTTCAAAGTAAAAATCCCTGATTTTAGAAGTATGATAGATACAGTCTTAGTTGATACGAATTATAATGGCAATACCTTTTATATTATTTATTCCGATGTTCCTGAAAAGAAAAATGATTTAGTTAAAGGAAAATATGAAATAGAAATTCCTGCAGAAAAAGTAAAAATTGCTGTAAAAATTATAGACATGCTCGGCGAAGAAGTTTTGTTTGTAAAAGAAATATAATTTAAATTAATTAGATTAATGACTGCATATAACTTTTATAGATATAAGAATTATCTATTTAATAAGCATAAAAATAGTTATTATATATTAAAAAATTTGGAGTTAATTTATGACAGATAAAGATATTTATCAGATATTTAGAGCAAAGGATAAGACAAGGGGACGTTTCGTTTGACATATTCGGCTAAATTTCCTGAAATGAATAGGGGTGGTTTTATGCCAAGAAGCCCAAGGTTGAGAATCAGTACAGGATATCACCATATTATGCTTAGAGGTATTGATAGAAGTAACATCTTCGAAAGTGAACAAGAGAAAGCATTTTTTTTTGAATTCAATGTATAGAGCAAGAGAAAAAAGTAAGTTTAAAGTTATCGGGAATAAATAGGGACAGCTATTTATCGTTTTATAGTAGATTTGAAGGGCAGATTAAGAGACTTTTTAAGCTAAGGTCGAAAGAAAGGACTAAGAAGGAATTTGATAAATAGGTGTCTGTCCCTATTTTCTTCTCTCTTGTCATAGATAAGAGGAGGAATTAAAATGTCTAATGATTTAATATCTTTCGAAGAAAGGATTAATAATTGGCAAACTATTCATCCAAGGCAATGGATAGCTACAACTAATAGAAACGATGTAGCTAATTTTTTATCTACTCAAACTGAGGAAATAATAGAATCTCAAGTTGAAGCAGCAAATGCTATTATTATTAGTCAAGCTCGGATAGCAGACAAAATAGATATAGAAACTAGAGAAATAACTGAAGGTTTTCAAGAACTTCAGGCTACCTTTGACTGGGGGTTTACAGAATTAATCTGGCAAATTGAACAACAAAGAGAAGTGCTTAAAGATATTTTAAAAGTGCTCCAGGCACCGTTAGATACCCAAGCTAAGGAGTTAAAAAAAAGAGCCGAATATGCTTATCGAAATAGCTGGATTGATGATGCACTTAAAGATTTTTTAGAATCCGAGAAGAAAAATAGGTATGATTTTACTATACACCAGAATTTAGGGAATATTTATCTGTTTAAAAAGAAAGACCAAGATAGGGCTTTGGAATACTATGAGAAGGCAGTAAAATATGCTACTCCAAAATCCTCATATTATACTAGCGTCTCCCTTCTTCATAAAGGATTAGTAAAATATCTTCAAAAAGATTTTAAGGAAGCTTATAAAGCAACATTAAAAGCAATTGAATTATCCCCAGATTTTTATGAAGCACATTACCAGCACGCACAATATTGTGCAAATCTTGGTAAATATAATGAGGCAATCAAGCATCTTAAGAAGGCTATTGTTGAGGGAGATAAATATTATTGTGTAAAAGCAGATTCAGAAAAAGATTTTAATGTGATGAAAGAACAGTTGAAATCACTATTTAAGGAATTACAGATTAATGCTCAGAATCAAGTTACTATTGAATTAGGAGAAGTAGGTCGATTAATTGATAGAGCAAAATCATATTATAATCTTCCTGTAATTGACAACTTTAAGGTTGCCCACACCAAATTAGAAGAAGCAACAGTTTTTATTGTAAGAGGAAGTTTTTTTGACTGTCATGATGCAGCTCGAAAAATATTTGTAGGATTAAAAGCAGCAATAGATTTTTCGGTTGAATATTTGTCAAACGAAATTATAAAATTACAAAATGAAATTAATACATTGAGAAAAGAGGTAGAAAGAAAAAAGAATAGCCCTACCAGTAATGCACTAGGGATAATTAGTGGTATTATTACTTTATTTTTTTATGTAGGTGTCATTTTTCCATCTATTGATCCAACTATAATAACAGATAGAATAGTAGAATTGGAAGCTAATTGGTTTTTTGATTTACTTCTTGGATTACTTATAGGAGTTGTAGGCGTGGGATTTTTTTTATCCCCGATTATTGTGCCAATTTTTGTGGGTGGTGTCGTAAAAATTCTTTTCTCTTCTTTCGATGCAAAAAACTTTTCGCTCCAAATTGCCCCCTTAGAAACAAAAAAAAGTGAACGTGAGAATAAGCTTTTAAAAGCTAAAGATAAACAGAATGAATTTTATACAAATATGGAAGAAGAGTTGAAAAACGAAAAAGATCCGGAAAAAATAGAAACATTGCTCCAAAAAAAGTATATGCCCATTCTCGGATTAATAAAAATAACGAAAATAGGAAAAGAAAGTAAAAAAGAAAATATTATAGTAGATTTACAAAGATACTTTAGGCAAAAGAGGAGAAACAGGAATGAAACACAGAGAAAGAAGCCATATAGGGATGAGTTTGAAGAAAAGGTGACAATGGCCAAGAATATTTTAAAGAGGGATCTTAAGAAGTACTCCTGCACAAGTAAGAAGAAATCAGTTAAAGAGATGACAGATGATGAATTCGAGGAATAACTTTGTGGATAAATAGGGACAGACACCTATTTATCATTTTATAGAAAGATTTAAAGGGAAGCTTAAGAGGTTTTTTAAACTAAGGCCGGAAGGAAGGCCTAAGAAGAAATTTGATAAATAGGTGTCCCTATTTAACCTTCTAGAATGTATTGTACTGAATTATGAGAAAGGTCTAAAAATACTAATATATTAGTTAGGTTTGAACTAAAGATACAAATATGAGGAGTAATTATTGGAAAAAAATTCCTATAAAGAATTAGAATCAAAAATTGATAATTTAAAAGAAATAATATCAAAAGTAAATACAATCGAAATTTTACTTGCCATTAATCATGAAACATTAATAGTAAGGGAGAATTACCAAGAAAGAATTGGACTAACTTCCCCTTTTAGTCAATTTCAATATTTATATGGTTTAGCTGTATCTACAGAAAAAATAACGGAAATTGTCCCATTGGATAGTGAACTTTGGGGAAAAATAAAAAAAATATTAAATCAAATATTTTATTATTATGGTGACAATTTTTTTCCAAAAGAATACAAGTCTAAAGAAAATATAAATATGAAATTGTTAGAAGAAAGTGAAATTTCAATGTCAGCTTTTATTGAATATTTTAATAATTTTATGCTTTGCTATGTAGAGCAAATTGTTGATAGAATAAAACGTTGGTTTAAAAAATATGACAATTTAATTAAAATCGAAACGAATTGTTCGGTTGATGATTTTTTAGACTTTTATGGTTTTATTGTGAATTCTACTCAAAAAAAATGGAAATTATTATATAAACAACGTGGAAATATTGATGAAATTTATAGAGAACTTAACGAAAAACTATATCTCTCTGAATTTGACTGTTTCTTAAAAACCATTACATTACATAGAAACCTTGAGAGATTAGAAAGAGAATTTGATAAATTGTGTGAAATTAAAATTTGTGAAATCAAAAAAAGATTTGGAGAAGAAAAGACAATTGCCTTTCTAAATTTATTTACAATCTCAGAAAATAATCAAAACTTTAGATATTATACAGAGGAAAATCCAGTTTCTACTCACCCTATATTTAAAATAAATGATCAGGTATTGTTAAATTTAAATAATAGATTTCTAATGAATGCCATTTATATTTTACTGAACAATATTCTAGAAAAATCAAGAAAAAAGGGAAAGTTCTTTAAAACGAGAAGCATTGAAAGTGAAAATAAAACTATGACTATGTTCAAAGTTTTATTCAAAGATAGAGCAAGTTATTTTCAAAATATATTTGAAGAGCCAAATAAACAATTTGAACATGATATACTGATTATTTTCGAAAAGAATATATTTATTATTGAGGTAAAATCTTCTAAAAAAAGAGAGCCCTTGAGAGATCCTAAAAGAGCTTTTAAAAGAATTGAGGATGATTTTAATCGAGAAAACGGTATTCAGAAAGCTTACGAACAAGCGTTGCATTTAAAAAATAGAATACTAAATAATAAACAAACAATCCTATTTGATGAAAGAGGAAATGTGAGAACTGAAATTTTAAGAGATTCAATAAGTGAAATTTATCTAATATGTGTTACTAGAGAATCTTTTGGTGTTATTGCTACTAATTTATCTTTATTGCTAACAAAACCAGATGAGGAAAAATATCCATGGTGTGTAAATATATTTGATTTAGAAACCATAATTGATGGATTTTGTTATAAGAAATTAAAACCTGAAGATTTTATATATTACTTAAAAAAAAGATCAGAACTGCATAAAGTTATTTTTGCAATAGATGAGTTAGATATCGCAGGATATTTCTTATGTTATGGTGATTTCAAAGATATTGAATCAAAAAGGGCTGATAGAGTTTTTTTAAGTCCCATTTATTGTGATATTTTTGATAAAATATACTATGAAAAAAGAGGAATTAATTATAATTTTGAAGTAGATGAAAAACCTTCTTACATAGATATAAAAAAAGAATTCGAAAAATTTAATAGATTGACACAGGAGCAGTTCTTTGATTGAAAATCTACTTCTAGTATCACGGGGACGTTCACACTAACTCAATAATTCGGTAATAAAACAAGGGGACGGTTCTTTGTTTGACAACACCCTATTGGTATTATAAACTATCAGTGGGGGAATTTATATGCCAAGGGTAGCCAGAATAAAAAGTAAAAGCAAAATCTATCACATCATGATAAGAGGCATTAATCAGCAGAATATCTTCTCCGTTGATGGAGATTATGAAAAATTTATTGCCATTCTTTCTAAGTACCATAAAAAAAGTGAATATGAAATCTATGCCTACTGCTTGATGGGCAACCATGTTCACTTATTAATTAAGGAAGAAAGAGAAGCTCTCCCTCATGCCATGAAGAGAATAGGAACCAGCTATGTCTCCTGGTTCAACTGGCAGTATAACCGAAAAGGACACCTATTCCAGGACAGATACAAGAGTGAACCGGTGGAAGATGATGTCTATTTCCTGACTGTGTTGAGATACATCCACCAAAATCCCCTAAAAGCAGGATTGACCGATGATATTGCCTCCTATCAATGGAGTAGTTATAATGAATATATTAACCAGCCGAAGACAGTCAATATCGAATTTGCCCTTAAAATGTTCCACCAAGAAAGGAACAAAGCGATCGAAAGGTTTGAACGGTTTAATCAAGAACCAAACAATGATCAATGTCTTGAGATGCCCACAAAAAGAGAGACTCTATCCGATAAAGAGGTAAGGCATTTAGTATTAAGTAAATATCATATAGAATTAGTCACACTGCAAAATGCTCCTACAATTATTCAAGACAAGGTTTTAAAATATCTAAAAGAACTGGATGGCTGCTCACTAAGGCAGGTGGCCAGATTAACTGGATTGACGGTCAATAAGATCTTTAAAGTATAAAACAGAGAACCGTCCATTTGTTTTTCCTGTTTTTCGTTGAGGAGCAGGCAGTACTATTGGTCCAGCTATGACCTTCGGTTATATTGCCGGCTTGAATGCGGCTGCTGAACCTGTCAAAGTGGGTTAAAGAAATTACTCTGTTTAGTATGAAAGGAGGTTTTTCATGAAGTATGTTAAGGTTGCTCAAACAAACGAACTAAATGCAGGAGAAAAAAAGAAAATATCTTTAGAAGGTAAAGAGATACTTATGACGAATATTCAAAACTCATATTATGCAATCGAGAACATTTGCCCGCACATGGGAGGTTCTCTATACGAAGGAAAACTTAATGGCAACCACATTATCTGCCCAAAACACGGTTCTATCTTTGATGTAACAACTGGGAAAGTTATCCAAAGTGGTAAACTGTTTTTTCTCAAAGTCAAGGTAC
>Ga0209979_1003260_pt1 | contig 14476 bp, 8 predicted proteins | sample AnhtaG_FD_183114 | JGI IMG/M metagenome (GOLD analysis project Ga0209979, IMG submission 183114) | Deep subsurface microbial communities from Anholt, Denmark to uncover new lineages of life (NeLLi) - Anholt_01485 metaG (SPAdes) (version 2) | ecosystem: Environmental > Aquatic > Marine > Oceanic >...
CTCGAATGGCAGGAATGGGCAGAAGAAGGGATAACTATTAGAGTAAAATGATGGGGAGAACCGTTGCCTATCAAAAGCCTATTCAATTTATAAAACTAAAAGGAGGAAAATATCTTATGGAGAAAAAAGAACATCGTTATGGAAAAGAACGAAGATCAGGAGTAGATCGAAGGAAGTTTGATGATCCGAATTGTAAAAAACCTGAACGCAGAAGTGGTCGGGATAGGAGATTTGGAAAGGATAGAAGAAAATCCAAACAAAAATCATAAGAATGCCAAACATTGACTTTTATTTGAAGAAGAAAATATAATATAAAAGGACGGTTGTATTTACTCAATAATTCGGTAACTATTTAATTAATATTATTGATGAGGAAACTTATTATACTTACTTGAGAAATGCTAGAAATTAAGAATAAAGACTTTATTTTTTACCTGGACATAGTGATATTTATTTTTATATAAAAATAAAAAAATGAAGTTAATTGTGGGGGGTTTGAATTATAAAAAGAAAATATTTATTCTTAATGGTAAATGCCAATAAGCATAAAATACAAGATATAGCAAAATTTATTTCGCAATTTCAAAGTGATAACCGATCTTTGGTTGGTAACCTTGGATATTCGACCACTGAAATTGAAAATCAGCTTAGAGAATATATGAATAAACAGCCGCGACCTTATCTTCAAATAGCCCTCGACGATTCAGGTAGAATTAGAGGTTTTATTGGTACAGTCTTTTCTGACTCTAATACTATTCGCATGTTTGGACCTTTTGTAACGGATATCGACAATGAATGGGAAGAAATATCAGAAGAGCTTTTTAGAAAAGTCCTTAAAAAATATAAGCTCGGGAAAAATATTAGTCTTCGTGTAGCATTTACGCCTAAAAATAATCGTCTCAAAAAATTCTGTAAAGCACATGGGTTTGTACAATATAATGCTGAACGAACACTGGTGCTGGAACGGCATGAATGGCAAAGAAAAAGATCTGAAGTAAATGATCTCAGCAATGGATCAGTTGAAATTAGGCCCTACCGGGATACCGATTTTAAAGATTTTTTAAATATACATCCTAAAGGAGCCTATTTCAACACCCGTTATATAGTGCAGAACCTAAATGACCTTCATAGCCTGATTATGGCAGTTCTGGATGATCGGGTTGTGGGCTATGTATACTACGAAGATTTTAAAGCTGATGGGTTTACAGATATATGTTTTTTAAATGTATTGCAATCTGCACAAAATAAAAAAATTGGAACAAAGCTAATAGAAAAAGCCATAGAGGATAGTTTTAAAAAAAGTGAAATAAAAAAGATTGAGATTTCCGTTCGTGTTGATAACACTGCAGCTTTTCGCTTATATCAAAGGTTAGGCTTTAAGGAAACTATTACATATTTAGCGTATGAACTTAAGTTTTAGCTGCGTCAACTTCCTAAAGTACTTATTCGTTTGACGACATTATTTTTTTAAAAAGCAGGATTTCCCAAACTTTTATCGAATATTAACTATGTAATTTTCAAAACATTCTTTTTTACTAAAATTTCTGCTATAATATATTTAAACTTACGTGGTATAATTATAAAAGCTCTTTTTTCAGTAGAATAGATGTTCACCGGCATGCTCTATTAATAATAATAAATATTAATAATAAATAATAAATAAAAAATAATAAATAGAGACACATCCCATTTTCTTAGATAATTAATATTTTACTTTTAAATAGATAAATAGGGAAGATGTGCCAAGTCAATAATTCGGTAACTTTTAGTTGAAAACCTATGGAATCTGAGGAGTTATTAACCAGATGGTTGAGGTTTTAGGTATTATTATAGATAGACGTCCTAAAGGAAGACCTCGTAAAAGGGAAAATTAAACCATAGAAAAAATAGGATGTGTACCTATTTTTCAGTAAGTATTCCAGAAGGAAGAATACCAAGAATCGAATGACAGGAGGCAACCCATGAGCGCTTTCTCTTTTTCTTTTATTGATCTTTTTTCAGGATGTGGTGGCCTATCACTTGGATTAATGAATGTAGGATGGCGTGGACTTTTTGCGATCGAACAAAATCCCGATGCTTTCAAGACCTTGTTACATAATTTGGTTGAGGAAGGAGAGCATAATGCGGGAATCCTCCGTTTTAATTGGCCTAATTGGCTTGAAAAGAAACCTCATGAGATATCAGAATTCGTGAGAACACAACGGCATCAGCTGGCGAAAATGCGTGGAGAAGTACATCTTGTTGCAGGTGGCCCACCATGCCAGGGATTTTCCTTTGCAGGTAAACGAAAAGGGAAAGACCCAAGGAATGGATTGTTTAAGTATCAACTTGAGGTCGTGGAAATACTACAACCAGAGTTAGTGCTAATGGAAAATGTAAGGGGTATAGAAATAGCATTTGGAGCAAGTAAGAAACAGAGAAAAAAACAACAAGGTAGGCCGAAAAAAAGTTATGCACACCGTATCCGCGAGATGCTTGAAGTAAAAGGTTACGAAGTCCAACAGCACTTATTGAAGGCCGTTGATTTTGGGGTACCACAATTTAGACCGAGATACTTTACACTAGGAATACGAAAAGATCTACTTATCGGGATAGATAAACCCGACCTTCAAGAACTTCTTGCCAAAAATAGGAATGATTTTCTTAGGCATTATGGACTGCCGGTAAACCGTTATGTGACCGTTGCTGATGCAATATCCGACTTGACGATAAATGGTAAGCAACTCGTAGATTGTGTGGAGGAGGAATCACCATTTGGATTTAAAGAAATTGTCTATCAGGGTCCAGAGACTTGTTATCAGGAGCTTATGCACGCTGGTATGAATGGTCGTAAACCGAATAGCCTCCGCTTGGTGAACCATCGTCCTGAAACCATTCGACGCTTCCAGAACATTCTTTGCACTTGCCGAAAGGGTGTCCAGTTGTCGGAAAAAGATAGGGCACGCCTTGGTATCAGGAAAACTGCCATAGTACCTCTGGCTCCAGACCAGCCTTCCCATACCCTCACTACGCTTCCCGATGACTTGCTACACTACGCCGAGCCTCGAATACATACAGTCCGCGAGTATGCAAGATTCCAGTCTTTTCCAGACTGGTTCGAGTTCCGAGGCAAATACACCACTGGTGGAGATAGGCGAGCGAGGGAATGTCCTCGCTACACGCAGGTTGGAAATGCTGTGCCTCCCTTATTGGCTGAGGCAATTGGGGAGGCGCTATTGGCAATCCTTGATGAACTCCAAACATCAAGTTCCATGGGTTGGTATACAGGAGTGGCGAGGCAAGTAAGAAGTGCTCATCGTGGAGGTTCGCAATGACGATGGAAACCAAAAACAACGATTTTCTAGTTGACATGCTTACGCTTCAGCAAGATGGCAAGCAAGCCATCAGCGCTCCTACGAATTGGACGAAACAAGAGCCACTCCTCGAAGTGACTACCGAAATAGATGGAATTATCGAGAAGCTAGGCGATACGATTCTCCTGAATGGTGGTAACAATAGTGTTGCTAGGTGGCATTTTTTCATTGGCTCACCTGGCAATGGTAAATCCGCTGCCATGGGTAAGCTGTGCCGCCATCTTATTAGGGATCGCTCGTGCCGCATAATGGATGAGCACGATGTTTACATCGAAGAGCTTGAACCCACTTCGGTACCTTACGCATTGCGAATCTACGAGGACGGGAATCCGTTTGCATCAGCCATAATTGTTCAAGATGCATCCGTAGTGCGCAATCCTTTTGCGCCTGATGTTGACCCAGCCAGCGAACTCGTAGCTACCTTTAAAGATGCGTGGGAAAAGGGGATTTCCTTAGTAGTATGTACTAACCGGGGAGTCCTTGAAAAAGCATACCGGGTACGCTACCTCGACCGGGATTTTAATACGAAGTTGTGGTTCAAGATAATGCGGGAATTAATTGAGAACGGGGACATAACCATGGATGGCGAACTAGGAGAGGATTGGGTCTTCGACAGCCGAAAACACGTTTTCAATAGTGCTAAGGTTACATCCAGTTACCTTGATAACCGCAGCTTGTTACTGGGTAATGACGTTTTTGAACGCCTTGTCCAAAAGGCTACAAACGAGTCCCGCTGGACTGCTTGCACGGCTTGTGAACAATCTTCTCTTTGCCCGTTCAAGGCGAACCGCGACTGGTTAGTCGATAAAGATGCAAGGGCGGAATTACTACAAGTGCTGCGACGGGCTGAAGTCCTCTCGGGGCAAATCATTGTTTTTAGAGAGGCATTGGCATTCCTATCTCTGGTACTCGCAGGTTGCCCAAGGGATTACGGTAATAATCATCCCTGCCAATGGGTAAGAGACAAAGTACAGTCTAATGACATCTTTGCACTGGCCATACGCAGGATTTACATGAGCGTGTTTGCCTCGTTTTCGTCGTATGGATTGGAGATTGACCCGAAATTCCGTAAACAGCAGCTCAAGGCACTCTCTTTGCTCAACACGCTTGCGAGAGACAGCAACCATGATGCAAGTGAATATCTTGAGCACGTGATAAACAAACCTCCTCCATCGACAGATGTTGGTGCCAAGAGGTTGACTGGCCCGCAAGGATTCCTTACGGAGATCGATCCTTGGTGCGAGTGTCTACCACAGGATTTCCTTGATAAATGGGACGGCGATCTTGCCGTTATAGCTGCGTGCGAACATTCCCTATTCACCGAGATTGAAAAACGATGCACTCAAACATGGAGCCAGCTTGAAGAACTGATCGAGTCTACTCCTTCGCATGAGGCTCCACAGTGCTACTGGGCACTCCGAAGGTGGAGTAGTAACTTTCTCATGCATTTCGGTGGGTTACTTGAAGGCCGAACTTGCTGGGGTAAGGAACTAGACGAGTTCATCAAGGTGCTTGAAATGATTAAAAAGGAGTCATCCCACCGTACAACGCAAGAAAAGCGTCATATCCATGAATTGGATAGTCAACTAGAGACACTACTTGCAGCTGGAGTTAATGAGCGCTCGAGCGAAAAGGTTTTGCCTCTTTCTGAGGTCGTTACGTTGTCTGGTCGTTGGGTCTCGGACAATCTAAGACCGCAGATCGACGCTAGCAGGAAAGCTGGAAGCCTTTCTATTGCGGTCAAGTTCCAGGGCGGTGAGAAAGCAGCTCTAAGTGCCCGTGCTTTCCTATGGCTATGCAAGCATTTGCATGGCAAGCTGGATACAAGGTGTTTCCCGCGGGAGTTGATCACGGGAGTAGTTGATGCTAGAATCAGGGCATCGGCAAAAGGAAGTAACGCATACGCGTTCGCTGAAAAGGATGTTGTACTGCTGATTAATGGTGGTGACGGTGATATATTTAAACTATCCCGATTCGATGGAGACGTTGATGTTGAGCACATGTGACAAACTGTACCCTGTAAGTATAAACGAACCCAAGGTTCATCCCTTGGTGCGCAAGAGCTTTGCTTTCGTACCCTCGGCGGGAATGCGCCTCGCTCCGGAAATTCTTATACTCGAGTTTTTTCGTGAAGTGTTTTTTGACATTCATTACGGCGCAATAGGAGGAAAATATCTTGACCCTGAAGAACTAACCGAGGATAGAGCACACCTTTATGAATTAGAGGAAAGGGCAGTGTTCCATGCCCTTCGAGGACGTCGTCGTAAGTCCCGGAACGCGAAATCAAAATCGTTCTTCGCACCTTCTTATCCGTCACTGGCCAAAGAAGGATGGCTTAGGAAAAAAAGTGAACGTGTAATTGTCAATTTTCTACTTGGAGGTCCAATAGCCCAACACCTCTGGGGTGGAGGAGAAACCGAGGATAAGAAACGCGAGCAAAGAAAATTGGTAGATACACTGATTGAAGCCCTCGTTGGACACAATTCATTTAGTAATAACAACCCGCATGAAAAGGAAATCCTATCTGTTGCCTTACGACATACCTCCTTCGAAATAAATAGGAAGCTTGCCAGAGATAATGTCATTTCCAAGACACGTTCTGATGCAGTCATGAAAATTCCTCGTGACGAACTAGCCGAGTGCATATTTAATGACCTGTTAGCATTATGCGAGTTAGAAAAAAGAGTACCTCGCATGCAGTGGTTACAAGTATTTATGACTTTCCTTCGCTTTTCCATGCCAATGTGGTTATTAGCCCAGATGCAAATTACAAGCCTACTTCACGACTGCCTACTTGCCGTTATCGATCAAGGTGCACAGATTGATTCGGATAGCATAAAAAGAGAAATCAGTAACCGCAACCGTGGTCTTTTGCATCCTTCCCTGACTCCGACACGGGAAATTTTTGAGAAAACAGAGCAATATATGAAAAAACGAGTAGAGTTAAACATCCTGCTCTACCTTCTGCAAAGTGTCAGGGCAGAGAAGATTACCAACAAGCGGCTAGAGATAAAAGGTGCAGGATCGGAAGTATTAACCGTAGAGCAATTATTGCAAATAGCCCGGGAAGGCATAGGTGACATGAAATCTAACAAGTGTTTTAGAGAATTAGCTGGAAAAGGTAAATTTCAAGATTTCCTCATTAGGATGGCAGAACAACATGCTGCATGGCGTGATCCACGAAGGGGGGGGCAAGGAAAAAATATCGACGAATTCTTCCGGGTATTGTACCGTGACAATCTGGGAGATGAAGTAGGAGGCTACCTCTTGCTTCCCGAAGGGCGTGGGTGCACCCGTGGATTCCGTGTAATTCCAGGCCAATTATTACTAAAAACCATTGCGTTCTTGGCTGCCCACGACAGAAAAACCAACAATAACACTCAGGGAGGAGGAAAATTGGTGCTAGAGGACGTTGAGATTCATTTCAAGAAGTATGGAATTGATTTTAGTTACGCTGCCGATGCGAGGCCGTTGCTCATGCGTGAATTAAAGGCAATGGGTTTGCTCTCCGGTAGCCCAGACGCTGGCATTAGCGTTGCCGTGGAATGTCCATACTAGGTGGGGAGGTATAAATAAGGTATGTCAACCATTTCATCAATATTGGGAAGACTCATTAAGAAGTACCAGGAGGATGCATTAACTAACGGTAGGGAAAGTCGCCTCGTGGTTCCTGGTCTTTCCAAAAAAATTGCCCAGCACGTCCACGAGTACCTACAAGGTAATGGTATCACTTCCTACCTAGTTATAGGGGATGAACTTACACCGGACGAGGAGAAGTTCTGGATTAGGCCCATTGGTCTGACCAGTAAGCGAATAGGTTCTTTCGTGGCCATCGCATTTCCTGGCCAGTTGGCACAAATACAGGATTCAATCCGCGGATCAGGAGGAACTATCCGGTCCGTTGCTTTCTCGGAAGAATGGCCGTGGATCGATACTGGAAGCGAGGCATTCCGTTTCGATGGACCAGTGTTAAAAGCCCTAGTCAATTGTTGGTCAGAGAATAAGGAACAACAAGAGTGGTTAAGCGATTTCATTATGAAATGTCTAATCCCGTTTACCCGTACCTATCCTCGACGTGTATCCCTTCTTTTAGAGGAAGTTCTTGGGAAATTTTCACCATCCCTATACCCGGAAATAGGCTACGTATGGTTGAAGTTGCTTTTCCACGCTGGATTACCCCATCCAGGGGATACGTTACCATCGGTGAACAAGCTCATTCGGGCAACGTCGAAGCTTTGCGAACAGATCATCGACCGGTGTCGTAAGGAAGATGACATACGGCAATTAGCCAAGTTCATGGTACCAGAAGTGTTTCCAGACGATGAACAGGATGGAGCTATTGGTTCATTGAATATTTTCTTGGACGCTATCGGTCAGAGCAAGACACTCGATCTGGGACCACTAGCCTTCTTTGCGTGTTGGGCAGGTAATCCGGAACATTGGTTGAGGCTTACTGCCGCTCGGCTTGAAAGACTTTTTGAAATTGAGCCTCATAAACCTGCGGAGATAACCTGTCGGGTCGAGTGTGACCGAGCTATCATTTCTGATAGTGGAAATTCCATAGCAACGTTTCATGGCGAAGAACTCCTTTTCTCTGGCTCATACAAGTTGCCACAAGACGAACTTGACCGGTACGATTGGACGATTCGCCTTACCTACCGTAGAGGTGTGCTCTCGTTGATAAGCATTGACTCGGCAGAAGGGAATTTTTGCTTCATGCTCAATACGGCGGACGCTTTCAAACGCTATAAAAGCGGTTTGCCCCTAAAGCTTACCTTGCTTTCAGACGGGAAGATTCGTGCAGAGGAACGACTGAAACTCCATTTATGCGGTGACGATAGGCCAGCTTTTGCACTTGTCGAACCGGGCTTCGAAGTTATTGATGCAAGTGTCCGTGACGATGACGAAGTGCCTGACAGGAAGATCGAGACAGACGAAGCGGTTTATGTTTATTTGTTTTCTCTTGACGGGGAAGAACCAAGGTTTCTGGATCAAAACGAGAAAGAGCAGTTAATTATCGAGACAGGACATCGGAGAATTTGGCGTTCCGGTGACAGGATAGACCCTTCGGATGAGGCTAGTGGGCAGGTAATCCGGATGTGCGAGTTCGGAAAATTAATCTCCGTAATCTGCTTCGAAGCCAAGGAGATCGAAAAAGGTGAGTTCACCCTCGAAGATGAACTTAGAGTTCAGGTTGCCGGCGACCGCAATGGTAGGATAAAGGAAATTCTGGCGATTTTTGAAGGCAAGAATCGTGAAGGCAAGAATCGGGAACCCTACCGTCGGCTTGGAAAACTCAACGATGCTTCGCGTAGACGCATCTTGCTTGCCTCTGACATGACGAGTGAGCGGGGATGGCGTCCCCTCTTGGTGGATTTACTTAGTCTTGGGTACGACCGTTCTGGTTCAATTGGAGACTATGTTACTTACCGGGGAACAATTAGTGCACCGGGATTTAATGGGTTGATATTGCCAGAGCAGGCAATCAAATTATTGCAAGGATATATATCGGTTAGATCCGAAATTATAAAGACAATACAGGAAACTCTTGAACCCTGTGGTAATATCCTTGAACACCCCGTTTATGCTACACATCCCATATACTTGGATAAAGATGCAGGTAAAATAGAGGAACTACTCGTGCAGTATTTAGTAGCATACCGTAAAATACTCGATTACATACAAAAAGAAAAGGACCGATTGGAGTGGGTCCAAATTTTCGTCTTGCTTTACTTGGATTGTGTTATCAACTGGGATTGCACTGATTTACGTAATAGTATTTTCCTCATTGGTCCATGGCACCCGCTAGTACTTACCAAGAGATACATGGTTCAAGCTGCACTGGTTGCCCGAGCCCAGCGACTGGGAGAAAAAGATGGCAAAGCATTCAGACATCTAACGGTACTGCTGAAGGGAATTGTTGGTTACCGGTGGATTCCCAGTCTTCATCGAAATGACAAGTTATTAGAACCGTTGTGCGTATCGCCATCTTCTGATCCAGGATGGCACTTAGCTATCAAGCAGGACCTTGGCACGATTGCTGCCCAATCAAGTGTTGGATCACTTGATGGGGTACTTGAGTGTATCAGGGAACGGCTTGGGTTGGAGACATCTATTTTCGAAGGAAGCACGGAGGACCTCGCGTGCTCTGGGATCGCTAGCTTCATGCGTGCTTTCCCATCAAGACGGTCACTTGGTGTCAGGGTTCGGGGAGGATACTCTACTACCGAGATCGTTTCATCCATAGACCGCTTTCTCCACGCTGATGAAAACCCCACCGAGATGGGGCGACAGTTGCCCGGTGGAATTCACCTGTTCTGCGATAAGCCAGTCGCTCTTACCGAGGATATCAAGTGGTCAGGTCCACCGATTCTGGTGTACCAATACAAAGACGATGAACAGTGCTTTCGCGATACAACGCCGGATATTTACCTACTTGCACCTACACGCAAGCTCTCGTTTAGGCCAGCAGATGAACGGCATAATTTGCCGCGAGGTATTAGCAGACAGTGCGTTTTTAATGAACCTCTTTGTTGGCTCACCGAGGGGCAAACCCAGTTGCCAAACAGTGTCTCTCAGGAATTAGATGCCCAGCCTCAGGAGCAGGATGGACTTGGCGAGACATATGTTGGGACGATGGCGAAGGTATGTAAAGTTCTACAAAACCAGATTGTAGTGGTTCGTTCGGTGAACTTGCCACATCGTCTGGATTGCCCTTGGACAGTTGTTCCAGGGGGTGGGCTTGATCCTGCGATTTTCGTCAAGTATGTTCGGGACGGATCTGCTCGTTCCCTGCAAAATCGAGCACTCTGGGACTACAAGGTTGATATTGGGAATTCCCAGAATACCTACTACGTCCTTTCGACAATACCCAGAGGATTTTTAGTTGCAGTTAATGGATTCTTTGGCAAAGAAGATATTGCAAATAAGTTTATCGAAGAACTTGGAGCACTTGGAATTGCCATAGGTGGGGAAGCCCTCAAGTCCGGTCGTCATGCTTTGGGAGTCGTCGGTCTAGTCGGTACAATTCGCTTGCTTAATGGTAGTGGAGGAAATGGCAAAGGAGCTTTCCGGCAAGGCCAGAAATGTGTAGGTTTCTTGATTCCTATTGACTCATTTGAGTCTTTCTTCGGAAAGAAGTCAGGATCAGGGGCCAAGATAGATGAACACTTCAGGAGAACAGATCTTTTGGCAATCCAGCTTGTACTGCCCATCAACGGTAACTGTCGTCTCGGGATATACGCGTGTGGAATCGAGTCAAAATTTGTATCTCGCTCTCTCTCCCAGCTTAAGGCTGTAGAAGCCTTGCAACAAGCCCAAGCGTCATTGGAGCAATTTCGTGCACTGGTCGAGGTGAGCCTCGAGCATGGGGCAATGCCGGACCGGCTTGGGTTGCTTGCGATTCTTAGGTTTGGGCTCCGCATTTCAAGTCCCAGTAAACAAGAGGAGATTCAGTCGTGGATCGAGATTGAGCGACAAATATTCCAAGCAGTACTCCAAGGGCAGTACGAGTATAAGCAGGCCGTGCACGATGCTGTAGTTGTGTCTACCGAAGGGCAGTTTCCTGGTACTGCCGAGGCTAATAACTTGTCCGGCGGAATGTGGATACGCATCAACCAAAACCATTGGCCAGGAGTTTCGGACACTCCCCAGTTGGATGAAATCCGGGAGCAGCTTTCCCGGCTATTCGGTATTCCGGGGAATATATGTGAACAGCATGGAAGTATCGAGGAATTGCCATCTTCAAAGCGTGTTATCCCTGAACCATCACCAGTAATTCCTACGCCGGTCGTTCCAGTAGAAGAACAGCCAACTCCCACTGAAGAAATGGACAACGCGCAACCTGTGGAGGTGGGCACAGGGACACAGGCAAGTGGTAGTAGCCAAGTTGTTCTGCCCATCGATCATGACCGAGTAGAAAGCCATCTCGAAAAAATTCTATTAGGAGTGGACGATGTTCGTCATTCTGTTTACCTTGATCCCCAGTCACCCATTGATCCATTGGATAATTTAAATCTCATGGTGTCTGGTTCCTCGGGAACAGGCAAAACACAATTACTGAAATATCTGATATGTAAAATCCGCGAACAGGGAAAAAATGTATTTATCCTTGATTTCAAGAATGACTTCGCCAGTGACCATGTGTTTGCTGAACGCGCATCTCTAAAAAGGTGCTTTATTAGCTTTGATGGGTTGCCGTTCAATCCTCTTATTGCATATCCCGTCAAGCATCCAGATACAGGAGAATTACTAGTTCAAATTGGACAGCACATCTCTGGTATAGCATCCGTCTTAAAGCGAACATACGGGTTAGGAACTCAGCAGCAAATTGCTGTAAAAAATGCCATTGGTGATGCCTTCTCTTCAATGGGTATCCCAACTACTGGAACCTCGAAGTTTAATCCATCCATGGAATTTCCAGGCATGGGCAATGTAGGTAAGATTTTAAAAGAATCCAACCCAAATGCATATAATCGGCTTGATCCACTATTCACACTTAATCTCTTTAGGAAATCTTATAGGAAAGAATCATTCCATTCACTAGTTAACTGTTCCATGATTCTAGACCTTAGTCAAATTCCAAGTGATGAAATCAAAAATACTCTTGCGGAGTTTATTGTCTTATCTGCTCATTCCTATTACAATACTCAAGTCCATTCAGGTGTTATTCGGCAGGTATTAATCTTTGACGAAGCGCATCGAGTTCTCGGATCCGATTTTATGACAAAGTTAGTGCGCGAATGTAGGGCGTATGGTGTAGGCACGATTCTTTCCTCCCAATACCCTACCGATTTTCCAGGCGAGATATCTAGCGCGATGGCTACCAAGATATTGCACGGCAACGGCAGGGATGCCGATAAGGTACGTGAAATTGTTCGGTTAATTGGATGCAGTGGGCGAGAAGCTGATGTGTCAAGCCTCGATCGCTTTCAAGCCTTTGTGGATAACCGTCATTATCCACATACCTTGATCCGAATGATGAATTACCCACTGTACATTATATGGTGCTATCTATTGCAGCACAAGAAAGCCACACGAGAGGAGATTGCTAACCTTGAAGGTATCGACATTAAAAAATTGCCGATTAATAACCTCGTGCGGCAGATTGAACGACTCGGATTAGCCGAAGAGAAAGAAGGCCACATTTGGCTTTTACAACGCGATGAGTAACATAAGAAAAAACAATAAGAATCGGATAATTTCAATAAAAATGGAAACGCTTTTAGAATTCCGACGAAGATTGCTTGTCTGGTATGAAAATAATGGTAGGAATTTTCCATGGAGAAAGAAATCCGTATCTAAGTACAAGCTAATTATTTCTGAAGTCTTACTACAACGTACAAGGGCAGTAACAGTAGCCAATTTTTTTAATACGTTTATTGAAAAGTACCCTTCATGGAAAAAGCTTGCTAAGGCTAAGAAGTCAGAAATTGGTGAGATCATACGACCCATTGGGTTATGGAAACGGCGGGCTTTGACTCTAAAGCAATTAGCAATATTTATGTCAAATAGAAACGGTAGGTTTCCAAGAACAAGGGATGAAATAGAGGCCATGCCCGGTGTCGGCCAGTATATTACTAATGCTATCTTACTTCAATGCCATGGCGAAGCTCAACCTTTACTTGATGTTAACATGGCAAGGGTGCTAGAGCGGGTATTCGGCCCCAGAAAGCTTGCAGATATACGTTACGATTCCTATTTGCAGGAACTGTCTTTGAAGGTCGTACAGTGCAAAGAATCAAAGGAAATGAACTGGGCAATCCTTGATCTAGCTGCTTCCAAATGCATTCCAAGAAGACCGCGCTGTAAAACTTGTCCGCTTGAATCGATGTGTCTGAGAGTGCGTAAAGATAGGGTAAGACAAGGGGACATTTCATTTGTCTTATTTAAATTATATTTTCTTTTATGAATCATATGAACTAATTCCGAATAGTTTTATACTTTTGTTTTTTTATAATTAAATCAAAAGGTCAATTATTTCTAAAGGGTAGGTGAAATAAATTATGCCAGTTTTTAAGATTAATAATTCAAAATTATCAGAAGTTAAAAATGTTTCGTTTTCACTTGAAAAAGAATTGCAAGATATTACAGAAAAAAATCTCGATAATATATTTAACCTTGAATTCGTAAGTTCTGAATTTGAATTAAATAATTTCAGATTAGATACTGTTGCTTTTGACAGTGAAACGAATTCTTTTGTAATTATAGAATATAAAAAGAATAAAAATTTTAGTGTAATTGATCAAGGTTATTCATATCTATCTTTAATGTTAAACAATAAAGCTGATTTTATTTTAGAATATAATGAAAAAATAACGCATAGTTTGAAGAAGAATGATGTTGATTGGTCGCAATCTAAAGTACTATTTATATCAAGTGCGTTTACTTCTTACCAGAGAAATGCAATTGGATTTAAAGACTTGCCAATTGAAATATGGGAAGTAAAAAAATATGATAATGGAACTATTTTTTATAATCAGTTAAAACCTCTTGAAGCAAGAGAGTATATAAAAACAATATCGAAAAATAAAACAGTTGAAAAAGTGAATAAGGAAATTAAAGAATATTCATTCGATGATATTTTCAAAAAAGACTGGATAAAACCAAAGAAATTATTCGATACATTAAGAGAAGATATTTTAGAAATAGATGAAAGAATTGAAGAAAAAATAAATAAATTTTATATTGGTTACAAGATAGGTTTTTTTAATGTGTGTACCATTAAAGCTTTCAAGTCCAAATTAGAAATAGAATTAGTAAGAGCTGATAAAGAAGATTTAAAGGATCCAGAAAATAAAATAGAACGAGTGCTTTGGAAAAAATATGGATGGGGAAAATTCTGTTCTTATACGATTAAAAACTCTGATGAAATAGATTATGGATTATTTTTAATAAAACAAGTTTATGAAAAGTTTTATAAGTAATGGATTTTTAAGCAAGAAAGTAGATATTACTTTTAATAAAAAGGGACCTCTTATTTTTAATCAATATTGTACCAGCTTGGGTTCAAGTTGCAAATGCAACACTTAACTTTGGTATAATATGCCAAAAGAAAGGAGTTGCATATGGCTCATTGTTATCAGTTAAACATTAATGAACGTGAAGAGATCAGCCTTGGATTA
>Ga0209979_1003261_pt1 | contig 14474 bp, 9 predicted proteins | sample AnhtaG_FD_183114 | JGI IMG/M metagenome (GOLD analysis project Ga0209979, IMG submission 183114) | Deep subsurface microbial communities from Anholt, Denmark to uncover new lineages of life (NeLLi) - Anholt_01485 metaG (SPAdes) (version 2) | ecosystem: Environmental > Aquatic > Marine > Oceanic >...
AAAATATCCTTCTTTGGTAACCGGGATTATCCAGACAATAAAAACAAATATGATCGAACGAAAATTAGGAAAGCTTTCGGAGAGAGATTTCTTAGAAATACAAATAAACCTTAAAAAATCATTAGGTTTTTTAGGATGACAAATCTGGTGCCTGGCACAAAACTTGTCATTTTTAAGGAAAAGGTGAAAAGTAAAGATGGAAATAGTTATTGTTGGGGCTGGCCCGATAGGGTGTTATACAGCACAGTTGTTGAAGAAATGCGGAATTAATAGCTTTAGAATAATTGAAGAACACGACGAGGTGGGCAAGCCGGTAAGATGTGCCGGGATTGTGGGCAAGCCGGTCTTTGAAGATAGTTTAATACCTTTGTCGAGAAGTTCTATATTAAATCAGATTAATGGGACTTCATTTTTTTACCGAGGAGATAGTTTTAAGATAAAGAGATCTGGAGTGGCTCTTGTAATTGACCGGGAGAAGTTTGATAAGGAGCTGAGCCAGGGATTAGAAGTGGAATGTGGGATAAGATTGCTGGAGATAGAGAAAGAGCAGGATAAGGAGAGTAGGTATAGGCTAAAGACTAATCAGGGTGATATTTGGGCTGATATGGTTATTGGAGCTGATGGACCGCGGTCCCGGGTGAAAAAATTTATAGATTCGAAGGGAAATAATAGTAATGGCTGTGATGGCAGTGACGGCCCCGGGGAAACCAATTTTTATAAAGGGGTCCAGTATAGAATAAAATTAGAAGACTTAAAAGGCGTAAAAGATTTAGAAGATGAAGTTTTTTCCGGGGAGATGACCCGGGTATATATGCGGGAAAGAATCCCTTTTTTTGTGTGGATTATTCCTGAAGGAAATGGAATTATACGATTAGGGGTAATTGCAGAAAATGGGTGCAGAGAGTTAGAGCGAGTGATAGAAAAAGAAGGTATAAAAGGTGAAATTATCGATAGATTAGCCGGGATTATTCCGCTGGGGTTATGCCAGAGTGTTTACAAAAAGGTAGCAGTAGTGGGGGATGCAGCCCGGCAGGTAAAACCTTTGACCGGGGGAGGAATTTATTACGGGATGAAGGCGGCCGAGATTCTGGTGGAGTGTATTCAGGAAGGCACGCTGGCTGAATATGACAAGAGATGGAAGAGTAAATTTGGAAGAGAAATCAAATTTGGACTGTGGGCCAGGAAAGTTTACGAGAGATTAAATAAAGGTGAGCACGAATTAGAGAATATTTTCTCGCTGTTTAAAGAGAATGCGGAATTTATCGAGCGGGCGGCAAATTTTGAAAACCATTCTTTAGTATTTAGGGAGGCATTTAAGAATCCGAAGATATTTATAGAAGCAGGTAAGATTCTTGGCCGAAATATCGGGAAGATATTATTTTAAGAGGAATAAGAGGAGGGAGGAAGTAAATTGAAATCAATTATTCTTTGTGCCGGAAAAGGCACTCGCCTTAGACCACTAACTCATACGAGTGCTAAACATTTAATTCCCATTGCTAATAAACCGGTATTATTTTACGCGATAGAGGCAATTAGGGATTGTGAAATAAAAGACATTGGGATAATTGTTGGGGAGACAGGAGAGGATATAAGGAGTGAACTTAAAGAGGGTAGCAAGTGGGGAGTGAATATTTCTTATATCGAACAGAAAGAAGCCCTGGGGTTGGCTCATGCGGTATCAGTGGCTAAGGATTTTTTGGGAGAAGATAAATTTTTAATGTATTTAGGGGATAACCTTCTGAAAAATGGAATAGAAAACTATGCCAATAAATTTATTCAAGGAAATTATAATACCTTTGTGTTATTGACTGAAGTAGATAATCCGAAGCAATTCGGCGTGGCTGAGCTGGAAGGGGGAAGAGTAGTACGGGTAGTGGAAAAACCTAAAGAACCAGTAAGTAATTTAGCTTTAATAGGAGTCTATTTTTTTGATAAAAATGTTCATCAGGCTATTGAAAGTATAAAACCTTCTGCCCGGGGGGAATTAGAGATTACCGATGCGATTCAGTGGATGATCGATAAGGGCTATAAAGTTGGAGCTGAAGTTATTGAGGGTTGGTGGAAAGATACAGGCAAGCCAGATGATATTTTAGAAGCCAATCGTTTAATTTTAGAAGATATTGAGAGAGATGTTGGTGGGGCGAAAGTGGTGGACGAGGCCTCCCAGATTTCAGGAAGAGTAAAAATCGGAAAAGGGTCAGAGATTATAAATTCTAAGATATTAGGGCCAGTGATAATTGGAAATAAGGTGAAGGTGGTTGATTCCTATATAGGTCCTTTTACTAGCCTTTCTGATGGAGTAGAAATAAAAAAGACTGAAATTGAGTATAGTGTGGTATTAGAGAATACTAAGATTGAGAACATAAAAAGGCGAATGCAAAAATGTCTAATTGGGAAAGGCGTAAAAATTTACCATTCCAAAGACCTCCCCCGGGTATACGAGTTCACCTTAGGTGACCACAGCAAAGTTGGATTAATTTAATGACAAGTTTTGTGCCTGGCACAAAACTTGTCATCTTAGAAAGAAGTGCCTAAGGTGATGTAGATATCATATCCTTTGGGGGCAGAAAGGGCTTTGGCTGCCCCAAGTCTTAAGGTAAAGGGAGAGTCGTATTTGTAATTAAAGTCTGCTTTTAGTTCTGCTCCGATACTGGATTTAAAATCCTGCCAGAAAGAATTAATTTCATTTTTTTCATTGGTTATATTTATATTTATACTGGCGCTTTCCCAGGCATTTCCAATATCGATAAAGAAGACACCAGAAAGTCTTTCTAAGAAGATGGAAAGGGGGCCAAGTTTAAGACTGTGCTTGATGTTGGCCAGAGGAAAGCGATATTCTAAGCTGGTTAATATAAGATTGTTTCCTTCGAGGGTGCCAGGTTTATACCCTCTTAAAGAAAAGTTTTTTACCTCAGTGTTGCTAAGATTATCCGCAGAATAGTGACCTCCCAGTTTAAATTTTTCCCCATCTAAATCGAGGTCTATTAGGTTAGAGCTGCTAAAGCCAGCTACCAGGCGAAGGGCCAGGACCTGATGGAGGGATGGAAAAGGAATAAACTTCCTGCCATCAAATATTAATTTATCAAAAGTATAATCACCACCTAAGGCTTTATCGGCGTGTTCATAGGTCAAAGAGAAGGAGTTGCCTAGTTCGGGGCTGATAGAGAATCCATATTTTTCTGCATCAGAGTAGGAGTAGCTTAATATCAGGCTACTGATTTTCTCCTGGTTAGTGTTTAAAGGAGATGGTGTGTTAGTAGTTGATGATTTTTCATATTGATAACCGAGAGAAAAGATTTGTCTGTAAGAGCGCGAATTTGTAGCGGAGGTAGTATGTCCTTCAAGTGGGAAATAAATATTTATACCGGTCTTTCCTTCTTCCCACCAGGAGGTCGGGGTTTGGGAAGCTAAAACAGCATTTCCAGACAGATAAAGATTAAGAATAGGAAAGCGGCTATAATTATAATAATTGAAGTTGTAATTTAGGTTATTATTAAGCAGTCCATAAGTAATAGTTAAAGGAAAGGAAGAGAATCCCAATACATCTTCTAATTCAGTAGAAAAGCCAATTCCCAAGTCGTTTTCGGTAAGCTGGGCAGCGGGAATCCAGTAAGTGGGTGGCCAGAAAGAAGTAAAGGGGTAATAGGGATGGACAGGATAATTGCTATTTGAAGAATTGTTTAGATTTTTTAATTGGTCTGTCTGTTGATGAGGGGTTTGCTGTTCTATGTCTACCTTAATTGAGGGCTCAACATATTCTGTTTCTGTCCATTTATCGGAGTCTACTTCCATAAGGTGAAGTTCATATCCGGTGGCGTGGTATTCAATAAAGGCTAATTGTTTACAATCGGGAGAGGGGGATGGCTGAAATGCTCCACCCAGGACATTGGTTACCTGATAGAGTTTTTTATCGGGGAGCGAGAAGGCAAAAATATTATAAATTCCGGTGCGGTCAGAGGAGAAGAAGAGATATTGGCCATCGGGAGACCAGCAAGGGCTAAGGTCAATTGATTTATCTTGATAGATGTGCTGGAGAGTAGGAGTGCCGATATTGCTGGGATCAAGATTTAAGATATATATATCCTGATAGCCTTTGTGCCAGGCTGAAAGGGCTATCATATCCCCATCGGGAGACCAGGAGGGTTGAAATAATTGGGTGCCATCTCGAAAGTCTGTTAAATAAGTAATACTTTCTTTTGTAACTGGTGGAACAGCAAAGGAAGAGGAAGTTTGATCAGGGATTGAATTTAAATTAATCAGGATTAGGTTGTTTGTACCTGCTTGGTTTATTACGGCCACAATTTGAGGATTATCTAGGTCAGGTGACCAGCTGGGATCGCGAGCCCGCAGCCCTTCGGAAAGGCGGGTCTCTTTTTCTGTTTTCAAATTAAATAAATAAAGGTCATAAAATTTATAAAATTGTTCATAATTGCCTAATTTAGAATAAATTATTTTAGAACTATCAGGGGATATGCTAAAAGAAGAATTTCTACCATAGGTTCTTTTAATTAAAGACTGATTTTTAATAGTTGAGTAAGTTAAAGGAGCGAAAGAACTTAAAGGGTCGATAATTTGAATAAAGGGATAGGAATGGGGAGTAAAAACTCTAACTGCTATCCTACCTCCATCGGGGGTGGAAAGCCAGTGAGGATAATCCACCCAATAATTGTATTTAGTTAATTGCTGAGAAGGGGTGAGATTTTTTTGAGAGAGAATTTTTTGTGCCTGAAGTTGGTATTTTTCTTTTAGGTTGTCTTCCCAGGTTTGATATAGTTCGTCCAGGTTCAGGCCTATCGCCCTTTTTATGGCATAGTTAAACCCTAAATAGGGATATTCACAGAATATTTCACTCAAGGCAATTACTTTATCTTCCCCGTATTTTTGAGCTATAAAATGGATAAGGGATTGGCCATAGATATAAGGTGCAGTACCGTCAGGCCAGGAAGTAAGATAATAACCGTTTATCTGGTCCAGGGTGTTAAACTGGTCTTTCAGGGCGGCCATACGAAGATACATATCGTAGCGAGAATCTATTCCTCGGCCTCCGGTGGTAAATTTTGTTTCATTGTAAACTGCTAATCCTTCAGTCGACCAGATGGGCTGGAGGGCATTGGGGGTGAGTATCTGACCGAAAAGGGCACGCAGGGCAGTGGTGGGTCCGGCGGTCATCTCAAAATGAGCCAGGTGGGTGTATTCGTGAGTGATAACCATTTTGAGCCAGCTTTTAAATTTCATATCAAAGGATTTAGCGGTGGGGGCAGTAAGGGAAAGGCGAATCACTCGATGGGGGAAAGAGGAGGCAAAACCAAGGGCATAATCAGAAAAATCTTCTATAATTATAGCTATCTTTTGAAGATGATGATGCTTGTTTGGCGAGCCAAGCTGGATGTTAACCTGTTGGTAGGTTTCTTCGGCAATATCAGCCACCTCTTGAGCTAATTGCTCATTATTGTAACTGAAATCTTCATCGTTTTGTTCATTGTTTTGCAATTTAGAAAAATAAACTGAAAAATGAGGGCTTTCCAAGACCTGCCAATTTAAGCCGGGGTCATAGCGAACAGCCTCCACCCTAGCTGCAGCATGAAGAATAATTAGTGAGATTATTATAATAAAAAAAATTACATTTTTTCTCATATTTATTGTACCTATACATTTATGACAAGTTTTGTGCCAGGCACCAGATTTTACATTTATGACAAATCTGGTGCCTGGCACAAAACTTGTCATTTATGATAACAAAGAAATTTTAATGTTACTTAACCATAGACTGAAAAGGGAATCAGATTCTATATTCTTTTGCATTTTATTATTTATATTTAGAACAGACTGTCTGCTGATATGAAAAAGACGAGCTATTTCGGTTATTTTATATCCTTCTTTTACCAGGACGAAAATCAATAAATTTCTCAAATTTTTATTGGTATTAATATCGCCAAAATATTTATTAGCTTTTGCTAATATATAATCTATGTTTTTAGGTAAAGTACTTTGGTTAAAATTTGTTATTTCATTCAAAAGTATATCGATTTTTTTGTTCTTTTCAAAAGAATTTTTTTTGATGAAATTAATAAATTCGTTGGTGCTTATTTCACAAAGCTGGAGAAATTCAGTTATTTTTAGCCAGGGAGGTGCATCTTTTTGCGAGATGAAATAGCGAAAGCTCCCCCATTTATATTTTTCAGGCTCAGAAGCATCTACTATTCCTGCTTCAACTGGATTTAGATTAATGTAAGAGGAAATATTAAGTAAATACTGAAAATTTAAAATAAGGTAACTTTTATATCTATCTTGGAAGAGATGTCCTTTACGCATATGTTTATAATTAAACCAGTGGGCATAAGAGGAATTTAAAAACTGCATGGCTTGAGAGAGATTTGCTTCCTCTGTCTTTAAAAGAAGGTGAAAGTGAGTATCCATTAGTACATAGGAAAATAGGTGAGCTTTGTGAAAGTTAACCATTTTTTGTAGAAGCTGTAGAAATTTATTTTTATCTACATCATCAGTAAAGATATCTATTCCGTCAATCCCTTTAATAATGATATGATAAATAGCTCCTTCGTGCTCTATTTCTGTTCTGTTCCTTCTTCCCATAATGGCTAAAGTATACTATTTTGTTTAGAATAATTCAAGGTATTTTAGAGGATCCCGGCACAAAACTTTACATTTGTGACAAATCTGGTGCCTGGCACAAAACTTGTCATTTTTATTTATAAATTTTGTTGGAGTTTTAAAAGAAGTAGTGTATAATTAAATTCAGTTGTTTATTGTAAAAGCAAGTCGGAAAGAGTCGGTTCGCAAAAGACAAAACATAAAAAATAATAAAAAAGCAAAAAAGTGATTTATGGCTTTGCGCCATAAAAATGATTTCTTCTGAAAATTAAAAAATTTGAAGAAAGATATATACTAAAGAATGAAGAAGTTTTTTATAATATTATCTGTATTAATTGTGGTAACAGTAATGGGAGGTTGCCTAAATCTAGCAAGTATTTTCCCTATTTTAAATGTTGCGCCAATTATAATTTCTGAACCTATTATTACTGCTACAGAAGATCAGCTATATTTATATCAGGTAGAGGCCAGTGATCCTAATGGAGATACTCTGACTTATTCTTCTATTATTAAACCAGAGGGGATGAACATTAATAGCGAAAATGGTTTGATAATTTGGACACCAACCAATGATCAGGTAGGAATTCACCAGGCAGTGGTTGAAATTTCTGATGGTAAACACAGCGTAACTCAGAGTTTTGAAATTGAAGTTTCCAATGTGAATAATCCCCCGCAAATCCTTTCTTATTTCCCTGGCAGTTTAAATGTTATAGTAAATGAAGGGGAATCAATAAAATTTGAAGTTCAAGCCCATGATATTGATTTAAACACAACATTAAGTTGTCAATGGTTTTTAAATGGGGAATTAGTATTTGATTCTACCGTTTCAGGAGATGGTTCAAAAAGCAGTTGGATTTATTCTGCCAGCTATGGAGATTACAGTCAGAAAATAGTAAAAATTTTAGTAAGTGATGGAGAATTGGAAGATTATATACAATGGAACATAACAATAAATGACATTACCCCTGCTGCCCAACCAACTTTAGATACCGTGCTTTCTCCAACAAATGTTTCACCCCAAACTCTTTCTGGAACTAAAGAATCTAATACTTCAATTTGGATTAATGGAGTAGAAATAATACCTGTAAATTCCAATATCACCTGGTCATATTCTTATAATCTCTCTGAAGGCGAAAATAACATATCAATTATTTCAAAAGATACCGTGGGAAACGAGAGTAACGAAATATATGCTACTATTATTTTAGATATTTCTACACCAATAATTCCCGGTTTAGACACTATAACTTCTCCAACCAACATCTCTCATCAAATTTTATCAGGCACTAAAGAAACCAATTCTTCAATCTTAATTAATGGTGCAGAAGTTATTTCTCTTAATTCATCTACAAATTGGTCATATTCTTATAATCTTTCTGAAGGAACCAACAATATCTCAATTACTTCCCGCGATGCTGCCGGCAACGAAAGCTCTGCAATAGCTGCAACAATCGAATACGATCCTAATATCTATGTAGATGCTGGAAATACCAGTGGAATAGAAGATGGAACCAAAACTTATCCATTTAATTCTATAACCGAAGGAATAGAGGCAGTTACCTCTGGAAAATCGGTTGTGGTAAGCGCCGGCACTTATAATGAACAGCTGATAATAAATAAAGGGATTACCTTGCAAGGAGCCGGAAAGGAATCTACTTTGATAAGTGGATTTGAATATTCGGGGAATTTAATTACCGTTACAGCTGACGATGTCACCATATCTGGATTTAACATTGATGGCAAATCAGCTACAGATATGGGAATCTATAGTGATTCATCCTCTTCAATTGAAATATCAGAAAATATAATCCAAAGTCACCAGGATAGCGGAATTTTATATCATAGGACAAGCGATGATTATCCCTCAGGAATATATGTTTATAATAATGAAATATGTCAAAATTCCCTGAACGGAATAAAAGTTACAGGAGCAGGTTCGGGTATTATTGAGGGTAATATAATTAGGAATAACGATTGTGGAATCAAGGCTTCTAACGATGCATCTCTTGAGATAAAAAAGAATAATATACATAATAATTACGATTCTGGCATTTTTTGTCGGAACAACTCTTCATTATTAATTTGGGGCAATGAGATTACTTCTAATGGGTATGGTATAAGGGTAGGCGAACAATATAGCGATACTACTAACCCGGATATAGGAGGAGGAGTTAGGGGCGGAATCGGAAAGAATAATCTTGTCGGCAACACTACTCCAAAAGGGGTTAGTAATATGACCGATCACAATATTTACGCCAAATATAACTGGTGGGGAGATGACGATGGACCTAAATATCCTAACAATCCAGATGGTAATGCTGATCTTTCAAGCGATTGGGCTTATTGGGATAATGTGAATAATGAAGATGGTGCCATTATATTTGAAGATTATTTAATTGAACCCCAAACTTTTTAGATGAACATTTTCAGGGGTAAAAGTTAACCAAAGGTGCCTGGCACCTTTGGTTAACTTTTTTGGAACAGAATTTGTTATTTTTGTGCTTGATTGAATAAAGGTTGTGTGGTATGTTATAAAATAAAGAAAGATAGGCTAAAGTATGAGGAGGAATGAGCCATGGGAGAGACAAGAAAAAACAAAAACGATAATATAGATATATTAGATAGAGATTTTTCTGAGCTGGATCAGGCAAACATGATAGAGCTGTTAGAGGAATTTCCGCTGAAGATGAAAAATGCTTTGGGCTTAGGAGAAAAATTTACTATTCCTACCGACTTTTCACCTGCTTCAGCCTCTAATTCTGTTCCTCCCCCTGGCTCTACCCAGAGTTTTAAAAATATCGTGGTATTAGGAATGGGTGGTTCAGCCATCAGCGGGGACCTACTATCTGATTATTTAGTCGATGAATTATCAATCCCCATCGTGGTTATTCGCGGTTATGATATACCCAAATTTGTAGATGAAAATTCTTTAGTTTTCGCAGTCAGTTATTCGGGAAATACCGAAGAGACTCTCTTTGCCTTAAAGAGATGCTTGGAAGCCAAAGCCAGAGTTATCGCTTTAACTTCAGGGGGCAAATTTGCAGTCCTAGCCCGAGAGAATAAATTCCCGGTGATTAAAGTCCCGGCAGGGATTCAACCTCGAGCGGCTATTTCTTATCTGTTCTTTCCTATATTAAAAGTTTTAGAAAGAATAGGCATAGCAAAAGAAAGACACGAAGAGACAGAAGAAACACTCGATATTTTACAGGAACTTTCTAAAGAATATGATGCTAAATCTCCGCTCAAAAATAATTTTGCTAAAAAAGTAGCCATGAGCCTGTATCAGCATCTACCTTTGATTTACGGTTCTGAAGGATTATTAGAAGCAGTGGCTATGCGCTGGAAGACTCAGATAAACGAAAATAGCAAATGGCCTTGTTTCTGGAATGTGTTTTCTGAACTCGACCATAACGAAATAGTAGGTTATGAAATAGAAAATAGTATAAACCGACAGGTCAAAATTGTTTATCTGCAAGACAAAGAGGGGCTTTTGAGGGTTGAGCAGAGACGGGGAATTACCCGCAAGATTATTGAAGACAAAGTAGCCGAGTTTATAGTTTGTCCTACCAGAGGCAAAGGGAAGATGGCCCGCATGTTTTCACTAATTTTTTTAGGTGATCTGGTGAGCTATTATTTAGCGATATTAAATCAGGTTGACCCTTCTCCGGTAGCTTGTATAGAAGATTTAAAAAAAGAATTAGCCAAATAAATTAATAATTTGCGAATCAGTGAGTTGATTAAATTGATTAATTTGCCAATTGGAGAATAGGTCAATTGACAAATTGGTGAATTAATAAACAGGAGAATATCTATTTGAAATATCTAGAAGTTGGTGTTATTGCCTTTATAGTTTCTTATATTTTGACTCCCTATATGGCGCGTGTAGGGAAAAAACAAAATATGATGGACATACCCGGTCATCGTAAAATACACGAGGAAGCTATCCCTAATTTGGGAGGGATAGTTATTTTTTTTGGATTTTTACTGAGTCTGCTCTTTGTGGTGCAGATAGAAGGACAGGTTAAAGCCCTCTTGATAGGTGGGGTAATCATTTTGTTATTAGGAGTGGTAGATGACATAGTAGACCTTTCTCCCAAGTATAAATTCATTATTCAAATAGTTCCTGCCTTGATAGTGATTATATACAACAGTGATTTAATAAATAGTTTTATAGTTAATCAATTAAAAATTTTTGATCTGTTAGGTTATCTTCTTTATCCTATCTTAATTTTTTGGATAGTCGGAGTTACCAATTCTATCAACATAATAGATGGATTGGATGGACTGGCCTGCGGAGTTTCGATAATTAGCTTAATAACTTTTTTTATTTTAGGATTAAGACAGAATTTTGAAATTTTTAATCTTATATCAATTGCCCTGGCGGGGAGTATGTTGGCTTTTTTAAGATTTAATTTTTACCCGGCCAAAATCTTTTTGGGGGATTCCGGCAGTACTTTTGCCGGTTTTATGTTAGCCTCTATAGGGGCTTTGTGGGTATTAAATAGCGGAAATGCCTTCTTTATTTTTATCCCCATTATTATTCTGGCTCTACCTGTTTTTGATACCCTGTTTGCTATCTGGAGGAGATACAGAGGTCATCATCCCATATTCCAGGCTGACAAAGGGCATCTTCACCATCGACTTTTAGCCCGGGGGATAGCACATAAAAATGTCGTGTTTATCTTATGGGGGGTAAGCGCCATCTGTAGCGTAATCGCTTTAATTATAGTATTATAATTATAGAGAAAAGGAGGATCCCGGCACCAAACTTTACATTTATGACAAATATGGTGCCTGGCACAAAACTTGTCATTATGGGGAAAAAGGTTTTAGTTACTGGTGGGGCGGGCTTTATCGGTTCACATATTGTGGATTTACTCATTGATAATAATTATAAAGTTGTAATAGTTGACGATTTATCTTCCGGCAGAGAGGAGAATGTCAACAAAAAAGCCCGGTTTTATAAATTAGATATTACCGACCAAAACGGTTTGGCTGAGGTGTTCAAACAGGAAAAACCTGATTATGTATGCCATGAAGCCGCCCAGATTAGCGTATCTTTTTCCGTGAGACACCCTTTATTTGATGTGCAGACGAATATTCTGGGTTCCTTGATTTTATTGCAATGCTGCCTGATAAATCACCAGGTCAAGGGAATAGTTTTTGCCTCCAGCGGAGGGACTATTTATGGAGAACCAGAGCATTTTCCCATTACCGAGGATTATCCTTTCAGGCCCCAATCACCTTATGGAATCAGTAAGGTTGCAGTTGAGCATTATCTTGATTTCTATCAGAAAAATTACCATCTCCCATATGTAGCACTAAGATATGGAAACGTCTATGGGCCCCGTCAGGACCCTTATGGTGAGGCCGGGGTTATCGCTATATTTATAGAAAAGATGCTAAAAGGCGGGATTCCTACCATAAATGGCGATGGGGAATATATCAGAGATTATATTTATGTAGAAGATGTAGCCCGAGCAAATTTACTCGCTCTTCAAAATATGGTAAAATTATCTAAAGTTGTTTGGGAAATAGAAAAAACTAAAGAAAAAGAAGACAAAGCTGAAACCGAAACTAAAACCAAAACAGAACCTGAAATTAAATTTAACGGTTTCAATCTGGGGACCGGAAGAGGGGTTTCGGTTAATGAAATCTTCTCCCTTTTAAAGGAGATTATAAAATTCCCTCATCCGGCGCATTATGGGCCTCCCAGGGCAGGGGATTTAAGGAAGAATATTCTGGATTGCCGCTTAATTAAAGAGGTTTTAGGATGGCAGCCAAAGTTTGACTTTTCAGCAGGTTTAGAAAAGACAGTTCGCTGGTTTAAAGAGAATATTTACTAATTAGTTTTAATTTTAAAAATTTATCCTAAAAAGAAGGAATTTAAGATACTTTTGTCGTATTAATATAATTGGATTAAGTAGAAAAAAGGTTAAAAACAGAAAAAACAGAAAAATAAGACAAAAATAAGAATAAAGAAGAAATAAAACGAAATAATGAAGGAAAATATATTTATATGTTAGAAACCGGAATGGTGTTTAAAATTGCAGGTATCATTATATGCAGTGTGCTGATGGTCATCCTGGGGAGAGCAGATAGAAAGAAAAAGCTTCCCACAGGGGTTAAATTGATATTTCAAGTTTTAATTTCTTTAATTATAATTTATTTTGGGATTAAAATAGAATTTTTACGAGTTCCTTCCTCCTCATTGGGAGGGTATCTTTATCTTAGCTATTTATCTGTCCCTCTAACCATAATCTGGCTGATAAGCATTACTAATTCTATCGGCCAGGCAGATGAACTGGGAGACATCACTCCCTATATCGTCTTTATCGCTTCCCTAACTTTTTTAGTGGTCTCCCTTGTCCAGAGACAGGGATTAATTTTGGCAGAAGCACTATCTTTGATTATGGCGGTGATAGCATTTATTTTTATCAAATATCTTCCTCGGGGGAAATTTTCTTCCTACTATATGTCTTTTGGATTTATATTAGCGGTGATTGCTATTGTAGGTGTATCCAAGAGTACAGCAGCTTTAACTTTATTGATTCCTTTTTTAATTTTAGGCGTACCGATCATAGACAGCTCTTATTCTATTGTGGCTAATTATGCCCGTCAGGAAAGTACAGTCCCGGGTATAGGAAAATTTCCATTATTTTCGGAGAGCGGGAGCAGAAGCAGGTTACGCCAGAAGCTGCAATCTTATGGATTTTCGGCTCAAGGAGCAAATTTAACTATTATTGGGGTCTCTCTCTACTTAAGTTTATCAGCTTTTATTATTTCTATATACCAAAATTTCTATCTACTGTTGACCCTGACTGCTTTTGGCTGGGTGGTTTTTGAATTACTGAAGAATAAGGTTCGATCAGAGGAATTGATTATCGGAAGAGATATTTTGACCAGCCGCATAAAACTTTTTCAGGTAGGCATCGACCAGGTAGATAATCAAGAAACTATTCAAAAAATAGAGGAATTTATAGTTTCTAAAAAACCTCATCAGATAGTTACTCCGGATACTTTGGCTGTATTACGAGCAAGGAAAAACCCTGAATATCACGCTATATTAAAATCTGCAGATTTAGTTACCCCTGATGGAGCAGGTATTTTATGGGCTGCCACAACTCTAAATTATCCTTTACCTGAAAGGGTAACCGGTATAGACATAATACATAACATATGCCGATTATCTACCAAGAAGGGGTATTCCCTATATTTATTAGGCTCTTATCCTGGAGTGGCCAGTGAGGCTGCCTTAAATTTAACCAACAAATATCCGGGAATAAAAATAGCCGGAACTCATCATGGTTATTTTGGGTGTGAAGATTCTCAAAATTGTGAAGATGTTAAAAATGGTAATAGCGATAAGAATAAAGAGGAAGAAGAGATTATTGCCGAGATTAAAGAAAATAGACCGGATATATTGCTGGTGGGTATGGGTGTGCCCAAACAAGAAAAGTGGATTAGTAAAAATTTAAACAGATTAGATGTTCCGGTCTGTATGGGGGTAGGAGGAAGCTTTGACGTTCTTTCCGGCAGGATACCGCGGGCACCATTATGGATGCAAAGACACGGAATGGAATGGATTTATAGATCGATTAAGCAGCCGAATAGGGCTTTCCGAGTTTTTGCTCTTTTTTACTTTATCTGGCTGGTGATTTTAGGGAAAATAGTTTATTCTCTAAAAGAAGTAGATTAATAATCGATAATAGATACTGTTTAATAAGTAAATGATAATTAACTGAAACGGCTATTAAAAATATAAAATATTAATTAATTTAGTATTTTAGTATTAATGCATTATCTCAATGGCGATAGATAATAGAATTATAATATTGCCAATCGCTCTATTTGCTTATTCTTAA
>Ga0209979_1003264_pt1 | contig 14454 bp, 12 predicted proteins | sample AnhtaG_FD_183114 | JGI IMG/M metagenome (GOLD analysis project Ga0209979, IMG submission 183114) | Deep subsurface microbial communities from Anholt, Denmark to uncover new lineages of life (NeLLi) - Anholt_01485 metaG (SPAdes) (version 2) | ecosystem: Environmental > Aquatic > Marine > Oceanic...
TAGGATTTTTCAGCAACTTTCTTAATTTATCTTCTGGATCTTTTAATATCTCTTGCTCTTTTAAATTTAACACATGTAAAATATTTTTATCTGGCAAAGGTAATTCAACCTCTCCTTTACCATATTTTAATTTCATCTCTTCTCCTTATAAAAACCTAAAAATCTAAATAATTATATTTTCAGCCTACCACTTAAAATTAATACATATTACTTAAAAAAAGAAATTAGTTAACAATTCCCTTACAATAAGATGGATTAAATTTTCCCTTTCATCATTGTATAGTTTTTTATTTTCTAATACATATATATTGCATTAAAAGCAGTAAAAATAATTATAATTATTTGATTTTTAACTTCCTTTTAAAATAGTAAATTATATTCAATTAGTCCAAGTTCATCTCTCATGGAAATAATTTGTTTTTGAAGATTCTTATTAATGGGGGCACCTTTATCTTTTCTCTCTAACCAAGCCAGATATTCTTTTTCACCGGCAGTATAAATTCTCTCTGCCTCGGGAGCTTTTTTAGAAGCACGAAGTGTACAAAGAATATTTCCGGTTATCTTCTTAAATAATTCAAGATCTGTAAAAGCAGAAACATTGATCGCTATAAAAAAATGTCCCAGATGTGAAGGTACCATTTTACCATCCGTTATTCCTGATACCATCTTAAGATATTTCCCATTTTGTAAAGCAGATGAAAGGATTTCTACTACAGTAGCATAACCATAACCCTTATAACCAGCTGTCTCTTCTCCAATACCTCCCAAAGGGGCAAGGGCAGCCTTTCCTACTTTTAAGTCCTGTAAAATTTGATGAGTATCTGTCCTGGTCTTCCCGTCTTCTCCGATTACCCAGCCCGGGGGGATTTCTTTTTCTGCACGAGCATAAAGCTCTATCTTCCCTCTTTGAGTAATAGAGGTTGCACAATCCAGAACAAAAGGAAACTCTTCATCAGAAGGAGCACCATAAGTCAAAGGATTAGTCCCCAACATATTTTCTACCGCAAAAGTAGGCGCTATAGAAGGACGAGCGTTAGTACCAGTAATTCCAATCATTCCAGCTTCAATAGCCATTAAGACATAATAACCAGCAATCCCATAATGGTTAGAATTTCTTACTACTACCATTCCCAATCCCATCTTTTTAGCTTTTTTAATAGCCAGAGCCATAGATTTTTTTGCAATTACTTGCCCCATTCCATTGTGACCATCAATAACTACAGTAGTAGGTCCATCCTTAACAATCTCCAAATTAGTCTTAGGAGAAATAACACCAGTTCTAATTCTATCATAATATTTTGTTTTTAAGCGGCTAATACCGTGAGAATCTATCCCTCTTTTATCGGCAGTAATCAGCACATCGGCACATATCTTGGCATCCTCTTCTGGGACTCCTATTTTCTTAAAAACATCGACCATAAAATTTTCTAAAATATCAAAATTTATCCAAACAACATCCTTAAACATAATTGTTACCCTTAATATGTCTTTAAATTTGAAAAATTATACCGTTTTTAGCATAATAACTTATAAAATACTTAAATTTTTTTAAATTTTTAAAAAGTTGCTGAAAAAATAAAAACTTACATACATATATGCTCGTAGCATATTGTCCCGTTGCTTATAAATGTCGGAATCCCAATTTATAGTTCTATTACTTAAAAATGGGAATAATCTCTGGTGCATTCTGTATTAAGGCTATCTTGCAATCTTTTCCATATTTTAATAATGCTTCTTGAACGGCTTCTTCAACAGTATTTGCCCTTTTTAAAAAGATATTATTAAGAATTTTAGTAGAAATATTCTTAGTTACTATTATAATTTCTGCCTTTTTTAATGCCCTAGCATAAAGAAAGGCTTTATTCGAACTTTCGTTATAACCTTCGCTTTTAAATCTTTCTATCACCTCTTTAATATTATTTGCCTCATTTAACCAGTTATAGAAATTTTTCCCTCCACCTATCCCTTTAATACATTCTGAAGAGACAATAATTGTTCCTCCTTCTTTTACAATAATTTCTACAGGAGCTATGGCTTTTTGGGTCTGATATAAATTTATGTCTCTCGGAAAACCACCAGGAGAAGCAATCACTACTTCTGGTCTTACTCTTGGAACAGATACTTCATGAATTTTTCTTGCCCATTTTACTCCCTCCAGCCAGGTTTCAATTAAATCTCCAGCTACTGCTTTAACAATTTCTTTTTTGCTATTTTGCACCACATTTAAGATAAAATCCACTCCTACAGTTCGGGCCGCTTCTATAGCCTCTTCACTAAAATAGTTTTTCCTTATTCTACCCATAGCTGGCCCTTTTAATCTTAATGGATAGGAATGATGAATTATTAATGACTCTTTCCCAGCTATGCCTGGCAATACACTTTTTCTCCCCCCGCTAAATCCTGCAGATTGATGAGGGGCTATAGTCCCGGTTAGAATTTTTATATTGGCGTTACAAAAAACTCTATTTAATTCAATAGGAACTTCTCTTTTCGTTTTACCGATATATTTTAACATTACTTGATTAGAATAATCATGATTTATAACATGAACTCTTTCTGTAACTTCTGGAGAAAGCATCTGTTTTAATTCTTCTATAGTGTTTCCACGATGAGAACCAGTAGCCACTATTATGCTTATATCATTATCTTTTATTCCACCCTTATTTAATTCATCCAAAAGAGGAGGAACTAATTTATAACTTGGAGTAGGCCTGGTTATGTCATTTATTACAATTGCTGCTTTACCGTGTTTTTTTCTTGCAATTTCTGAAAGGCTATTACAACCTATGGGATTTTGTAATGCTTCTCTAATTTCACTTTCTTCATCTCTGACACCTTTAACATAATTTGGAGCTATAGTAAATACAAAATTTTTTTGGGGGATCTTAAATTCAATTATCCTTTTACCATAAGGCATTGATATTACGTCAAATTTACCCATTTCTTCAGAAATTACCTCTATTTCTGAATCCAATAACTCTTGAATCTATTCTTTATACAAAAAGTAATTTAAAGTAATTTTATTGAATTCTATCAACAATTTTACATTTACTTTTTTAAAACAAGCATATCAAATCATTGTTCTGCTATCTATGGTGGTATGAGAAAATACTAATTATTATATTTTTGATCTATCATCGTTCTTGTTCCTTTAATATTTCTTCAAATACTTTATTAACTAACTTTTCAGTTACTTTAACCTTCTCCTTTGCGCTAACTGCTAAAACTATATCTCTATAATCTAAAGAGGGATATCTTTTACCAACTTTTTGAATTAATGGGAAAAAACTTGAATGAAACCCCGCAAAACTAAGGACTGCATTCCTTAGTTTAGTATTTTAATTATTTACATCAAAGGATTAATTGAAAATACTGGGAATAGCTCTTATCCTCACTCTTGCTCTGGTAGGGGTAGATATTTCCCTCTAAATTAAATATATAATTCTTTATATTATTACTATAAATTTTTCAATTATTAAAATCTTATATTTTTATTTTGGAAACTTTATATCCCTGGGTAAAGGACTTTCTGAAATATCATAACCATAATCAGGAGTAGGCCAGCCATACCTTTTCCTCTGAACTAAACGATACACACCAGCATGTTTTTTAGCTTCCCATCCCATACCACTAGCAGGGATTAAATCAGGATCATGTTCAGCAAAATTTATATATTTTTTATCAATAGCTAATTTAATTAACTCCTCTCCTGCTTTAGTTCTAATTAAGGTAGCAACCCAATGTTTCTCTTTATAGTCAACATCTTGAAATATATCTCCACAAGAAATATCCGCTAATTCAGCAGTAAAATCAACACACATTAAACAACGATCTCGTTTATAACTTGCTGAACCCAACATATGCCATGTACAATCATGTTTACTAGCAACGAAACGAATTTTACCATCTTTAGTTAATATATATAACCCACCAGGCTTCTCCCCTCCTCTGTAATCCATAGCTTTAATACTGTCTATGTTCTTAATTTTCCCAAACTCTTGTAAAAGATGTTTTGTCCCTTCCCAGTAATAAGTCGCTGAACAAAATAGACCAAGAGTCAATTTAATTGAATCAGCTATTTTTTTTGGCTTTCTGCATTGTTGCAACTTCCTTATGCCATGAATATGACAAGGTAAACCAACTACAGCAATTTTATTATATTTTTTCTCCACTATTACTTCGGATAAAAGCTCATTAATTGGAACAATCATCATTCCAGTTCTTAAACCACGTAATACTTCTTCTCGGTTAGTTGCTATATATGGTTTACAACGCCAAGGTTTATCTTTTCTCCAACCGGCGAGAAGAGCAGCATCTATAATTCCTTCTTCTAAAGCACAAATTAATAAAGAAGAAATCATTCCTCCACTAGTTGCACCACTTTTAATTTCTTCATTTTCAGCATAACCTCTTCCACAATATTTATAAATTCCTAATTTATCCTTTTCAAAATCTCGTTCTTTCCCTAAAAATTTTTTATCTAATTCACGAAGAGGGATATTTTTTCCTGGACAGATAAAATAACATATCTCACAATAAATACAATCACCGATTAACTTTGGCTCTGGCTCATCTACTTCATAATCAATAGCTATAGCTTTAGAAGCACATACCCCAACACAGGTTCCACAAGCAGTACATAGACCAGCATCAATAACCTCCTTTTTTAAATCGCTAAATCCTTTTTTTAACATAATATTTTATCTCCACTCTCATTATATTTTTCATTATTAAGTGAAAATCAGATTTTTAAGTTATTCAAAACTTTAGTTTATATCCCTCCTACGAAATAAAAAATAAACCTCACTTCATATACAATAAACAATAACATAAAATTTTAACTTAAAAAATCTTAGTAAAGTAATAATAATTATCATTAAGAACTAACCCAAACCTAACAACCTAATAGGGTTATCCTTCAGCATATAGTGCAATGCCTGCTCTTCAATACCTTCGTCTAAAAGCATACCAATAAATAATCTTAAACCTTCTGGAGGAGAAGGAAGTCTTAGTTGACCACAGTCAGAGCTAATTAGCACATTTTTATAGCCAACTTCATTAATCATATGAGCTACTTCTTTAGCAGAAACTAAAAACCTGTTTTCAAAACTATATAATGCAACATATTCTATTGTAGTCCCCTTTTCAATAAGCTCTTTTTGTTCCTCAATAGACCAAGTCCATAGCTCAGTAAATGTGACATGTGTAAGTATTATCTTCTTTATCCCTATCTTACTAGCCTCATCGACTAAAATCTTTATCTCATTTTTGGTTAAATGACTAGTAGCTAGAGCAACATCGTTTTTTTTAACTATCTTAAGAACTTGTTTGGTTTCGGAATTAAGTAGTCCATTTTCATCTAATATTGTTATACCTTTTTTAGGCAAATCTGCTACCGCAGAAGTTTGCTTCATATGTTTGTATTCCGGTTGCCCAAAGATATCCATATGATGTTGAGCCCATTGTGTAGGCATCCAAACAATTTTTGCCCCAAAACGAATAGCAATTTCCACAGCATATGGATTTATCCCTCCTACATATTGATTAAGAACAACTCCTCCATAAATACTAATATCAGGTACCACTTTATCTACTAGGAGTGCACGATCTGAGGTTATACCTTGGTGACATTTTAGAACCATTGCTCTCATTCCATAAGCTCTAGCTTGTCGAGCAATGTCAATTGAATCCCCAACTCTATCAAATATACCAGGACCAGTATGAGCATGGCAGTCAATAGCTCCTGCTAAAATTCTATTCACTTGATCTATTCTATCCATTTTTTCCTCCTTTTAAAATTATTAGTATAAAACTTATTTATAATCTCAAGACTTAAATTTTTACTTTATTACACCTCCTCATATAAAATCAATAATCAAGACAATAACACTAATATTATTTTGGTTATATTTCAATTACAAACTCAATATCATTATCAAAAGGCACTAATTCAACATCTGGAGGAAAACTACCTCCTCGCATTATTAGCACATATTCTGTTTCTCCTTCTAATGGAAACAGAGTATGATGCCACGTTTTACGATAGAAACTAACCCCTTGATTACCTTCCATTAAAAAAACTTCTACTTTATTTGGGTCAGGCTTTTTTTCACTTGATGAAGCAACAGCAACCAAACTCCTTTTACCACCTAAAGGAATAAAAATTTGTGAAGTAAAAAAATGTCGTTCCATTTGGCTAAAAGAAAACTCTATGTTTTTAGTACTCAATATACCTAAATTCACTTTTCCTCCATTTTGGAACATGTCAAGCTCTACTAAATTATTCCATTTTTTACTATTACCCTGATTAACAATTTTAAAATCTCCTATTGGAGCAATAACTTCTCCATATATTTTAAAATTTTCGGAAGTTAGTAGTTCAGTCTTTATTTTTCTTATATTCATAAACCATAAACTCTCCTTCTTTTAATTAAAATTTTATTCTTACAGTTTTAAAATGTTAATTATTTAGGCTTTTCACCATTCTTACTACTCTTTAAATCTTATTTTTCCTTTTACCCAGACCATTTTTATACCTGAAGGATATATCTTGGGTTCCAAATAAGAATTTCTCTCTCCAATAGTCTCTGGATCAAATAAAACTAAGTCCGCAGACATTCCTTCCCTGATTAATCCTCTATCCCAAATTCTTAATCTCCTAGCAGATTCCATAGTCATCCTTCTAATAGCCTCTTCCAAACTCAATATTCTTAATTCTCTACAATAATAACCTAATACTCTCGGAAAAGAGGCATAAGTTCTAGGATGTGGATGAGACCCCATAATACCATCAGTACATATTGTTTGAAGGGAATTCTTCATTACAGTTGTCACATCTTGATCACTTATAGAAAAATAGACTGCTACTACTGAAGGACCTTCTACCTTTAAGATATTCAAAACAGTCTTACCTGGCTCTAAATTCATTTTTTCAGAGATAACTTTTAAGTTTTTTCCTGCCATCCAAGTATTTTCTTTAGTAGCAACTGTAGCAATAAGAATTTTATCTGCCCCTCCTCTTGCTTTTATATTCTTATTTACACCAGCTAATACTTTTTCGTATTCTTCTTTATCGTTAAGCCTATTTTGAAAACCTTGTTCTCCACCTTCGTAAGCCCAGTCTGGAACAACTACTTTTAATCCCGTACAGGAAGCTGCATAAGGATATTGACCAAAACAAATCTCAAAACCTTCTTCTCTTAAAGTTGTTATTTTTTCTAATGCCTGAGTAACTTTCCCCCAGTTTTTAGGTCCTAGGGCTTTTAGATGAGAAATGTGTAATCTTACTTTACTTTCTCTAATTACTTGAACCATCTCATCAATAGACTCTAATAACTTATCTTGTTCATTTCTCATATGCACCATTACAATCCCATCGTATTCAGCGACAAGTTTACAAACTTCTATTAATTCTTCAATCTCTGCATAACTTCCCGGTGGATAAATTAATCCTAACGATAATCCTTTTGCGCCCTCTTCCATCGATTTGGCAATTAATTTCTTCATTTCCTCTAATTCTTCTTCAGTTGGCTTCTGATTGTCATTACCCATAATGCACATTCGAACTGTGCCATGCCCCACCAAGCTTTCAATTCTTATCGAAGGTCTTGCTTTTCTAACTTCTCCCAAATATTCACCAAAGCTTCTCCACCAGTAGGGCCTATCCACTACTCCAGCTAACGGAGCCATATTATTTGCTAATTCATTTACAATCTCGTCATAAACTGGTGCTACAGATGAACCATCTTGACCGACTAATTCAGTAGTAATTCCTTGCCTAATTGCGTGAAGCATATCTTTGTTTTTAAATACTTCCAAATCTGAATGACTATGGACATTAATAAAGCCTGGTGCTAAAGCTAATTTTGAGCCATCTACTATTTCACAATCTTCTACTTTTAACTCCCTACCAATAGCAGCTATTTCTTCTCCTTTAATTAGTACATCTGAAAAAAAGGGATTACCACCACTTCCATCATAGATTTTTACTTTTTTTATTAATATCTTACCCATATAAACTCTCCATTCTATTTATCATGTAATATATTTTAAAACGTGAACAACCTATTTAGGAATAATATATTTTAATTATCATTTTCTTTACTCAACAAATATAGCCAAATCTGGGCAACTCATTTCGCAAAGTTTACATTTAATACAATTTTCAGGATGAATAACTGAAACAACATTAAATCCCTTGTTATTAATTTCATCAGTAATTTTAAAAACATCTTTTGGGCAATAATAAATACAAAGCTTGCAACCTTTGCATATTTCTTTATCAATATAAATAGCCATCCTATTTCCCTCTAATTTGTTCAATAATTTGAACTATCTCTGTTGGAGTCCTTGCTATGTAAGAACCTGCTTTAGATAAGGCTTTAACTTTTGATTGTACAGTTCCTTTATTACCCTCAATAATAGCACTGGCATGCCCCAATAATTTTCCTTTTGGCGCTGACCTACCCACAATCAAGGAAACAATTGGTTTGTCCACATTACGTGATATAAATTCAGCTGCTTCTTCTTCCATACTCCCTCCAATCTCACCTAAAAGTATAATTTCCTTGGTTTCTTCATCCTCCTGATATAACTTGATTACTTCCTTTTGGGTAAGACCCCAAATTGGTCCACCCCCAATAGCTACTACAGTAGATTGACCAATGCCTGCATCAGTCAAAATCTTTCCTACCTCATAAGATAAAGCCCCACTTTTTGAAACAATTCCTACATGTCCTTCTAAAAACATTCGGGAAGGATGAGCTCCTAATTTACTTTTACCCGGTGCTATTAATCCAGCACTCCCTGGTCCTAAAATTCTAGTACCTTTTAATTTGGCATAAGAAATAATATCAACAGCATCATGGTCGGGGATTCCCTCAGCAGTAATAATCAGAAATTTAATACCACTATCGATAACTTCGAAACAAGAATCTTTAGCAAAATGAGGAGGAACAAAGCTAATTGCACTATCTATCTGATAGTCTCTTATTGCTTCTGCCACAAAATCGTATACAGGAATACCTTCCACCGTTAATCCACCCTTCCCCGGAGTGACACCAGCTACCACTTTTGTTCCATATTCTATCATTGTCTTTGTTTGTAATTCTCCAGCTCTTCCTGTAATTGCCAAAACCAGCACGTTAGTATCTTTATCTATCAAAATAGACACCTTAGTCCTCCTTATATTACTGCTACTGCTTCATTTACTGCTTCAAGTAAATCATCATAGGTAGGTATGCCTGCTTCATTCATCATCCTTTTCCCTGCTTCTTCAAAGGTCCCACACATCCTTATAAAAATAGGTACTTTAAGATCATGTTCCTTTCGGTATTTAATTATCCCTGCTGCCATTTCATCCATACGATTAAATCCCCCAATTAACACTACCAATAAGCTTTTTATACCAGGTTTCGCTAAAACCACTTTCATTGCTTTATAAATAACTTCTGGGTTAGTAATGCCTCCCATTTCACAGAAATTAGCAGCTTTACCCCCTGCATCTTTAATAAGATCAAGGGCAAGCATACCCGTTCCCGCTCCATCAGAAATTAATCCTATTGTTCCCGAAAGGGGAATGTAACTTATTGTGTCTAATTCATATTTTTTAAAATCTTTGTTAATACCTTGAAGAGCTCTTTGCTCTTTAAGTAGACTATCATAAAGTTGTTTATGTCTATAATAAGATTTTTCGTCTAAATCAATCTTTGAATCCAAAGCCACCATCCCTTTCGGGGTTATCACTAAAGGATTAATTTCAACTAATTTGGCATCATAATTCTTAAATATTTTATACACCGCATCTATAATATTTTTCAATTCTTGATAGTTTTTATAAATTATTGCTTTTGCAATATATCGAATCTGATATTCTGTCAGCCCCATAAATGGGTTAAATGGAATAGTTAAAATTTTCTCCGGATCTTTTTTCGCAATTTCTTCAATTTCTACACCACCTTCAGAGCTTACAATTAATATAGGAGTAGCCTTCCCCCATTCAAAAGTAACAGAAAGATAAATTTCTCGTATTATTTCAACTTTTTCTAATACTATCACAGCTGCAACAGTTTCTCCCCTTATTTTTTTTGCAAACATATCGCGAATAAGTTCAGAAATTTCTATTGATCCATCCCACATCCTTATTCCACCAGCCTTGCCTCTACCCCCAGTTAAAACCTGAGCTTTTAAAACCGCTGGAGGGGGAACCCTATTGATCTGCTCTATAGAAGTAAGAAGATTTCCCTTTTGAATTGGTATTCCATTTTCTTTAAAAATACGCTTTCCTTGGAACTCATATAGCTTCATAAATTATTTCTCCATTATAAAACTTATTCCTTTAGCAAATTCAATACCAGCATCAATCGCCCTGAGATTTAAATTAAGATATTTCTCTGGTACAAAATCGGTAACAACTTCTATCAAATCATTTCTTGTAATTAGTCCTGAAGTATGTTGAATAAACCCTAAGATTACCATATTAGCAGCAATTCTATTCCCCAGCTCTATAGCAGTTTCTGTAGCTGGTACTTTATAAACTATAGCTTTAGTTGAAGGAATTTTCTTTATTAATTTAGAATCAATGATAAGTTTACCTTTCGCATGAAGTGCTGGTAGATATTTTTCCAATGCTGTCTGGAACATAGCAACTAAAATATCTTTTTTTTCCGTAGTTGGAGAATTTATTGGTCTATTTGAAATAATTAATTCAGATTGACATTCTCCACCTCTTGCTTCTGAACCATATGATTGAGTTTGAACAGCATATAGATTACGTTTGATAACTGCTGCAGTACCCAAAATTACTGCAGACAAAATAATTCCCTGTCCGCCAAAACCACAAAATTTAATATTTAAAGGTTTCATTTATATCTCTCCTTATATACAGTACTCCCTTCAAAGACATCTTTTTCAACATTAATAAATTCTCCAATAATAAACTTATCAGCTTTTTCTGCCTCGGTAAGCCTCTTAGATTGCGCAATACTTATTGACTGTTTTTTGATCCAGTTAAGTACTTTTTCTGGATCATCAGTTTTTAAAGCATAGCGTCCAAAATTTGTAGGACATTGTGATAAAATTTCTATTAAAGAAAATCCTCTGTGTTGAAGTACTTTTTTAATAGATTTTATTGTTTGAATAGGTTTATGAGTAGACCAACGACTAACATAACTTGCTCCAGCAGTAATAGCAAGCTTGCAAACATCAAAAGGATATTCTCCACTTCCATAAGGGGTAGTCATAGTGATAGAGTCATGTGGAGTTGTTGGCGCAACTTGGCCGCCGGTCATGGCAAAATTAAAATTATTCACCATAATCACTACTACATCAAGATTACGCCTTGCGGCTTGTATAAAATGATTACCACCAATAGATATTAAATCTCCATCTCCAGCAAATATTACCACTTTCAAATCAGATCTATGCATTTTAACACCAGTAGCCCAGGCTAATGTTCTTCCATGAACTCCGTGTAAAGAGTCAGTATTTAAGTAAATTGGAATCCTGGCAGTACATCCAACACCACCAACAGTTACTATTTTATTCAGGTCAAGATTTAGTTCATCTACAGCTCTTAAAAAAAAGTTAAGTATTTGACCACAGCCACAACCGGGACAAAAAAAGTGAGGAAGTTTTCCCTTACGAATGTGTCTTCTCTGCTTATTTTCCATTTGATTCATGACCAAACCTCTTTTATAACTTTATAAATTTCTTCTGGAGAGTGAATTAGCCCACGATTTTTAGTTGCTCGTATTACTTGGCACTGCCCAACACATAATCGCTCAATTTCGCCAGCATATTTCCCTATATTCATCTCTGCTACAATTACCCCTTTTACTTGTTTCGCTACTTCCTGAATTTGCCTTTCTGGTACAGGCCAAACAGTCACTAATTTCAACAATCCAACTTTCATATGAGTATTCCGAGCCATCTTTATAGCATCAAGAGCTGGCCGTACTTCACTACCATAAGCAATAATAGCAATTTTTGCATCATCCATAAAATAAGATTCCGTCTTACAGATTTTATCTTTATTTTCCTTAATCTTTCCTGTAATTCGTTGATATAGTTTGTCATAAATTTCTGAATTCCAATCAATATTTCCTCTTTCATCGTGAAAATTAAGGGTATAAAGCGTATTATATCCTTCTCCCATAGGCGCAAAATCTGGTACACCATTTTCCCTGCCTTTAAACGGTATATATTCCTCTGTTGATAGATTAGTATACTTACGATTAAAAACAGGTATCTTCTCTGGCAATGGTATTTCAACCCTCTCTCTCATTAAGGCAATAGTAGTTTCTGACATGATTATAACTGGATTACGAAATTCCTCAGCTAGATTGAAGGCACGAATGGTATAATCAAATAGTTCCTGTGCCGAAGAAGGAGCAAGACATATTGTCTCATAATCACCGCTAGCTCCCCAACGCATTTGCATAACATCAGCCTGGGTGGCAAAATTTTCTCCTCGACACCTCTGCACATCTACAATCACACAAGGAGCTTCCACAGCAGAAGCATAACCAATTCCTTCTTGCATATAATTGAATCCTGCGCTTGCAGTAGCGGTCATAGCTTTTGCCCCAGCAAGAGAAGCACCAATAACAGCATAAATAGAACAAAGCTCATCTTCTCCTTGTACAAATTTACCTCCTACTGCCGGCAAACGTTGGGACATTCTTTCCGATATTTCATTAGCCGGAGTAATGGGATACCCAGCAAAAAAATTACAACCTACAGCTAAAGCCCCTTCTACAACCGCGTAATTTCCTATCATAAAATGCACTCCGCTATGAACTCGTTCCTTTATAGCTCCTTTTTCTACAAACATTTTAAATACCCCTTCGCTAATAATAGTTAAATCTCCATAGATTTAAACTAAATTTAAACTTTATTGTATATTATTAATGATAATTAAATTAACATAGTCATTTATCTCAGTTATTAATCTTTCTTATTCGCTTATTAATAACAACCATTACAGCTATAAAAGTCAAAATTCCTATAATATCAGTTAATATCTCCGGTACGATTAATATTATTGAAACTCCTAAAAGCATTATTCTCTCAAATATTCTAAGTGTTACTTTCCAGTAACCTCTTTCTGCAATAGCAAAACAAAAAATAGCTAAGAAAGTAGTTAGTAATAGGATCAATAAATTTGGAAATTTTACCCCTTGAAGAAGAAGTTGAGGAGAAAAAACAAATATATAAGGAAGAATAAAGGAGGCAAAAGTTAAACGAAGCCCTGTCCATGCAACTTTCGAAGGTTCTGCTCCAGCTATTCCTGCAGCAGTATAAGATGCTAAAGCTACTGGTGGAGTCAAATTAGATAAACATCCAAAGAAAAATACAAAAAAATGAGCGACAAGTGGAGCTATTCCCATCCGCATTAAAGCAGGCGCACAAATTGTAGCCACTATAATATAACAAGCAGTAGCAGGTAATCCCATACTAAGAAAAATCGAAGCTAACATGCTAAAAAATAAAGCTATAATTATAATATTATGCGATAAACTTAAAATATTATAAGCAATAACCTGTCCTACCCCGGTTATGGCTACTACCCCAACAACAATACCACATGTAACACATGCTATACCCACGCTTAAAATAGTATGGCCACCCTCATTTAAAGCTTTAAAAATAGTAGTTATGTTCATTCTGGTCTCTCGACTAATTTGACTAACTACTACTGTAGAGATAAGAGCCATAAAAGCTGAAAAGATAGGAGATCTACCACTAACCAAAGTATATACCAATATAACAAGAGGTAAAGCAAGATGCCCTCTCTTCAAAAGAACATCCTTTGTCTTTGGTAAATCCTTCTTAGGTACACCTTTTAAATTTAATCTAAGTGCTTCTATATGAACTTCCGAAAAAACTGCAAAATAATAAAGAATAGCTGGAATTGCACCAGCAATTATTATCTTTAAATAGCTTATCCCTAAAAATTCAGCCATAACAAAAGCTGCTGTCCCCATAATCGGAGGCATTAGTAATCCACCACTAGAAGCAGCTGCCTCTACTGCCCCCGCAAAGGTAGGCTCATATCCCATCTTCTTCATCAAAGGAATCGTAAAGCTGCCTGTAGTAGCAACATTTGCCACCCCACTTCCGCTTATAGTTCCAGTTATCGCACTAGCAATTACTGCTACTTTCGCTGGTCCTCCAATTGCTCCTCCAGCTAATGACAAAGCTATCTTATTAAAAAACTCTGCTACCCCACTAGCTTTTAAAAAGGCACCAAAGAGGATAAAAAGAAAAATATAGGTAACAGCCACCCTACCGGTTACTCCATAAATTCCTTCATCAACTAAATACATTCTTATCAAAATTCTCTCTAAGCCAAAACCCCTATGAGCAAAAACTCCTGGGAAATAAGATCCAAAAAAAGCGTAAAATAAAAAAAACATACAAATTATACTAATCCATTTTCCTGTTGCTCGTCTG
>Ga0209979_1003265_pt1 | contig 14445 bp, 12 predicted proteins | sample AnhtaG_FD_183114 | JGI IMG/M metagenome (GOLD analysis project Ga0209979, IMG submission 183114) | Deep subsurface microbial communities from Anholt, Denmark to uncover new lineages of life (NeLLi) - Anholt_01485 metaG (SPAdes) (version 2) | ecosystem: Environmental > Aquatic > Marine > Oceanic...
AGCCATGACGGAAAAACTACAAGTTTACAAGTGTGAGGTATGCGGCAATATGGTGGAGGTTATCCATACTGGGGTAGGGACCCTGGTTTGCTGTAATCGGCCAATGACGCTGATTAAAGAGGGAGTGACGGATGCCGCCACTGAGAAACACGTTCCGGTCATTGAAAAAGTCGACGGCGGTTTCAAAGTGAAGGTCGGCGAAGTCGCTCACCCCATGGAAGAAAAACACTATATCGAGTGGATTGAAGTGATTGCTGATGGCAAGGCATACCGCCAGTTCCTTAAGCCTGGAGACAAACCCGAGGCTACGTTCAAGATTGAGGCGGCTGAGATCACAGCCAGAGAATACTGTAACCTGCATGGATTGTGGAGGGCATAGGCTATGATAAGTCAAAAGATGCAAGAGGCCCTCAACGGCCAGGTCGCGGCGGAGTTTTACTCAGCTTATTTGTATCTCAGCATGTCAGCCTATCTGGAGTCCGTCGACCTGAAAGGGTTTGCTAACTGGATGCGGGTGCAGTATCAGGAAGAGGTTTCCCACGCAGAAAAGATCTTCGATCATGTGATTGAACGGGACGGCCGGGCTGTAATTAAGGCCTGGGAAGCTCCTCCCGCTGAATGGAAGTCGGCGTTGGATGTTTTTGAGACCGCCTACAAGCACGAGCAGAAAGTGACCGGTCTGATCAATGGCCTCGTGGATCAGGCGCTCGCTGAGAAGGACCACGCCACCTATAATTTCCTCCAGTGGTTCGTGAACGAACAGGTTGAGGAGGAAGCATCCGTCAAGGCGATAGTCCAACAGCTTAAGCTCCTGGGAGATTCCAGAGCCGGGCTGTTCCAGATTGATCGTGAGCTTGGACAGCGGACCTTTGTCCCCCCGGCTGACACGGCTCAATGAAACCGGTTGAACTTATCTAAGGAGAATAATATGGCCAACCTAAAAGGAACACAGACGGAAAAGAACCTATTGACTGTTTTCGCAGGCGAGTCTCAAGCAAGAAACCGCTACACCTACTTCGCCGGCAAAGCGAAAAAAGAAGGTTTCGAGCAAATCTCACAAATCTTCGAGGAGACCGCCAATCAGGAAAAAGAGCACGCCAATAGGATTTTCAAGTTCCTCGATGGCGGCGAGGTGGAAATTCAAGCTGCTTTTCCGGCGGGCGTGATCGGCAGCACAGCCGAGAACCTTAAAGCCTCGGCTGGAGGCGAGCACTACGAATGGGAAAGCATGTACCCGGAGTTTGCCAAGGTTGCGCGGGAAGAGGGTTTTGAAACGATCGCAAAGACGTTTGAGGCCATCGCCGTTGCTGAGAAACAGCATGAAAAGCGCTATCTCGGTTTGCTGGCAAATGTCGAAGCTGGTGCGGTTTTCAAAAAAGATAAGAAAGTCGTCTGGCTATGCCGAAATTGCGGCTACCTCCATGAAGGCGAAGAGGCGCCGAAAGTATGCCCGGCCTGCGCGCACCCTCGGCCTCATTTTGAGCTTCTGGCTGAGAACTGGTAGGTACCGCCGGATATATCGGGGGTTCCTAACCATTTTAGGAAATACATTTATAACAGGACTCTCTTTAAGAAAGGAGTTTTGAAATGGCTAAGAAGAAAGGGACACTCACTACGAGCCATGGTAAGCCGGTTGGTAATGACATGAATACGATGACCGCCGGTGACCGCGGGCCAGCTCTGATACAGGATATTCACCTGCTTGATAAGCTGGCGCATTTCGATCGTGAGCGAATTCCAGAACGCGTGGTACACGCCAAAGGAGCGGGGGCACATGGTTACTTCGAAGTTACCAACGATATAACCAAGTATACCAAGGCTAAGTTTCTTTCCAAGGTGGGCAAGAAAACAGAGGTCTTTGTCCGCTTCTCTACCGTTGGCGGCGAGAAGGGGTCCGCCGACGCCGAGCGGGACCCACGCGGATTCGCCGTAAAATTCTATACAGAGGAGGGAAATTACGATTTAGTAGGGAATAATACTCCGGTCTTCTTTATACGCGATCCACTGAAATTCCCTGATTTCATCCATACCCAGAAGCGGCACCCGGCGACCAATTGTAAGGACCCCGATATGTTCTGGGATTTCCTCTCCCTCACGCCTGAGTCCATCCACCAGGTCACCATCCTATTCTCCGACCGCGGAACGCCCAAATCCTACCGTCACATAAACGGCTACAGCGGACATACTTTTAAGTGGTACAACGACGAGGGCAAGTACTTCTGGGTGAAGATCCACTTCAAGACCGAGCAAGGAATTCAAAACCTGACACGTGAAGAGGCAAGTCGCTTGGCAGGTCAGGATCCCGACCATGCCACCCGGGACCTATACCAGTCAATCAAAAATGGTGATTTTCCGGCCTGGAAGGTATCTGTACAGATCATGCCTCCTCAGGAAGGCGCAGATTATCGATTTGACATCTTCGACATCACCAAGGTCTGGCCGCACGGTGACCACCCTCTTATCCCCGTGGGACGAATGGTCCTCGACCGTAACCCGGAGAACTACTTCGCCGAGGTGGAGCAATCCGCCTTCTCTCCGGGGAATTTGGTCCCCGGGATAGCGCCTTCTCCGGACAAGATGTTGCAGGGGCGCCTATTCAGTTATCACGACACACATCGCCATCGCCTGGGGCCGAACTATCACTTAATCCCCGTTAATTTTGCTAAAAATGCCCCGGAAAACAATTACCAGCGGGACGGTTTCATGCGTACCGACGACAACGCCGGTGATAGTGCCAACTACTATCCAAACACGCTTGGCGGACCGGAACCAGATCCCAAAGCGGCTGAACCTGAATTCATGGTTTCCGGAGAAGCGGGACGTTACACGTACAACCATCCCAATGATGACTTTGTACAGGCCGGAGAATTGTACCGAAAAGTGATGAGCACGAAAGACCGAGACCACCTCATCGGCAACATTGTGACACACCTGAGCGGTTCCCAGAAACGTTTCCAACTTCGTCAGACAGCCCTGTTCTACAAGGCCGATAAAGAGTATGGTCAGCGCGTGGCCGAAGGACTCAAACTGGACATGAAACAGGTGGAGCGCCTGGCTGCCATGTCCCAGGAAGAAAGGGTCATAGCCACTAAGAAATAAGGTTATTCATGTGAGAAGGCAGTTTCAGAAGACTACGGTGTTACATTACTGTCCTCTCCGTGCGATTAGAGAAACCCGTCAATATCAAAGTGAGCGATATATATAATAGTTGTCACACAAGAGACCACCTTGAAAGACTTCAATAAAGACCCAAAGGAGAGAATATGAATATCTTTGAGTATGCCATGAAAATGGAAGATGACGGTCGGGCGTTCTATTTAGAACACGCTGAAAAAGTGAGGGTTCCGGAGCTCAAGAGGATACTGGTTGAGCTGGCTGAGGATGAATTGAAGCACTATAACATCTTCAAGGCGATGAGGGATAAGCAACCGGCTGAGTACAAGGAGTCCGAGAAGACGACCATTCTATCTACCGTCAAAAATGTTTTTGAAGAACTGAAGACTGAAAAGAAGGAGCTGTCGTTTCAAAAAGGGACCAAATCTATCTGGGAAGAGGCTCACGAGATCGAAAGAAAGGCAGAGGAGTTTTATCGTGAAAAGGCCAAAGAGATCAACGATGAAGCTCAGAAACACATTCTCCACCGGATTGCGGACGAAGAGCACAAGCACTGGGTCTCTCTGGAGAATGTTATTCAATTCCTCGATCGTCCGAAGCAGTGGCTTGAGGATGCCGAGTGGAGTCACCTCGAAGACTATTAAACCTGCGTTCTTTAACCCAACCGAATGATGTCTGCCGGCAGAGTGGGAGGTATATATGGTTATCATTGACTGGTTTACAGATCTCCATCCGGTAGTCCAGGCTCTTCTGGCAACCTGTTTCACCTGGTTTATGACCGCGCTGGGGGCTGCGGTTGTGTTCATGGCGCGGGAATTGAGCCGAAAGACATTGGATGGCATGCTTGGTTTTGCCGCCGGGGTAATGATTGCCGCCAGCTTCTGGTCTCTATTGGCACCCGCTATTGAAATGTCTGAGGGTAAGGACCTTCCCGCCTGGATTCCCGCCGTCGTTGGCTTTATTATGGGGGCGTTTTTTCTGCGGCTGATCGATATGGTCTTGCCTCATCTCCATATTGGCATGCCGACTGGACAGGCAGAGGGTATCAAGACGAGCTGGCACCGGACCACTCTTTTGGTACTGGCCATAACGTTGCATAATATTCCGGAGGGTCTCGCCGTTGGGATCGCTTTCGGAGCAGTGGCCGCCGGGTTGCCCTCGGCTACTCTGGCGGGCGCCGTGGCCTTAGCTATTGGGATCGGCATACAGAATTTTCCAGAGGGAACGGCTGTTTCCATGCCGCTTCGAAGAGAGAATGTTTCGCGGTTGAAAAGCTTCTGGTATGGTCAACTGTCAGGAGTCGTTGAGCCTGTTGCCGGCGTCCTGGGCGCTGCTCTGGTTATTATCGCACAACCCATATTGCCATATGCTTTGGCCTTCGCCGCCGGGGCAATGATCTTCGTTGTTATTGAGGAACTTGTTCCGGAATCACAAACAGGCGGGCATTCACACGCGGCTACTCTGGGGGCGATACTTGGCTTTGCAGTAATGATGACGCTTGACGTTGCTTTGGGCTGATATAGTGAAGGCAGTGAATAAGAGGTCTCCCGCGGCTCCTCCTAAGAGCATTGACCCGGCGACAACCTAGCGGACGTTCGCGTCGGCCAGCGAGTAAAAGCGATTGTATCCCAGAAATATATGCGCATAGTCCTGTGCCCGGCGGGTCTTCTGACCCGATGGGAAAGCCATTGTCACGCGGGGCGATCTGAAGATTACCCCGCCACAGAATACGCAAGTTACTTGCAGGACACAACACTAGATCGAGCCCACACTGTCCGAGTAGTAGACGGCTGAAAAAAGCCCGTTTCGCATTACAGGCACGGAATCATACAGATTCAATTGCGCCGCGAACTCTACATCCCTTCCGAATCCTCCTGCTCGAAGTTCTCTTCCGCTTTCGTATTCCCACAGTATGCTTCGCGTGTCTTTCTTGTTGTCGACAAAGGCGCTTTGGCAAACACGGGCCTCAGGCGATTTCTCAAACCCAAGATATGACAGAATAGCTCCCGCACCCAGGTAATCTTCGACAGCGAAGCGGATGGGGTTGTTTTCAGGCAGTGTCGTCTCTCGTTCTTCACAGGCAATAACAGTCACACGCGCGGACACGTCCGTCTCATTCAGCACGTGAGACACAGCGGCGGCGACGGCTCTGGCATTCACCAGCGCCCCGACGAACAGATGGGGAACTTGCCGCGAACAGTGACTACAAGTCGCTCCATTGGGAGATGACAGTACAATCCGTGTCCCCGGCTCAAGGCCCACGTAGGTCAGAGGCGACAGCGAAAAGCGTCCCTTCCTGGGTACGTCTGCTCGTCGCACGGCGGCTTCCCCGCCAATGGACTTCGCCAACTTGAACGGATCCTCTCCTTCCGGACAGGGGTAGACAAGGCCGCCATGGTGCACTGCCGTTGCAACCGACGTGGAGAAGCTCAGCGTATCAACGATAACCAACACGTCTCTCCTCTGAGCCGCTCTGAGTGCCCCGCGCTGCCCCCAATCGAGCTTGCAGTGGTAGGAGTGTTGGGGTAACGGTTTATTATTCATAGGGTTAAGCTAAGAACTTGAGTATCGACAGTTCGCCGACTCTGCCAAGTAACACCATAAGAATACCCCCCGGCTGCAACCGGGGGGCTCCCAAATTTAATTAATGATGTACAGAAGTCACCCGCTTTGTCTGTCGCGTTCAGCGGCGGGGTCGGGCAGTACACCCTGTTACCCCGAGGCGGGCCTTCCATATGTTAATATCGACAATTTTATATGACTTGTCAAGAGAAATTTTGGCTTTTCGAGGTTCTGCCGCGCGTGATGATAGCCGGAGCCGGCGACTGTTGCCCTACAACTGCTGCTACGGCCCTGGCGCGCGAGTCACAGCGGACAACCGGTCAGGTTCAAGAAACAGCTATCGAGACTGAGAAGGCTTTTGCGGAGGAACCATGACGGATTTTTCTCGCTCGACTGTCACCAACCCCGGCCCAGCCTTGCGCGGCTTGCGAACGTAGCGCCGTTGGGTGTATATGACCGGCACCAGCGAGTCCTTCCGGGCCTTGCTGAAGTAGGCGGCAACAGCGGCAGTCTCCTCGATCTCAAGCCTCGATGGTTCAAACGACTTGTTGGGGAATTTCATGACCACGTGTGACCCGGGGCATTGCTGGGCATGAAACCAGAGTTCATACGGTCTGGCAAATCCAAAGGTGGTGTGATCGTTATCGGCACCGTCGCGCCCGACGAAAATCCTCACTCCCGTGGCTAGGGTGTATTCCCGGTAGGGGAGTCGTGGCAGTGTATCCTGTCGAGTCGTTCTTCGTGGGAGAAGGGTTGTAATCTCCTGATCGTAGCGACGGCGCGCCGATTCAAAGTCCTCTTCAAGTTCGGATTGGATTGTCAACAACTGCGCCAGTTCCTCTTTTGTAACAACTAACCGCCGCTGTAAAAGCTTTAATCCATGGCGTCCCTTGCGGTACTTCTTGAAGTAGGCCTCGACATTTTGGGAAGGGGAAAGCGCCGGGTCCAAGCGGATGGTTATTTCGGTGGGGGGTTGCGCATAAACATCCTCAAGAGCAATCTCCGCCATCCCCCTTTTGATTTTGCCGAAATTGATCTGCAGGAGCTCTCCCATCTTCTTGAGCCGCTTGTAATCGGAAGCATCCTTGACATCCTGCTCTATTTTTGCACCTCGCCTCTCAAGGCGCTTCACAGCGCGTTTGACGGCATCTTTAATACGCTTTGCTTCGTCTACCGCTTCAACCTGCGTCCGTCGGATAACGGTCATGGCCTGAACCGCCAACGAAAGAGACTTGAGCCTCTCCGGCCGCTTTTCAACCGACGACAACCTGAACGGGTAAACGGCAGGCCCATCGCTCAAATCGTACAAGTAGCCGACTTCGGGGCATTCAAAGCGAACCACGGCGTCGTGGACGCTTTTAACAACAATTTCAAGGGAGTTGCTGTCGACATCTCGCAGATCAACGATATCCTCTCCTGAACGCATGACGACTTCTCGCGCCAGGATGCGGTCGAATCCGAGGATGTTCTTTTTGATAAACCCAACCAACGGCAGCGACGCTTCACCCTGTTTCCCAAACCGATCTGTAAGTGACGCAACCGACAATACCTTCGGGTTGAGCTTATCCGGCAACGGCGGTGCCTGGTACCTGTCGCCAGTGGCGAAGGTTCGCTTGCGCAGGGAGGCCAGTCTCGTGTGCTGTTCATCCAGCAGCCAGATGTTACCGTTGGGACCGAGCGCTTCTACGAGAATTGACATTGCCTGCCCATCTTTGTCCAGAAAGATCTGACAGATCCGGTCAAAGCCGAGTTGTTTGACGCGCGTGACAACGGCGCCTTCGAGTCCGCCGTTGGCGAATCTCACCGATTTGAAGAGAGGGCGTGGTTTTTCATGGGTAACGATTCTGATCTTCGAAGCCGGCACTACAAATGCGCCACAGCCGGCCGGGTGATACACAAATCCGAGCGCCATGAGGTTTTTGCCCTTCTTGATATAAAAGAAAGCAGCTCGCTGCTTTTTATAGAACTCGGTGGCTGTGATGGTGCCGCCGACGATCTCTTTTTCCATTTCGGCTACCAGCGCCATTATGTGCAGAGCGGTTTGCATGGAGCGAATATAGCGGCAGCGCCAGGGCAAGACAACAACCTTCCCGGTTTTCGAGCGGACCCGCCGTCGAACCCAAAGCAAGTGTGACTGGGCAAAACTCCCGGGAAAACGGGGCTTGCTCTCAACGGGAGACTGCCGATTTATTTGAACAAACCGGCCTTCTCAAGCGTATTTAATAATAGACCTCCTTTGGTAACCAGGATGGTGTACCAGAGTGCAACCCCTGTGCCCACTGTGCGAAAGGCGGAGCAAGGATGCTCCGCCGTTTTTTTCGTATCGTCACGTGATTACACACAGCATTGAAAACGTCACATGCCAAAGTGCTTTAAGCGCTAGTGTTGTGTCCCAGAAATATATGCGCATAGTCCTGTGCCCGGCGGGTCTTCAGACCCGACGGGAAAGCCATTGTCACGCGGGGCGATCTGAAGATCACCCCGCCACAGAATACGCAAGTCACCTTGCAAGTTATTCCTGGGACGATACACCAGTGAATCGGACGACGCGCCATCCACACACCCTCTGCCCGGCAAAAGGGCGTTGCTTTTTCCAGAGGGAGGGGTTAAAATATAGCCATGTACAATGAGACCGTTTTGTACCATTTTCAAAATCCGCGCAATGCCGGCGATATCCATAATGCCGACGGGATAGGCTCGGTCGGCAACCCGTCCTGCGGTGATGTTATGAAGGTCTACATCAAGGTTGCCGATGGCCGATTGGTCGACGTCAAATGCAAGACGTTTGGCTGCGCGGCCGCTATCGCCTGCAGTTCGATCGCTTCCGAGCTGGTCATGGGAAGGACTATCAAGGAGGCATTCAATCTTACCCGCGAAGAGGTCGCCAAAGCGTTAAACGGTCTCCCTCCGGAGAAGATGGCCTGCTCCAACCTTGCCCCCGATGCTATCCGTGCTGCTATCGAGGACTACCGCTCGCGCACTTCCGGCGAGACATAAGCATTTGCAACTATAGGGTGCTGTCATGCGACCCCACATGACAGACCCTTCACACTCAGGCATCGGGCGGAGTCGCTCAACACCACCAAAATAAGGAATTTTTGTGGCCGGCAGATGTCCACATCTGCCGCCAAAAGCGTCATTCCCGCGAAAGCGGGAATCCAGAAAAGCTTCTCCGTGGCGATAGCGACGGGGACACACCAGTTCCCATTCCGAACATAGAAGTTAAGCCCGTCTGCGTCGATGGTACTGCGTGGGTGACCGGGTGGGAGAGTAGAAAGCCGCCGGGGTTAAATAAAGACGATTATGTACTTGAGAAACCAGCGGAAAATTGATATGTTGAATACAGCCAAAAAAGAATTAGGTTTTACCACAGAAGAAATATTGGACTTATTTAGATATTGCGATAACGTGGCATTTTTTGAGGCATATTTCGATGAAAGTGGTACCCATGATGGTGCTCCGTTTACTTGTGTGGGCGGATTGTTAGCTAAACAATCTTCTTGGATTTCGATTAGTAATCAATGGGAACTGGTACTAAAGAAATTCGGAGTCAATGCTTGTCACGCAACCGATCTTAATAATTTTCGCGGAGAATTTAAAAACTGGGACAAGAAACAAAGCAATTCTTTTGTGAGCAAACTGTTCAAGATCATTGAGAGTGAGTCTGGTCTTCGGACAATAGGCTGTAGTATAGAACGACAATTATTCGATAGATTCAAAGCGCAATACCCTGATGTCCCGCTAACTCCTTATAGTCTTTGTGTTGATTGGGCTATGATATACACCGCTGGTGGTATAGCTATGCGTAAAAAACATATGCCACCAATAGATATCGTATTTGAGCGGGGGCAAAAAAACAATACCCCAACATTCAAAAATAATCAGTACCTAACAGGGAACGAAAGGTTCAGAAAGGATTTTAAGATCAAGTCAATAACTTGGATGGATAAAGCTGACGTTATTCCGTTTCAATTGGCAGATATGTTTGTTTATGAACTATATAAGCTAAGTAAAGCAAGAAACTTAGGGCGTAGGGTTGAGCCTCGTTTTCCATTAGTGCAATTTCAGGAACACGCCGAGTCTTATGGCCTATATCTATCTGAAAAAGAAATGGATGAATACTATGAATTGTACAGGCGATATATGGCCGGAATACCGATCAGATATCGTTAGTTTTTCGATCTTTTTTAAGTTTATGAAAGTTCTTTTTCTTTCCTTTTTTTGGCGACGGGTGGCCCCTACAAACTTGTTTGGAGGGGAATCTGGAGGCGTATCTTCCCTCTCTCCATTTTCCCTACAACCCCTCTCCAAATCACTAACCTTCAACCATAATAAGTGAAGAACGTAAGAAAATAAGTGGACAAACTACTCGAGCAGAAAAAAACATTTTTTGCGAAACAAACCCATTTTCTCGCAAATTGTATACAATATCGGCAGTCTCAGTAGGGAAGGTCTGGAACAGACCTGCCATCTACCAGTGGTGGGGCAGGTGCCCTGCGCACCTGCCAAATCAAGTGATAGGATCACAGGGATCCAGCCCTGCTAATGCTAATAAGAAGTAGGCCGAGAAAATCGAAACATTAACCTTGTACTTTTCGTATTTATAGTAAATATTATTTTCTGTGGTTTGAAATGACATTATCAGAACTCGAACACTTCAGAAATCTCTTGACAGCGCGCGAGAACAGTTTAGCCGATTGGATGAACTCCTTCTCGTCGTCTAATGATAACGACGCCAGGAAAGTGCGGTCGCTTCTAGGTCAGATCAAGGATGCTCTGGAACGAGTCGAGCACCAAACCTATTGTCGTTGTACGGCATGCGATGGTGAATTAGAGCTTCATCGGCTGGAGGTACAACCCTTAACTGAGATTTGTCTGGATTGTTTGAGTAAGCAGGAAAAAGCAGCACTGGAGGATGAACTGCTTCTTACCGGTAAAATTTATCGGGCGCTTTTGCCGCAGACAGATCAGAAAATAGACGGGTTCGAGGTGGCGGTGAAGTCCCTGGCGGTTCGCAATGTAGGCGGTGATTACTACGATTTTCTGCCGGCACCCAACGATGGAGCGGTACGGGTAATCATTGCCGACACCATGGGTAAAGGACTCCCCGCTGGGCTTATACTGTCAAACTTCCAGGGGGTGTTGCGGATTCTCGCCGAAGAAATTGAATCCCCCGGGTTGCTCATTACTCGTCTAAATAAATGGCTATGCCGTAACGTACCTGTCACCAAGTTTATTTCATTAACATGCATAGCGCTGGAACCCAATTCCAGTGGAGACACCCGATTCATCTATACCAATGCCGGACACTGTCCTTCGATTTTGGTCCGAAATGACGGTACTGTTGAATGTCTGGAGCCGACAGGCGGTGTACTGGGCGTTCACGAAGACTTCACCTACGAAGAGCGTACTCTTTCCGTGTCTACGGGTGATCTTCTACTACTTTATACTGATGGTGTTACGGAGGCTGAAAATCATCATGGAGAAATGTTTGAGGAAAACCGGCTGATAGAATTTGTTCAAACCCATCGAACCGACTCTTTTGAAAATCTTCTCAATGACCTAACTAATGAAGTCCAGCTCTTTTCCGAGAAGTCTGAACTGGTTGACGATTTTACAGTTATTGCCTTGCGAAAGCAGGCGTAGGTCGGTACCGCTGGGGTTTTGACACTCTTCTTTCTAATTGCTCTTGAACCGCCAAGCTCATGCGGCCACCTTCTTCCCATGACCAACATCCGACACTATTTCGAACGGGGAATATCTACTTTCTTGCGCATGTCACCCATGACTACCTGCCACTTCTGAATGCCGGGGCAGATGTGGACATCTGCCGCCCACTGGAAAAGGCATAGCTGCCGCCACGCGGTATGAAGGGCGTCTCTGTGAAATCGGAGGCTTTTTTTATTTGCATTTCACAGCGGAAAACGTATCATTTCAAAACCTGAGCAGGAAAAAGTTTCCTACCCGGGAAAAATGGTTCTCGTATGGAAAAAGCAAAGAAGGTTGAAACCTTTCACATTTTGACTTACGGCTGCCAGATGAATTTAGCCGATTCGTCTACTCTGGCCACCGGCCTGATTACCAGAGGATATCGGCGCGTTGCCGACGAGTCGGAGGCCGACCTGATTGTCTTGAATACCTGCTCCGTTCGGGAAAAGGCAGAGCAGAGGGTCTTCGGCCGGTTGGGGGAGCTCGCACGGCACAAGCAGAAAAGGCCGCACGTGAAGGTGGCGGTGGTGGGGTGTATGGCTCAACGGTGGGGAGATGAACTGATCGAAAAGGTGCCTCACGTCGACTACGTGCTGGGCACCGACCGCCTGTTTGAGCTATCCGACGTTCTGGAAGGGATTGAAGGGACGTCCTCGGTGATGACGGCCTTCGGCCACGAGAACATGGACATGATTATACCCTCCAGGGAAACTCCCTACTCCGCCTTTGTCACTATCTCCCGCGGCTGTGACAACTACTGTACGTATTGTATTGTCCCCTACGTGAGAGGGAAGGAGCGGGCTCATTCGGCTGATCATATTGTCGACTCGGTCAAGAGGATGGTCGATGAAGGTGTGGTTGAGATCACTCTGCTGGGGCAGAACGTAAACAGCTACCGGCACCATGACACTGATTTCCCCCGGCTTACCAAGCGGGTTGCCCGCGAAACCGACATTCAGCGGATTCGGTTCATGACTTCGCACCCCAAAGACCTCTCCCAAGGCCTGGTGGACGTCATGGCTGATGAGCCCAAGATGATGCCGCATATCCACCTCCCCTTGCAGTCAGGGTGCGACAGAATTCTTGAGAAGATGGGACGCGTTTATACCCTTGAGAGCTACTTGAAGACCATTGAATACATTCGCAAGAAGCTCGACTACGTGTCGATTACCACTGACCTAATAGTTGGCTTCCCGACCGAGACTGAAGAGGAGTATGAACAGACGCTGCAGGCCGTCAGGGAGGTCCTGTATGACGCTGCTTTTATGTTCCGTTACTCGGTTCGCCCCGGAACGGCTGCTGCTCAGTACGAGGATGATGTCCCGGAAACGGAAAAGATCAAACGCCTCAACAAGCTGATCGACCTGCAGCAGCAGATTGGCCGTGAGCGTAACCAGCGGGAGCTGAACCAGATCAGGTACAGCCTTATCGAAGGCGTCTCCCGCCGCAGCCGGCAGTATCTGCGAGCCAGAACCGAAGGCAACAAGACCGTGTTGTTCAAGACGAATGGTATCTCGGCAGGCACGATTGTTCCCATTCGCATTACCGCTGCCGATGCCTTTACCCTCCACGGAGAGCTGGAGGAAGCGAACTGATGTTTGAATACCTCCCCGGCATTCTCTTCCCCGTTATCGTGCTGGCGTCGGTTGTCTTTCTGCTTTTCCGCCTGCGGTTGTTTTCCGGCGATGAGATCTCCGGAAAGATGCCCCTGCTTCTTGGCGGCATCCTGCTTGTTCTGGCTGCCGCGTGGCAAGCCGTAACGCAGCTCTCAGGTTACAATGAGTGGTTTATTGAAGCGGTGTATCTTTACCTCGATTTGGCTCAGTACGCGCTGTTCCTGCTCGGCCTTATTCTGGTTGTGGCCGGTATTTCCCTGTATGCCGATTTCTGGCAGACAAGGAAAGAGGAGATTGTAGTTCGGGAACAAAAGCTATCTATCCTGGATGACCTGCAACACGACGCCCGGGAACCATATCAACTCATGGAGCTGCTGAACATTTCAATCAAGGAGATAGTTGCTCACTTACCGGAGTGCGCCGGGGCGGTTTTTCTCCTCAACCGAAGCCACCGCCAATTCATTCTTGCGAGCGCCGTCGGACTAACCAAGCAAGAGACCGCCGCCCTCGAATACTACCCACTGGAACGCAATATCGTCAGCCAGGCGGTTGACCTTGGCGACCCTCTCATTGCAGGTGGATTCGATTTTGTTGATCGAGCGGGAGCCGCCACCAGATCCCGCTTTAACTCATGCCTGGTGCTGCCCATGATCTCCGGTACGGACAAGATTGGCGGGATCATTCTGTTTACCGAGCAGGAGAAGTTTTTCGGCAACGCGGAAATAAGGTGTCTGTCTCCAGTGGCGGAGTGGCTGGCTGAGAAGATTAAGTCCGCCCGGCTGTCGCGGGAGTTGTCCCTGGCAAAAAATGACGCCGAAAAGCAGCAGGACAAATATCAGGATTTGACTTCCCGTTTTCTCAGCGCCGTCAGCGCCTTCTCTTCCCATGAAGCCGTTACCGCCTTCTGCCGGAGCCTCGCCGGGCTGGCCTCAAGTCATTCAGTTCACCTTTTTGGCCTGGCAAATGGTGACCTGCATTTCCACGGCGGCAGTGAAGCGCTCGAACCGATGTCGGAAAGCTACAAAACAGCGCTGACAGACGCGCTGGACAGGCAGAAACCGCTTATTGTCAATCAGGAGGCGGTTACCGACGAGGGCCGCTCGTACATCGCATTTTCTTCTCTGATATTTCCCCTGGGAGGGGAGCGAACCGGCGATGCTTTGCTGCTTCGCAAGGAGTCCGGTCCGTTTAAGGTTGACGATGCTGACCTGAAGAAGGTTGAGATTTTCGCCCGACTGGCCGCTCTTGTTCTGCAGCAGATTGATTCCCATCGGCTCGATATCAGCCGGAGGAAAGGATTTCAAAAGATTCTTCAGTTGTTGAGATTCGATGCTGGCGCACCCGGTAAAGAAGATTGGAGTTTCTTTGTTCACCGCCTGGCTGATATTCTGCCGTCACCGTCGACCGCTGTTGTTTTTGTTCGAGAGCCGGATGGTTCCTTCAC
>Ga0209979_1003266_pt1 | contig 14440 bp, 14 predicted proteins | sample AnhtaG_FD_183114 | JGI IMG/M metagenome (GOLD analysis project Ga0209979, IMG submission 183114) | Deep subsurface microbial communities from Anholt, Denmark to uncover new lineages of life (NeLLi) - Anholt_01485 metaG (SPAdes) (version 2) | ecosystem: Environmental > Aquatic > Marine > Oceanic...
AATGAATGTGTCAAAATCACCTATAGTTTTTTCAATTCTATTCTTAAAATCCATACCGGTTCCTTTCTGTTTTTCATATCACCGCAATAGGCTTAATTTTCAGTCCCATCTCTTTCTTGCTCTTTTTATAAATGATTCCCTAGGTGGAGGATATTTTCCTGAAACTAATTTCTCAAAATCCGGGATGAACGAGTATTTGCGGGCATGCTTTTCACGAATGTGCCTGGCAATGGACAGCCACTCCTCCTTGGAATTATTTTTAGTATATATGCTTTTCACTTTTAAGAAATGCTCTAAAGCAATATTATAGTATTTGCTCTTTCCCAAGTTAAGTATCCGCATACCCATTGCACAATAAATCCTTGCTGCTGCAATTGAATTTTTATCGAGTAAAGCTTCTGCCGCTTTTTCCATTGTATAATGACTAATATTTTCTAGTTCTTCACGTTTAGCTGTAAGTATGCGACCAGCAAGAAAATCCAATTCTTTGGTTTTGATAAAAAGTTCAATGGTTGAATCTAATGGTGATTTTTTAGCTTCTTCAATTGCCTTATTATGCCAGCTGTTAATATCTTTTTCCCCCACATATTTCATTAATTCATCATAATTATATTCTGATGGATATTTTTTAAAATCTGCCCATGCACTCTCGACAGCATAGTTATTATTTCCCATTAAATTTGATAATTCCCGTTTTATTCTCTCCAGGTTATAACTGGATTCATTTTGCCAATTGTCTTTTTCTTCTAATTTAAGTCCTTTCTCAACCCAATTAAGCGCTTCCTAAAAATTATCAATACTTTTGTATAACAGAGCAATAACCTCGCAATCTTTTGGGGTTACGCCTACTTTTTCACATAGACTTAAATACGATTTAATATCCTTTTTTTCACTGTAGATGGTTTTTAAAATATCTGTATTTTCTCTAACCGGATATGAATAATCATAAATCGGTTTATCTTCTTCTGGACTTTCCAAACGATACGCATCATCAAAGCGGGACTTGACGATTGATTCAAATATTTTTAATTCATTTCCGCAAAATATCTTAACTATTGATTTTTCAATATTATAGCAGAAACTATATTCATCATTTTCCATCCATTTTAAAACCTGGTCTATAGTTTCTTTTGAATCATATTTGGCTTTCTGCCTGGCGTCGATCCAGGAGTAAAATAGTTCTTCAAAAAACATTCCCAGGTCACCGCCAGAATCATCTATCTCTTCTGCTTTTTCATAACAGCCTGAAAGAAATATTTCATATAGATAAACAGCTTGTTTAGCTTTTCCATTTTTAACCAATGTGTCAATTTTGCTTTTTACTCTTTCTAAATCATGGATAAAATTCGATGCACGATTATACGGTATAAATGTATCAAGTCTCAGTGCATCCTCTATTTGTCCGATTAAACCTTTATTACTTATTTTTGTCATATAAATGTAACTCTTTCAATTACTTGACCATGTCTTAATATTCTTGAATTTTCCAGTCCGGAAAATTCTTCTTTACAAACTTCTTCATTTCTTTTATATCATCTGGATTTGTGCAATGTTTTTTCCATTTATCAAAGACTTTTTCAAAATTTTGCCAGGGAGCATCCACAGCCCAGTCTTTAAATTCATTTTCCGACTCTTTTTCAAACTTATAGATACCCTCCAATATTCCCATACAATACTTTTTTGCTTCCTCGTCCAATTTAAGATCCTGGCATTTCTTAAGCTCTTCCAAATATGGTTCTATTGCACTTTCAAACATTTCCCAGGCTTTTTCACCTGAATCTACATATCCATATCTTGTAGGACCGGAATGATCCCAGACATCTTCAACTTCAAGGCTATCTAATTCCCAGAATACTCCATCGGCTATTTCTTCAACTGATACTTCCTTAAAATATTCTAAAGCAGCGTGGACAATTCTTTTTAAAAGAGATGCATCTTCTTCGGCAAGCCTCTTTAGTACAACTAATGCATCATCAGCATTAATCCTGTCTAAAATATTTAATTCTGGTTTAGTATTCTTCTTTTAGGTGGATAGATAGCATAGCCACCCCCAATTTACGCTATTGGGTTTCGGGCTAACCTGCCTCACAGCAGTTTTGCTCTTGCTCCACTGTCTCTACTATTCTTCTCTGAAATTTACTATACTTTTAATATTTGCAGTATGAATTTTAGTTATAATAGTTCTTATTTTTCTAATATTTTCCTGATAATTATCATAAACCATGTTAAAAGAATGCTTTGGTTCGTGTACAATATCTCTTCCCTCTTTATGAATTACTCGCTTATAGGCAGAGTCAATAACCCTTTGAGATATAGTTTCGATATCTGTTATATGTCAAATAAATTACATAATAATGTAGTATTATATTATTATTGTGCTAGCAACGGTTCCATTAAAGCCATTGTAATTTTGTTTCGGGTTTTGAGATCAAAAACACTGATTATTTTATTTTCCTGACAATGTTTTAAATTTATTATCTAAATCAAATTCTATTCTATCTCCTTTAGGTAAATCGGTGGTTACCAAAAGTTAATGAATTACTTATTCTAAAATTAGAAATACCATAATTTTAAAAAAAGCAGGTATTCGTGAATGAAAATAAAATATAGTTTAAATTATAGGCTGAAAAGTTAGTATATTAAGATAAATGCTGTCAACTATTAGGTGATTACCGAGTCTTTCATAATAAAAATTATACATTATGATCAACAAGTTTATGCATTAAATTCTCTGGGAGGACCGCTAGATTGTCTGATTATTAATTTAGGTTTTAGTTTTATTTGTTTTTTTTTGAAGTTTCCAGGATTTTTCATTTCATTTATTAATAATTCCATACCGATTTCACCTAGCTCATACTTAGCCTGGTTTACTGTTGAAAGTGATGGATTAAAATACTTTGTTTCTAAAATATTATCATAACCAATTATGGAGAAATCCTCAGGTATTTTATACTTTTTTTCAGTTATAGCATCATATGCACCAATAGCAGCCATATCACTAATAAAGATAACACCGGTTGGTATTTCATTCTTATCAAGGTTTAATAATTCTTTCATTGCATTATAGCTATTTTCTTTCTTGAAATTACATTCCTTTATATAACTGGGATTTAAAGGTATATCGAATTTTTTTAGAGCATTTAAATAACCTTCTTCCATTTGTTTACACGGTGAATGAATTTCTGGGCCATTGATTATTGCAATACGTTTATGACCCAATTCAATCAAATATTTAGTTGCCAAATATGCTCCGTACTTATGATCAGTATAGACATAACTTCTACTGGTACCTTTAAGTGGTTTAGTGTCTAATAATACACATGGTACATCATAATCTTTTAATATTTTATTTAGATAATTTTCATCAGCATAGGGAATAATTAAAATTCCATCTACCCTCTTCTGTATTAATATTTTTAAGTATTCTAATTCTTTTATAGGGTCATAATCAGAATTGCATAAAATAATATTAAGTTTATTTTTGCTTGCAATATCTTCCGCACCTTTGGTTATTTCAGGACATACGGGGTTAGTAACATCAGGAATAATAAAACCAATTGTTTTAGTTTTTTTTGATTTTAAACTTCGTGCTATCAAATCAGGTTGGTAATTAAGTTTTATGGCTAAATCATTGACCTTTTTCTTTGTAATCTCACTAATTTTTGGATTACCGGCTAATGCCCTGGATACAGTTGAAGGTGAAATATTTAATTCTTTTGCAATATCTCTAATTTTTACTCTCATAATCGTCTAGACAAGAAAATATGATATAAATTTTTAATTTTTTTAATTACTTCAATTAGTTAGAATAATAATTTTGATATTATTCTATCATTTTTACAAATGTTTTTTAATAATAAGGATTATTACTGCCAGATATATTTCTAAAAATCAACTTTGTCAATTTAAAGAATGATACTATAATAAGTAACAAAATATTTAACAGACCCCACTTAGTCTTTGTAACATATTTAGTATATGACTTTAAATATAGAAGTTTAGTCCATTAGTTTTTAAGTAATGCTAATAAATTCTTTTGGATTATCTTTTATTAATTTAGAAATTTGGTCATCAGTGATATTTTTTTCCTTTAACATCGGTACAATATTTTTTAATATATGGTCATATCCCCAACCACCATATTTATGTAATAAAGTTTTTAAGCAAATATCACAGGATAGCAATATTTTATCAATATAACCCAGCTCTATTAGTTTTTTTATAGTGTCAACCCTTTCGATATCTCTGGCAAAAACCCCTCCGGCAAAACCCCTATATCTTTTATCTATAAAATATTCTTTACCAAAATCATCAAATTCAATATATGCACCAGAATCCATAATTTTCTTACAGTACTCTATGTCAATTTCTACATCTATATGGTTTATTGAAACCTTGTTTATATTTGCACCATTCTTTTCTAATATATTAATAGCTTCTAAACCTTTTTTACCCCATGGATATGTATGCGTAATTATTGCTACTCCTGTTTCACTTTGGGCTTTAGCTGAAGCTATTAAAACTTTTTTTTCATTTGGATGAATCTCTTCACTAGTCCCTATTTCTCCTATAACTCCTGCCCTTACATCTGTCCCGCTTATACCTTTTTTAATATCGTTTATTATTTCTCTTGCTATTTCCTCAACTTTTTTTTGATTCATGTCTTTAGGATTAGTGTCCTGTGTGTAGTATCCCGATCCTGCAATAATATTCAATCCTAATTTTACTGCTATATTTCTTAATGCTTCAGGGTCTCTTCCTATCCCTATACTAGTTGCATCAACGATTGTCCTGCCACCAGCTATTTTAAAATATAATAATTCCTCTTCAGCTGTTTTTATATCATTTAGAACCAGATTATCCTTTAACGCATATGGATTTCTAGAGAGTATATCTAAATTATTAATAGAAACTTCTTGTTCTGATAAGGCTCTCTTTGTAGCTTCAGAAAATTCAGAGAATTGATTTCTTATATCTATAAAAACATGCTCATGAGGTGCTATAACTCCTAAATCACTTTCGTCCACAATACCACTAACAGTCATAATTGACATATCTATCTCCTTGCTATATTTTTATTTATCAAATTTAAGTAAAGATTTTAAAAGATAATTATAAAAACCCTTATTTACCAGGAAAAGCTATATAGCCCATATAAGCAAGATTTGGTTGAGTTATATCCATTCTCCCAAATTGAACAACTATATCAATATTGCTTTTAATTCTTAAGGCATACTGCTCAAGCCTTTTTAATTTAACTCCCCTATGTCATTCGGATTGTCCATTCGAAAACACTTGACTCTTTCTGGCATTACTTCTAGTTCTATATTTTTGATCGGATCATTATTTTCAAAATATATATCCAAGTATATTTTTGCCAAAACATCATTATAATTAAGAATCATTAAAGATTCATGACCAACATAGCTCGGATCTTTATCCGCTGTTTTAAACGGAATCCACCCATCTGCTACATACCAAACCTTGGAACCATTGGAGTTTTCTAACATAATTATATCCTTTCACATAATTTTCTTTACTCAATTTAAGATATACATCAAATTATTCTAAAAAATTAATACTTTTTTAGAAATTCTTCCCTTAAATTTGTAATCAATTTTGATAAGGGAATTAACCCGTTATTAGATACAATAAAGCCTTCTTCCACTCTATTAGAACCTATATTTGGAACCCCAAAAAGACTAACATCAAAATTTATACCCATTCCTGGAATAAATTCATACTCAGAATTCTCATCAGGGTAAGGTGATTCAGCTTCTGCTAAGCCATTACCGTGAATAGGGGGATATAGATCATGTTTTTCTAAATTATTATCTTTAAAATATTTACTTATTTTCTTTATAACTTCGCCAGCTTTTATGCCTTTTTTAATACTTTTTATACCTATATCCTCTGCTTTTACCAAATGATAAATAAACTCACTTTGTTTAGAGGAAGGCTTATAACCTGCAACAAAAGGCCATTCATTTGATGCAACATAACCTTCATATCTTATAGCCAATGCTGACATAATCATTTCGCCTTTGACTATTCTCTTTTCTGTAGGTCTTCCGATAACAGTGTTTGTTCTCCCACCTGAAGCAAAGACAGAAAATACTATATGTTCTGCACCAGCATCACGGGCAGCCTTTTCACCAATTGCAGCAGCCTGTATTTCAGTAAGACCTACTATATCTGCATCAAGAATGGCTTTATATCCTATATCACAAATTTCCCAAGCTTTTTTCAATATCTCAATTTCATTAGGGCTTTTAATAATTCTTAAATCATATAATAAATTATCTCCGTTTATTAATTTAGAATCTCTAAAAAAAGATAATATTTGATTATAGAGCACTACAGACATAGCATCTATTCCACAAATTGAAAACTTATTAATTTTCTTATTATCCACTATCACATCTGCCACCTCAGGGATAGTGGTAAATTCTATGTTGGTAAAACCAACCTCTTCTGGAACATAAGACATACCAATCTCTCTGATTAGTCTTATATCCTTCCACGCTGACATCTCTCTTGCCAGATGTTCACATTCAGGAGACACCAACAGTATGGGGTCTCTATTCTTACCAATAGCAAGCATCCCCCTTTCAAAAAGCGGCCAGTAATTTGAAAGATATCTTAAGTTTTCACATCTATACTCATCACCATACACAAATAATAAATCAATATCATTCTCATCCATTTTTTCTTTGACTTTTTCTATTCTGCTACTAAACTCTTCTTTGCCTATTTTTAGCATTCTTTTAACCTCCTAAAGATTATAATACTACTAAATTTCTAAATTATTACTCTAAAAATTAAACTTATCTTATGTTTTTTAGGGCTTCATAAGCCGTTTTAGTCCCCGATATTACTTCACACACTGCTTCACCTATTGCATTGTACATTTTTGGGTTATATATCCTTCTGTCTACTGCAAAATTTTGCTGTGAATTTATTTTGGATATTACTTCAGATTTACTGATAATTTCCTTATTAATTAACCCAGAATGAGCTATACCTTTACTTAGTAAATCATTTCTTGTTTCCTCGCTTATCATTTCTTTTAAAATTTCTATACATTTTTCTAAAAAAATGGATTTTGAATAGACTGACCAAGATAATGCAACACCCCCGGTTAAGACCTTTTCTCCCATACTAATTTTAGGAAACCATACAGCATCATAAACATTATCCTGTGGTATTGATGCAACTATTGCATTGTTACCTGGCCATAAAAATAAAGCTTTATCTTCACACCACAAATTAAAAGCATCTTTATGGAAGTTTATTTTGGTAACATCTGCAGGGAAAATATTGTTATCAGCCATCATCTTGATATTTTCTATTACCGTAATAAATTCTTCGCTTGTCCAGGAAATCAACCCTTTCTCAGCATCTCTTAACAGATTTTTATTCTTTTTTTTACCTAACTGTTGAGATAACACAACAAATGTGTCTATTGCTGCCCACTTATCAATAAATCCAGTGGCAATACAAGTAATATTTTTTTTCTCTAAGAATTTTGCTATTTCTGTTAATTGGCCAACATCATCAGGATATTTTATTCTATACTTATTAATGATTTTTTTATTAACAAAAAGCTGCATGTTATTCATCGATATTGGGAACGAGTATAATAATTCATTAACCTTTACTGAAGAAATTGACAACGGACTAAACTTATCCTTTTCAATTTCTTCATTGAAATAATTATTTAGAGGTTTTACAAAACCCTTGCCAACAAGGTAATTTAGAGGGCCACCAGGTTCAATGCTAAAAATATCAGGGCCCTTTTCTTCTATAAATGCTCTTTCAATATTACTTATATAGTCTTTCCAATCACAAGAAGTAACAATTATATTGCCTTTATAATTAACTCCCCTCTTGTACCTTTTAATAGCAGCATTGATAATCTCTTTGTATCTCCCTGGCGCTTCAGACCAAATCATCAATTCTTTTTTATTCATCATTGTTTTAAAAACCTCTAAATAATTTATCTTTTCCCATCCACTGCTAATAAATTAAATATAGTAATATCTGCCTTCTTTTTTCTTTAGATGAATTTCACTTAAAAATGTTGGCGATTGCCTAAATCTTGTAAATTCTCGACTAAGACTTATAGGCCATGGTTTTTCTTCGGTCTCCTCAATTTCACCTTCCAGCCGCTCACCTAATACAAATTGAGCAGGAACTCTGTAATCAGTATCACACTCAATCTGAATATTCAAGGGATTTGAAAAACTATTATAAACATTTTCAACCATTTCAAATTTACTTGCTGTATCGTCATTATCTTTAAATACGAAAGGCATAAATATCATATCTTCAAAAAATGAGCTTGACTTGGGAAGCAGTGTCATTCTTTGTGGATTTTGAGAACCGAATGGGAATATTAGGTCTCTTGTACTGTAAACCCATGAACCCCAATTTAAATACTGTTCATAATGCTCTAATCTAACCAATCCACCTTCCCTTCTCATATTGGCCAAATTTAATGTTATTATTGCAAATCCAAGACCATAATCTGAATTAAAAAATGCAGTCCAGGGAGTATCCGCTGCATATCTTAGTGCTATTTCTTCAAATCTGGGTAAGTCTGTAATCTTAAAACTTTTTACCTCACCTAGCTTATCTCTAAGCGCAAATTCCTTTGCAATATCATGGTTAAATACAACTTCTCCATTTCTCAAAGCTTGCACATGAATATCTTTTTTAATATCCATAACTGAATTTACTCTTACGTATGGACATTTAGAATAAAAAACATAAGTCTGTGAAACCATCGCTTCCGGGTATAATGGAAGTTGGTCATATCTTTGGGTAACAGTAAAAATAGGGCCATTAATCTGGTAATATTTTTCAGGTGACTCCCAATCGGAAACATGAGTCCAAGCCCTTGGAGGTGAATAAATTCCAGGGTTCCAGTGTATCGCTCCATTTGTCTCTATCTTATGTTCTAATCTTTTATTTTTACCCATCTTTATATCAATTTCATGGACAGAGCCGCTTTTGGGGTGCATTTTCATAGAGTAATAAAGGTTCTCAATATCTATTCCTATACCTTTACCTCTAACCACCATATCGGATTGGTAATTTGGTGCGTCTGCTTTATCATTTCCATAAAATACAAGATAAACTGCTCCTGATTTAGCAGAAACATTCGCATAAAATCCAACATCAAAGGTTACTGAATGCTGTATTGTATCATCACTGACCTTTTTATACGGTTCTGACACTGAATTTACCTGGCTAGGAACCTCTTCCTGTTTTCCACTTATTGTATCAACACATACCACCCTTATTTCTTTCACAGGATCATTGATTCTATCATCATAAACTGATGCAGAGATGTGTATAGGTTCGTTTTTTCTTTCAATCCCATCTCTTTCTGTTAATATAACTGAGAAATAATATTTCCAATCTTTATTCCAATATCCACCGCAGCCAGGCGTTCTTCCATTGTAAGCAAGGGTCCCTTTCTCTTTGCCATCCTCTGAAATCAGCTCCATATTGACAGCAAATCCATCATTAACCATCCAGTCACCCCTAGCAATAATCCAAGACACCGAATTAGCATCAACACGAGGTTCATAAACAAAACTTTCTGCATTAAAAATTAGATAATCCCTAGTTCCTCTATTATTTATTTTTAGTTTATCAATAAAATAATCTGAAGAACTTTCGTTTCTTATCTTGATTTTTACATGATAAAAGGGAAATTTTGCTACTGGATGAGAACATATTGCCTCTTCAATTTTTAAATGATTACTCATAATACCCTCCCCGTATAATAAGATATTAAAAAATTAAAAACACTAATTTATCTTTCCTCCACACCATTTCAATACTACATATAGAAAAATTTTAGTTAATAATATTAAATCATCAACTTTAACAAACTCATCTTGTGCATGCGCATTGCCACCTCTTGGACCAAAAATAATTGTAGGTGTATTAAAATATTTATGGAAAATAAAGCCATCGCAAGCAAACTTTGCACCTTCTACTTTAGGAGATTGGCCACTGAAACCCTCAAAACTTTCTTTTATTAAAGGAATACTTGGGTGATCTGGGTTTGTTTCAAACGGCCATAAATATCTAGTAATTCCTGTAATTTTTGGAATATTTGCCAAAACTTTTTTATCATTTTTAGCAACATTTAAGATAAAACTACTGAATTCGTTATCTAAATCCTTTTCAGAATAACCAGGTAAACTTTGGATGAAGATAGAAAACCAAGCTTTGTCTGGAATAGTAATATTTCCCCCAGGGCTAAGGTCTCCAATCTGTACCTTATCAAGAATAACTTCCCTTGGTTTTTTTTCACCCTTATAGAAGAACCCAGTAGGATTTGCATTACTGTTTATATAATCATAATAATCACTTATGGATCTCATTAAAGCACCAAGCCCATATGCCGGATTTATTATCTCCTCACCACCGTAACCTGTCCCTGCTTTACCTTCGGTAACAACTTTATAAACCTTTCCACCTTTACATGCTGGACACACGCTAAACATTGATGGTTCAGGCAAAATTGCTACATCTCCGTTATAACCTTTAAGCCGAGAAGCAAGCGTACCATTGGAGCCTGCATTTTCTTCATCCACAACGCTTTCAACAATAAGGTCCCCTTTTAAAGAAATCTTATTATCAGAAATTATTTTTAAAACCATTATAGTGCTTGCAAGTGCACCCTTCATATCAAAAGCACCCCTGCCATAAAGTTTTCCATCAGAAATTTTTCCAGAAAAAGGTTTCGATTCTATCCATGGCAAAGGCTTTTGCGATACTGTATCAATGTGACTTGAAAATATTAATGACCTGTTCCCCTCGCTCCCCTTTTTAACAGCTACAACATTTGGCCTGTCTGTATAATTTCTTCCTTGACTGTAGGCAGAATGATTCTCAATTCCTTTGACTTCAAGGGGAGTAAAATAATCCAGCTCTATGCCGTCAAGTTTTTTTAAATAATTGTATAAATAATCCTGGGCTTTCTTTTCATAACCATAAGGCATAATATTTTCAGAAGGAATCCTTACAAGTTTTGATGCCAATTGCATAAGATCATTTTTATTATCTTCAACATACCGATCTACAATCCCTAATAAAGAATTAGGTTGCACATTCTTCCTTTCCTTTAATTATTAATCGATGTCAACCAGGTTATATTTGATCTCTAATAGATACTGTTTCAGGCATTTTATCAGGTACAAAATTTAACTTACCCTGTATCGGTTCAAATACTTTATCACCTGTTAACACAATAAAACCATTTTCTTTTATCTCTATTGCATTCCCGCTGTTATTTTGTATTTCAAATTTAACGATATTAAACACTTAAAAATCTTTTAGGATTTTCCTTGATTATGGTATTTATATCTTTTTCCTCTATGCCCTCTTCAGACATCATTGCTATAATATTGCTCAATACATGATCATATCCCCAGCCACCATATCTGTGTAGTAATGTTTTTAAGCAAACATCACAAGAAGCAAGGATATTATTTACAAAACCATCATCAATAAATCTTTTTATTGCCCTTACCCTTTCAATATCCCTAATAAAAACACCTCCCGCAAATCCTCTTCCCTTTTTATCTATAAAAAATTCTTTTCCAAAATTATCAAATTCAATAAATGCGCCAGCTTCCATTATAGATTTGCAATAATCATAATCTATTTCAGCATCTATATGGCAAATACATACTTTTGTTATATCAGCTTTATTTTCCCGGAATATTTTTAATATCTCCGCTGCTCTATGTCCCCATGGATAGGTATGGACCAAAACACCTAAACCTGTTTCTTTCTGGACAATAGCAGATGCAATTAGGACTTTTTTTTCTGTTTCGCCTATAGGTTCACTGGTACCTATTTCACCAATTAAACCTGCCCTGATATTTGTATCATCAATCCCTACTTTTATTTCTTTTATCATCTCTTCTACAATCTTTTCTACAGAAATTTCCTGGAGTCTTTTGGAATGTGTATCCCCTTTGTAATATCCACATCCTGCAATTATTGCAATTCCTGTACCCCTTGAAATTCTCTTGAGGGCAAGAGGATCTCTTCCTATACCAATAGTGGTGGCATCAGCTACAGCATCACCTCCTGCTTTCTTAAAATTCATTAATTCCTTCTCTGCAAGCTCTTCGTCATCCATGACAAGGTTGTCTCTTAAGGGATACGGATTCCTGGACAGTGCCCCAAGTTTTTCAATTGTAACGTAACTGTGGTTAATTTTGAAGGCCCTGATTTGTCTGTATTTTTAGAGTTCATTCCTTAAATCCTTAAACCGTTTGCTTAATATTTCAAAAAAATACAAAAAAATCTTGAATTACAATATTATTAAGGTTGTAGGAAATTTAAATCGTTTGCGTTATAATTATAAAATAACTTATTAAATAAATATTGTCAAATTTTTTTAAAAACAATTTGCAATGAAAAGAGTAAAATTAGAGGATATAGCAAAACTATTAAATCTTTCTGAATCTACTGTTAGACGGGCACTTTCCAATGATGAAATGATAAGTAAAAAAAACTCGTGAAAGGGTCCTTAATGTTGATAGAGAACTTAATTATTTTCCAAATCTTATAGCAAAGAGTTTAAAGAAGAAAGAAACTGGAATTTTCGGTTTGATGATTGGGGATATCACAAATCCTTTTTATATTGAAATGATTAAGGGTGTAGAAGATACCGCAAATAGATATAATAAGAGTATTATTTGAACTCATTCCGATCAAAACTCTTTAAAAGAACTAAATAATTTAAACATACTTTACAGCAGACAAGTCGATGGAATAGTAATAACTTCCTTGATTAAAAAACATTCAATTGATTTCCTAAAACACATTAATATACCATCAGTACTTGTGGATATAAAACCGATTTCTAACTTTCCGGCAAATTACGTTTATACTGATAGTGAAGTTGCTGGTTACATAGGAACAAAACATTTGATTGAAAATGGTCATAAAAAGATTGCTCGTGAATGGCCCTAAAATTGTTTCTTCAAGTAAACAACTGGAAGCAGGATATTTAAAAGCTTTAAAAGAATATAAAATAATCTTTAATCCCCGTTATATTTTTAGTGACAAGGAAAATCTTAAAATATCATGAGGTTATTAAACAATGAAAAAAATAATTGAATTAAATGACGAAGAAAGACCTACTGGTATTTTATTTATAGGTGATAACACTGCAATCGGAGCGTATGATGCGATTTATGAAAAAGGATTGGAAATTCCAAAGCATTTTTCACTGGTGGGTTATGATGATATTTATTTTTCTAAATATCTGTCACCTCCTCTTCCAACCATTTCCCAGTCAAAATATGAATTAGGTTCCAATGCTATGAATTTATTGCTGGAAAAAATAAAACACCCAGGGTTTTCTGAAATTAAAATGATACCTGAATTGAGGTTAAGAAAATCAACAACTTCTTTAACACACCAATAACAATTTTTCAAAAATTTATGTTTAATCTTCTTAGATAGAAATACTTGCTCTTCTTGTGTAATGGCACCCTGAAGATACTAAAACCGGAAGTGTGACCATATGGTATGACGCAAATCCTATGTTGCAGCACAGGGCAGTGGTTTTGCCGCCGAGTCCCTGGGGACCGGTGCCGGTATTGTTTACTGACTTTAGCAGTTCCTTTTCCATCAAATTATAACGCTGACCAGAGTTATGTACAACAAGGGGGCGGAAACTACTTTTTTTGCAAGCAGTGCCGACCCTGATGCGCTGCCCCCTATGCCCACTGCTAAAATTACCAGCGGACACGCTTTTGTTACTTTTTCTTTTATAACATCAAGTACTTTGGCATCTATTTCCTGCTTTGACACAGAAAGATTAAGTATTAAAAGCTACAAGCAATTCTCGCTGCCACCGCCTTTAAGAAATATGGATATGCCAAGTCTGGGATTATTGCTAAAACTGCAACTTATGATTGCCGGGGTGTTATTGGCAATATTTATCCTGTCAAAAAGCAAGCCTGCCACTTACAATAACAAATAAGTTTTGTTTACTAAGGTACAATCGAAAGTTGTGGATGGAAGTAGAAAAAGAGCATATCCTCCTGTAAAATATTTATCAATTTGGACAAAGATAAATGAAAGGAGAATATGCTCTATGTCTAAGTATAGTAGAAAAATCGAATATGTAAAAGATGAACCAGAGGAAGCCTGGTCAGTGCTGGAGCAGATTGCAAGAGAAGGGGCACAGAAGATGCTACAGCTAGCTTTAGAAAATGAAGTAAAAGAGTACATAGAAAAACACTCAGATCTGGCAGATGAGGATGGGAAAAGGGTGGTAGTAAAAAATGGCTACATGCCCCAAAGGGACATAACTACCGGTATGGGACCTTTGACCATTACCCAGCCCAGGGTAGATTACCGAGGCCTCGGTAATCAGAGATTTACCAGCAAT
>Ga0209979_1003267_pt1 | contig 14437 bp, 15 predicted proteins | sample AnhtaG_FD_183114 | JGI IMG/M metagenome (GOLD analysis project Ga0209979, IMG submission 183114) | Deep subsurface microbial communities from Anholt, Denmark to uncover new lineages of life (NeLLi) - Anholt_01485 metaG (SPAdes) (version 2) | ecosystem: Environmental > Aquatic > Marine > Oceanic...
CGCACGGTTTTATTAGGTCTAGCTTTTCTAACTCTCTTAGTGTTCTCCTACATCGCAAATACTGCTTTTTTCAATTCACTGAATATCTTATTTCAGAATCAACCTTTGGTTTTTATAATGATTTTCATGAATAACATAATCGTAGTTTCCCTCATCTTGTTGGGCATGAGGTTTTATGTTGACTTAGTAGTTTTAGGTTTCTTCAAAAGAGAGAAACATGCTGATGTTATACTTGAACATCCTCGAATCTTTGCCATTGTCTTCGCTTTCATTGTTCTCTTCTTAAGTATTCTAAGGGGCGCCAATCTTTTTTTGGGAAGAATCATTGTCGAAGCCCTTCCAACAATTTTCCTCGTAAGTACACCAGTCGGGATAATCGAGGGGTATGGTGTATACTTGACAATAAAAAAGACACTTAGCCGAACCATAACTACAAGGAATTTGGTTTACATCTACGGAATATTCCTTATTGCAGCCCTGATAGAGATTGGTTTCATAAACATTTTAGCGTAATGTGCGCGCGCGACGGCTTCGTTAGGTTCTTCAAATGCTGGCTGTGTTGACTAGAATTATATAACAAAGCGCCACTGCTGCCCCGATAACTCCATATTTTGTGGCGGTTTTCTGCATGTTAATGACGTTTTGCGATGACGGTTTTTTCAACACAGCAGTATAACGCTTGATGATTGGCATGGAGAGTGGGAAGAGGATGAAGAAAATTAGCAAATGCTTGTAAGGGAGTAGGCCAAAAACCGAATATAACAGCGGCAAGAAGCCTGCTGACAGAAACAGGATTCCAGCGATAATTACACCGTTCTTTTTTCCATATTTGACAACAAAGGTGCAAACCCCCATTCTACGATCAACCTCATAGTCCCCAACGGCTTGAATGATATGGCCACCGCAGTGAATTAGCATCAACGGAACGACACCGGAGAGAATTACTGGAATATTGGATCCTGGTCTGCCAACTAACTCCAACCCCATCAGGAAGGGCATGAAGCCACCCCCCATACCTGAAACAATGAAGTCCGCAACTGGTACAGTTTTCAACCTGAAGGGGGGAGCGGAATATGCGGCTCCAAACGCAAGATAGACAAGAAACAACAGTGCAAGGCCTATATCAACAAAGACTACTAGGATTAAAGATGAGATCATTAGCATGAGGGAGAAGATTAACGCTGTCCGAGGCGTTATTTTCCCTGAGGCAACGGGCAAACTAGACTTGAATTTGTTCGCTTGATCTTCTTTTTCGTCGAAGTATTGATTTAAGATGAAGATGCTGGCTGTGGCAAGTGAGAAAGCAAACAAGATAAGAATGAAGTGATGAAGAGGGGGTAAACTTTGAAGAGTGCTTCCGAAGCAGAAACTAAAAATCCAGCCAATCCAACTCCCAACTCTAGTAACTCTAAGGTATTCTATACTCGTTGCGAATAAGTGGACGCTCTGAAAAGTTCTCACCACCTTAACGCTTTCAACTTCATACTCTTATTAAATAACACTTGCTGTTCTTATGAAAGCTTCGCGTGCACGAAGAGTGTGTTTAACGCTTGCGCGCGCATAAATAGTACCCATATAGGTTCAAAAAGATGTTCGATAAAGGTTTATATGTGTAGTGAAAAGGATTCTATCTCACTTTCCTTGACTATCTGCTATTGTGGAATAGAGGCTCTATAATGGGAAAAACTAAAGTATTGATCATGGGAGCAGCAGGCAGAGACTTTCACAACTTCAACGTCTTCTTTCGAGACAATGATTCATACGAGGTTGTAGCGTTTACAGCAACCCAGATACCTGGGATCGAGACGAGAAGCTATCCTCGAGAGCTTGCAGGCTCCAAATATCCTCAGGGAATTCCTATATATTCTGAAGAGAAGCTTGCGGAGCTCATTGAGAAATTTGATGTTGACGAGGTTGTTTTCGCTTATAGTGATGTTTCGTATGAGTATTTGATGCATCGAGCGTCTTGGGCTCTATCTTGTGGTGTAGATTTTAGGCTGATGGGGGGTTCTTCGACAATGTTGAAATCCAAGGTTCCGGTGGTTTCTGTTTGTGCTGTTAGAACAGGTTCTGGAAAAAGTCAGACTTCTAGGAGGGTTGCCAAGGTCCTGAGGGAGATGGGGCTCAGGGTTGCTGTTATTAGGCATCCTATGCCCTATGGGGACTTAGCTAAACAGGTTTGGCAGCGTTTTGCCACATATGATGACCTTGATAAACATGAATGTACTATTGAGGAGCGGGAGGAGTATGAGCCTCATATTGCTAATGGAATAATTGTTTTTGCAGGTGTTGATTATGAGAGGATTTTGAGAGAGGCAGAGAAGGAAGCGGATGTAATTGTTTGGGATGGAGGTAACAATGACCTTTCTTTCTATCATCCTGATCTCCTTTTTGTTGTAGCTGATCCCCACAGACCTGGTCACGAGGTGGCATATTATCCGGGAGAGGTTAACTTGAGGATGGCAGATGTGGTAATCATAAACAAGGTGAAGACCGCTCCTCCGGAAGGTTTAGACACGGTACGTAGAAATGTTAAGCGTTTGAATCCTAAAGCCTTGGTCATAGAAGCAGCCTCTCCAGTCAAGGTTGATAACCCTGATCTCATTAAGGGTAAACGGGTTCTAGTGGTGGAGGATGGTCCCACCTTGACTCATGGCAACATGGCTTATGGTGCAGGAGTTATTGCTGCTCGGAGTCTGGGGGCAAGTGAGATCGTGGATCCGAGACCCTACGTTATGGGTTCCATTGCGGAAAGCTTCAAGAAGTACACTCAGCTGGGAGCTCTTCTGCCTGCCTTGGGGTATAGTGGAGAACAGATTAAGGAGTTGGAGGAAATCATCAATAAAACGCCATGTGACACCGTGTTAATAGGCACTCCCATTGACCTGACTCGGGTGCTTCAAATTAACAAGCCCGCTGTGCGAGCAAGATACGACCTAATGGAGTTAGGCACTCCCACGGTCGAAGATGTGTTGAAGAAACATTTCAAAAAGTGATTTCCATGAGTGACAAAGAAGAAACAGTAGAAGAAAAGGCTACTGAGAGCATCTCTCGTATACCCATAAAATTTGTGTTGGAGGGTGTGGGGGAAGCTGAAGGGGAGCTTATACGCCATCTATCTCCCAGAACAGTGGGTGCCATAACTAAGAACCTCCCCATTGAAGGGAGAATGGCCACATGGAAAGAAGAAGTCTACTTTGAGGTGCCCATTGGAATGGGAGATGAAAAATCCAAGCCCAAGGTTGAGAAGGGTACCATTGCATATTGGCCCATGGGAAACGCAATATGCATCTTCTACGGCGACACACAACCCTACAGTCCCGTTAACATAGTTGGGGAGATTACTGGGAACTTGGAGATCTTCGCTAAAGCAAAAAGTGGATCCAGAATCAAAATAATAGCCCAATAATTACGTTAGAAGACGAAGGTGCTGTCAGCCCAACGTTTCAAAACTCTCTCACATTCAGTTTTGACAGCGTTGTCCTTTGATTTTGCTTTAAGGGCTTTCAGGAATTCAAGGTTTTTCTCGATGCTCCGGGCTTCAGCGGCTCCCCCGTGGTAGAGTTTCCCTTCTAGGAATTCTTTCATTTGCCATGCTTTCTGGATGAAAAATCCTGCAGCTTCAACGGGAGTTTTCAGTAGGTGCATGTTTGCCCATATGGCTACTTCAGCTTCGCGAAGTTGACTGAATCCACCAATCTCTACAATTTGCCGAATGTAAGTTCTGAGAAAATCGTAGTATCCACCTGTCTTCACAAGGTCCAAGATTTTTTGGACTTGTTCCTTGAAGCTGAGATTCCCTTCAACGGTAAGTTGATGTTTGTAGCCTGATTTCACGAGTTTATGGGCTTTTCCAACTTCTTCTTCTGTGTAAACACGTTCAGGAAAATCAGGGTTCATCGTCGATTCTTCTACACGCTTGTGTGTAAAGGGGTTTGGTTAGTCGGCTGGTTTGTAGATTTTGATGTTTCGGCTTCGGGAAACAAACTTGATCTGGCCTTTATGTTCCAGCTCTTTTATGAACTGGCGCGCGATGCTTAAGCGTAGGTTGAAGCGACTGGCAATGGAGTGTGGAGTTATGACCTTCATCCTTTTAATCTGGCCTTCAAGCTTCTCTCCAGTTACATTGGGGAGAGTGATTCCTGGAATTCCCTTTCTCTCAGGTGGAGCCTTGGCACGCTTTTCTTTCGGGGGGGGTTTCTTCCTCGCCGCCTTTACTGTCTGTTTCATGGAGCGTTTCTTTTTCACCATAACTGTTTCCTCGAGTCCTTGAGGAAAGGAGTAGATGCTCCTTATAGCCTTTTTCCGGGTTTTAGGTTGGGTCTTATACTACAGCAGCGATTTTCTGCTTGTGTTCCTTCTGCCATTCAGCTAAGGGGACACCTAATTCTTTCTCTATTTGGGTTCTGTGGATGCTGTTCATAGTGCAGAAGGGGATTATGCGTCCATCTGGAACAGCGTAGTGAATGCAGCAGCTTTGGATTCTATCTAGGTCGAAGTTGTAGGGGTCCATGAAGTGCATTGAGGAAAGAAGTATTGATTTCCTCTGAAGCTCTCCCAACGCTTCATAGCTTCCAGTCTTCAGGATGGGAAGGAGATATTTCCTGAGCAAACCGAATTTAACATGGCGTAAAGCTCCCAGTAGCCGCATCTTTGCTCGGGTTCCATGTCCTTTACTGGCTTCTTCAGACACTTTCTCTAGAGCGTTTACAAACTTGTCCACGTTGCCATATCGGGTGATGGGGACTATGTTATCTTTTTCCACGAAGAGGTAGGTTGCCATGCCACAGTGTGGGTGAGCGGTGAATTCCACGTAGCGTTTGTTTTTTATAGCGCCCACAGCTTTGGAGATGGGTACAACTGTGGGAACTGGGTAGAAGTCATCCATCTTTATTTTTCCCTCGGTTTGCTCTTCGCAGAGACGCATAAAATCAGGTATTGTTATGCGCATTTCCATGCGTTTCTCTTCAGGTAAGCGTCCGCATAGGCTTACGGGTTGGACGTTGACGCATCTGATGATGTCGAAGTTTTCCACGGCGAAGCGTATGATGTCACCGATTTGATGGTCGTTTACTCCTTTAACCAGAGTCACTACTAAGACGAGGCTTTTGAGTCCGGCTTCTCGACAGTTTTGGATCGCTTTTAGTTTTGTGTCTAGGAGATCTAGGCCACGAGTGAACTTGTAGACGTCGCTGGTTAGTCCGTCAAATTGGAGGTAGACAGTGCTGACACCTGCTTCACTAAGGGTTCTGCAGTAGTCTACGCTTTTGGCAAGTTGGATTCCATTGGTGTTGATTTCCACATGTCGGAACCCTAAATCCTTGGATAGCTTAATGAGTTCAGGCAGGTCCTTGCGGATTGTAGGTTCTCCACCGCTGAATTGGAGAGCCATTGCGGGGACAGGGCGGTTGGCGCGTAGGTTTTGGAGCATGCTTTTAATTTGCTCCCTTGTGGGTTCGTATACGTAGCCTGCGGCAGCAGCGTTAGCGAAGCACACGGGGCATCGTAGGTTGCAGCGGTTGGTGATGTCTATTATGGCGAGTCCCGTATGGCTTTTATGTTCAGGACATATGCCGCAGTCTTGGGGGCATCCTTTAACAGTCTGGGTTCGGGGGTTGTCTAGGCCTTCTCCGTCCCTTCGGTATTCTTCTGCTCGCATGTATTGATCGTAGTCACTCCAGTAGAGTTCCGTGCATTTTCCATGTTCAGGGCAGGTTTTTTCCAGATAGACTTTGTTGTCTCGTTCCAGGATGGTAGCGTCTAGAACTTGGAGGCATTCGGGACATATGCTTTTAGTTTGCTTAATGGTTTGCGTGATTTTTCACCACTGCTGGTTGTGAAACGTTTTTAGGGGAATACGTATATGAAGTTTTTCCAAAGATTCAGAAGGTGAAAGATAGGTTGAATCAAGCAGTTGGAGATGAAACAAAGACGGTTCTGCGAGAGTTAGGATTAACAACCTACGAGTCCACGGTCTACTTGAGCCTGGTGAAGAGAGGGGTCATGACCGCTAGCCAGGTAAGTGAAAGTGCTGGAGTACCCTTTTCCAAGGTTTATGAGGTGTTAAACAGCTTGGAGCATAAGGGGTGGGCTAACATTGAGAAAGGAAGACCCAGCAGGTATTTTGCCAAGTCACCCGTAGAAGCCTTTGAAGCCACGAAACATAAGCTTGAGGGAAAGATTCGGGCATGGGAGCAAGCGATTGTGGGAGAGCTTAAACCCCTCTATGAAAAACGAGAGCTACGGGAGAGACCAGACTTATGGATCCTCCGAGGAGAAGCCAACGTCCTAGCGAAAATTCAAGAGATGCTCCGGAAAGCTCAAAACCAAGTAATGATCGCTGTGCCCACATTCACGCAGAAACTGGCGGGGAAAGCAATGCCCATGCTAACAGCTTTGAGAGGAATTGACGCAAGAATCACTATCATGGTAGCAGGTGATTTGCAGGACCTGGGATTACCGGGTTCCATTGGGAATGTGGAGGTTAGGAAGCGGGATACATTGTTTGGAGGCGGAGTGATTGTTGACGGAGAAGAAGCACTCCTCTTTCTAGGGGAAGAAGATACACCCAGCTTGGTTGTCTGGAGCAACCACGTTGGACTAGTGAAGTTTGCAAAAGACTATTTTCAACACCTCTGGGACTCAAGCACAAGAAAGGAATGAACCTGTTACAATGGTGGTTAATCCAGTCTTGACAGGAGAGTTGTATAGAGAGATAGAGAATTTTAATAAGACTTAATTCAGCCAAATGAATATGGTATTTCCTCTATTTGAGCGGGGGTTGCCAAGCATGGCTAAAGGCGTAGCCCTGAGGCGGCTATCCCGTAGGGGTTCGTGGGTTCAAATCCCACCTCCCGCACTTCTTCAAAATCGCCTACAGCTTTGAGATGCGCGCGTCTTTTTTCATCCACAAGTCATAAAAGTAGATCCCAGAAATACCCAGTCTTACAAAAGGATTCACAAAAGAGGAACCTAAAATGAGTCTTTTCCTGGATGCTCCTCAAGCAGAAGCTTTTCGCTCGGTAATGGACTACTTTACTGGAAGACATTTTCGAATATTGGATTCAAACTCGCCTTCATATATTCAAGCTGAGATCGGTTCTTGGACCTCAGTGTCTTTTGGAAATTCAAAGGGAAAGGTTGAAGCTAATCTTGTTAACAGAAACGGGGGAACTTACGTAAACTTGGATTTCAGCTTTCTTAAGGAATATTTAGCGGGGATAGCAGCTTTTGTTATCGGAGCAGTGCTAATATATGCAACTATGCTATGGGCGGGAAATTCCGCTACAGTAGGGCTGACTCCATCCGCAAAAAGTGAATATCTCCTATTGGCGAACTACATCGTGCTTGGACTCATGGTCATCTACCTGGTAATTACATTTGGAATTATTGGATACAGTGCCCGAAAAACCAGAAGAATATTCCTAGAAGAATTTAACATGTTCACGCAATCGCTAGCCTCAAAGAAAAACTAAACTTCACTGTCTTCTTTCCTGCAAGTCGTTTAAAGTTGCGTGCGCTGCGACATTATCTTTCTACGTGCGTTTAAACATAAAGTATAAATTATGATGCTGATGATGAAAGCTGAGAGTGGAACGTGATTAATCTTGAAAACCTACCTGACTTTTTGGTTCAATAGTGAAGGTGCAAACCCAACAGTTGTAGTGGAAAAACTGAGCGCCATGGGTTTCAAAGCGATTAAAGGGCAATACGACTTCGTTTATGATTGGGGGCGCAATATTGAGCTAGAGGAAATTCTGCAAATTGGAACAGCACTACATGAGACTCTAAAGGGTTTGAAAGTGCTATACAAATTCGAGACTGTCTAAATCTATAACCAACATATACACTACGAAGGAGATCATAAAAGCTGAAAAAACCTAGAGTGTCGTTAGAAATCCCTCTAGAGAAAGCAGAGTTTGGAATCACACTGATTCTAGACAACGTCCTCGAATATGTGAAAGAGACACGCATTCTGCTAAGCAAATCAAGGACAGCACACTCTAAAGGGCTTCTGCAGCTTGCGATTCAGGAGTTGGGAAAAGCAAAACTGTTGAAGCTAGGAACCATAGGACCCCGGAGATCCCTGATGAACGATATGAAAAACGGAAAAACCTTGAAACAAAGAAAAGTGAGAATCGAAGAATTCTATGACATTGGCAGAAAATGGGAAATCGGATTAGATCTACTTCCAGAAGATACAAAAGAATCAGCAAATCAAATCCTCCTATCATACAGTAAAGACGACTTCTCTGACAAAAACTCAGAGATTACCGAGGTTCTGAAATCAAAAGCCTTCATCGTAGACTGGGAGGAAGGAGACTGGAGCCTACCACTACCAGCTAAGATATTTGCTGGCTTCGAACCTTCAGATAAACTGTTAATGCAACTTTCAGTAATCACTGATGCTATAGAAGAAGCTGCTAAGCAACTAATTATTGAATAAACAAGCCAAAGTTAGCGGATGCGACAGCTGTGACTCAGCACGCATCGCGCATATTAAATGAATAATTCCCCTTTTGAAATAATGCCTGCTTTGCCAATCAGATCTACTCTATTATTTGGGCGCATTCGGACCTTCATTTCACCTCCTCTGGAGGAGGCTTGGTAAGCGAGCATTTCTTTTTTTCCCAGTATCTTCGACCAGTAAGGCGCCAGTACCGTGTGGGCTGCTCCAGTCACTGGATCCTCATTAATACCGATCCAAGGAGCGAAGAATCGTGAAGTAAAATCGTAGGGTGGATGGCCTTCTGATGTGACTATGACTCCTCGCACATCATCAACTGTGTGAATAGATCTCATACGCTCAAAATCTGGCTTTAAATTCAAAAGCGCCTCCTCATTCAACAAATGGATTAGGAGCTTCTTAGCGTTCTTAGAGACATGAGCGCTCTTGAACTTGACTACTCCTACAGCTTTGAGGAGATTATTGTCGGGGTTTGTGGGGATTGATTCGTTCCTTGGAAAGTCAAGAACTATGCTATTCTCTTCTTTTCTCGCGGTTAGTTTTCCACTTTTTGTTTCAAAGACAATCTCACGTGCTGAAGTTTTGAGATCGTTAAACAGAACTGATGCAGATGCTAGAGTTGCGTGGCCGCAGAGGGGGACTTCCGTCTTCGGAGTAAACCATCGCAAAGAGAAGAACCCCGAATTGTCTAGGGGTTTTTCGGTCTGATTGTGAAGAAAAGCAGTTTCCGATAGATTCATTTCAGCAGCTATAGACTGAAGAACCTCATCATCGTACTGTCTGTGTACAAGGCAGACAGCTGCAGGATTACCCCTGAAGGGTTCATCAGTGAATGCGTCGACTTGATAAATTGGTATTTTGTCGCCCATTATTCTCATCCTACCCGACTCCATGTGTGATTAGTCGTTGTAATCATGTGAACTAGTCTGTTTGCTTCGCCAGTAATCCGTTAGAGAGTTTTGTGAGGATATGTTTTCTTTATAATCTGGCTTGCTTCCCTAGTCTTGTTCTTCTTGAGAAAATACCACACTAGCCATGTAATGATGAAAATTGGGAAAACATCTGCACCTGGAACTAGTTCCAGCACACCAATAAATCCTACCCAGCGAAACATCAAAATACAAGCGACTATTCCCACAATATCAAGCGTATCACCAATTCCAGGCATCATCAGAACTACAGCCATGTACTCGCTGATGTCCAGAACTATACAGAGAATTAGTGAAAACAATTCCACTTGTGTGAACACAAAATATCCAAAAAAAGGTTTAAACTCTCTACTCATTTTCCAACTCTCATCCTAATTATTAAAGGAATGTACGTCTGAAGACAAATATAAAATAAGCGCGTGGAATACGCGCTCGTAACGATTTTATAAGGTGAAAACCTCGAGATTTAATCCGGCACAGATCTAGCGCGAAAAACATACCCCCCCTACCTGTTTCCCATACATCATCAAGCGTTTTCTCAAACTAGATTCCGAATCCCTTTACAAAAAAGCTTGGATTTCATTCAGATGCCCATTTCGCACAGGCTGGTCGTGACTGGTTAATTCTCTTCTTGGGCGATTAGGTTCAGTTTAGTTGGTACCCTTCAATTCCACTCTCATGAGATCGGGGTATAGTTATTGTGAATTGGGCTCCTTCACCCTGTTTTCCGGTTTCTCGAATGCTCCACCCATAAACCTCACATATCTTCTTAATCAGGTGGAGACCATAACCAGTACTTCTTCTGGGGTTCGCTTCAAAGATCTGCAACTTATCCGAGGAAGGTATACCTATACCATCATCCTGGTAAACTAGCTTAAGCTCATGATTGTCCTCTTCAAACCAAATTTTTACTTGGCGAACCTTTTCTCCGTGTTCAACTGTGTTGTGGATTAGATTGTAGTAGAGTTGTTGAAGCAGCGAATCCGCAAGCACATCAAGTCCCTGACACTCAACTATTATCCGATATTTATGCAAGTCAGGAAATAGGGAAAGGGCTCTCTTAATCGCTGTGTCCACATTGATGTAAACTAGTTCTTCAAGCCCCAGTTTTTCGTAGGTTTCCGCAAAGTCAAAGAGAGCTTTGGCTTCTCGGCAGCTGGACTCGATTTCCTTCATGAAAACCAGGGATTCATGGCCTTCAGCTAACCTCTTCTTAGCCAAGTAGACGTTGCCCAGAATTGCAGAGAACTTGTTTAGCACATCATGCCGTGTAAATCCGCCAACAACACGGAGTTTCTCGTTCATAACCTCAAGCTTTTCCAAAGTGCTCTTCAAGGTTCTTTCAGTTTTCTTCAATTGCGAGATGTCTTTGTATAAACCAACAGTTCCAATCAGTTTCCCGTTTACCACGATGGGTGCAGCAGATATAGAGACAGGAAGCAAAGTGCCATCCTTTCTCCGCCTCACGCTCTCGTAGTAGACGTATCCCTTTTCAGCGTTCCTGTCCAGCATCTCAGCTTCCTCCTTTTTATCCTCAGGAACAAGCAAGTCGTTTATTCCTTTACTCAAGACCTCTTCTCGCGAGTAACCGAAGAGCTCTTCAAAACGTGGGTTAACATCCAAGACCTGAAAGTTGGGGTCCAAGTAGTCAGCTGCTTCCGGATTACTTAGGAAGAATCGCTTGAATTTCTCTTGGCTTTCACGAAGGGCTCTTTCTGCCCCCTTACGTTCTGTGATATCTCTTGAGATCGCTTGGATTCCAGCAATCTTACCCCCTTCCTTCAATAAGCCTAAACGAACTTCGCATAAGACAGATGAACCATCCTTGCGCTGAAACGTAAGCTCTAGAGCCTTAACCAAGTTCCCCTTCAACACTCGACGAAATAGCCCAAGGAATTTCGGGAGCTGGCGCACTTTGAGCACCCCGGTTTTCGCAAAATGCTTGCCAATGAGTTCACTTTTGGAGAATCCAAGCATCTTCGTTGAAGCAGTGTTACATGATGTAATCACTCCTTTAACGTCAACTGTGACAATTCCGTCCGGAGAACGCTCGATCATGCTTCTGCGCATTTGCTCAGTCTTTTTCCGTTCTGTGATGTCCCTAAAGCTCTTCATAATATAGACATCACTCCCGATCTTTAGGGCGACACCTCCCCCCTCAACACTTACAATTTTACCAGCTTTGTCGAGTAACGAAGTGGGGCCAATGTAATCCACACCCTTCTCCACGACTCTTTCAACTGCTGCCTGTACTTTCTCCATTTCCTCCTGGGGATACAGGTTCTCAACGTGGAGCTTCAGAAATTCTGGTTTTGTGTAGCTGAGCAATTTGCAGGCAGCGTCATTTACATCTACGACGTCGCCTTCTGTATCGATTACAATGAGAGCATCAAAGACGCGATTGAACAGCAACCTAAACCTGCGTTCCGATTCCTTGATTCCTTCCTCGATTTCTCTCCGTTGCGTGATATCTCTAACTATACCGAGAGTTCCTACAGTCTTACCCCCGATTACTAGCGGTGTGGAAGTGAGCTCAACCGGGACATTATTGTTAGAAGCTGTTTTGATTTCAAGCTCTAATCTAGCAAGTTTTCCACTTATTACCTGATTGGATCTCTCAACTGCTTCGGGTGAGCTACTGTCTGGAAGGATCGTTCTGAAGGGTCGCCCGACAAAATCTGCTCGATTGAATCCAGTTAGCTCCTCAGCTTTATGATTGAGATCCAGAAAGCTACCACGCTTATCAAGAACATATATGGCGTCACCAGCGTTCTCCACAATAGAACGGAACCGTTCCTCACTCGCCTTCAGCCTCTGCTCAGCCAATCGAGAGGTCACAGATTTTTTTATGGCGTGAGCGAGTTCGCCATACACCGTTTTAGGATTACCAGTCTTGTCTATGTAACGATCAGCCCCCAAGTTAAGGGCTCGGATGGCAACAGCTTCCCGACCTTTCCCAGTAAACACGATAAACGGTATGTTGTTATTACTCGCCCGCAGCTCTTTCAGAAATTCGAGACCATCTTTCTCAGGCATCTGATAATCGGAAACAACTGCATTGAACTCTTCCATCTTCAATTTCATCCACGCCTCCTCAGCAGAAGTCACCGATTCCACCTGAAAATTATCATCAATTTCCAAACATGCCTTAGCTACCTTCAGTATAGAAGGATCATCATCCACATGCAATACCTTGATAGGTTCACTCTCAACCATTGCACTTACAATGCCAGTTGAGTACTCGGTAGCAAGGTCCGCTATTCTCAATTAGCTTCCACTCCAAAAGAGGCTATGAAGATTTCTGTAACAGGTTCTTCTGCGACAGATTAAGCATTATGAACGCATGATAAATATTCGAAAAACATCAAGCCTTCACTGATCTTCTATACATACGGAATGTGTGTTGCGCGCGGGCATAAAGAACTGCCACTTAAACGGATTAAGAGCGCAAGAAGTTCTCTCGGAAAAAAGGATTTAACACCAATACGCTGGCGATATCACCCGAAGACCAAACTTTTAGTTGGATTCTTGAACTCTGATATATGGAAAGTAATGAGTAGGAGATACTTATAAACATTACATGCATTTTTGAATGCAAGGTTTCTCGTCTGATGAATTCATTTATATTCCTCACCAAGCAAGCCCACTAATCTTACTACATTAAAAATCTTAGTCTCCAACTGTTTCTTTGTATATTTCTTACCTTGCTTTATATGAATAGTTCCATCAGAACCAATATCGAAATTTAAGTGGGCTATTGCGTTTCTTATATCTTTAGGGCATATTTCAGAAAAAAACTCAAACTCGTGCTTTTCCAAAAACTTCAATCTTACAGATAACGGAACTTCGAAAAGTTCGTCAAAAGAAGAAACAAACCTTTGTTTCCACTCAAACCAAATATCATGATGTCCTTTCAGCATCAAAGCGTAAATAATCGTATTCATCCCGAAACCGAGAATTCCTTCCGTCAAAAACAATGTGTATATAATTATAAGTAAAGACTCTTCGGTTGTAGATATTGAAGACCAACGGATTTTTTTAAGCGATTCGCTATAAGCCAAGTGAATTTTTCTCACTTGTTTAGCATGTTCTCCAATAACTGCCATTTCTCTTGGGTCTAAATGTGTTTCAAAAGTTTTAAGAATGGAAATTGTCTTAATTTTTTTCTCAATCTCATTCCAATCTATCATGATTCTCTTTTTTATAGTGTGTTACATTTGATATAACTTCTGTTTCAACCGAATGTTTGCGTGCATTGTCAAAGCGTTCTTAAAGTCAAAGTCCTTATTCCCATGCATGAGCCAAAAGAAATCGTAAAATGTCCAAAATGCGGAAAATCATAAGAGCCAAAAGAACTAATCAAAACGGAGAAGGAATGAAACCATGCTCGAAATCTTATCTATACTACTCTTTGTTCTCGCTATCTTGCTAATTGCGTATATCTTCTATTTAAGAAGAGAAAGAAACGTGATAGTGCGAGAAATTGACGTTAGAGTCAAAGAAAAGTTCATGAAGATTAAAGATGCTTTCAGACAAGAGGTTCTGAAATCAAGTAGGGCTGGTTTAAAAGGAAGAATAGGCGAACAAATCGTTCCGTTTCTGGAACAATTCCGATATAATCCTTCAGATGCAAGATTCATAGGTTCTCCAATAGACTACATAATATTTGATGGTTATACCGAAGTTAAAGATAGAAACGCAAAACAACCAATTACGGTAGTTTTGGCAGATATAAAAACTGGAAAAAGTGCTTCACTAACTCGTGAACAGAGAAGAATAAAGAAAGCAATTGAGGAAAAGTGTGTTAAATGGGAAACTATCACACTTCGATGACTACTCTATCCCTAAATTAAAAATTCTGAGAAAAGCCTCTGCAAGTTTCTAAATTTGGGAAGCTCTCGCCATATACGTTCCCTTTATCCTTTCCCATTTCATTTTTGACGGTAATTTCCATTAAATATCCGTATTATAAAGGAGAAACCTAAAAGGGGAAAGGGAACAGGGAAAACACTTAGATTGTTGGCTTAAAATACTCCTGATC
>Ga0209979_1003268_pt1 | contig 14437 bp, 11 predicted proteins | sample AnhtaG_FD_183114 | JGI IMG/M metagenome (GOLD analysis project Ga0209979, IMG submission 183114) | Deep subsurface microbial communities from Anholt, Denmark to uncover new lineages of life (NeLLi) - Anholt_01485 metaG (SPAdes) (version 2) | ecosystem: Environmental > Aquatic > Marine > Oceanic...
TCATATCTGCACTTGGGGGAATTGGAACTGAGGCGAAGGATAGTATTCCATCTTTAAGTAAAATGTTAGTTGATAATGGCACCCCAATCAGAGTGGAGATAGTAAGAACATTAGGAAATATCGGAATTTACTCAGATGAAGCCCGATTAGCATTAAATACGGCATTAAATGATTCTAAAAGTATTGTTCGAAGAGAAGCAGCGCTCTCAATTGGGAAATTTGGACATTTTGCAGCAGATGCTGTGCCATCCTTATTAGTCGCTTTAAATGATAAAAAACCAGATGTAAGGTGGAGATCATCTGAAGCGTTAGGAAAGATTAAACTTAATACTCCTGAAGTATTGTCAGGTTTAAAAAGTTTAATTCATGACGAATGTGATTATGTTTGCGAATCTGCTGATTTCGCAATAGATAATCTAACAGAAACTGAATAAAATTTTATTTTTTTTATCTTCCTTAAATTAAAAAACGAAATTTAATTAGTAAAAACAAAGAAAAATATTAAAAGGTTAACTGATAATGAGTGAAAATCCATATGCTGAAAAACCTTGGGTAAAACACTATGACGAAGGAGTTCCTGAACATATTGATTACCCAAATATAAATATTTATGAATTTCTTGATAATGCTGCAAAAGATTTTGGTAGTCATACAGCAATTTGGTTTGTTAAGAACAAAATCTCTTATAAGAAATTCAAAGAGATCTCTGAGAGATTAGCAACTGCTCTTGCGAATTTAGGAGTTAAAAGAGGAGATGTAGTAGCAATAATGATACCAAACTTTCCCCAGTTTATTTTAAGTTATTATGGGATATTGAAAGCTGGAGGTGTCGTGACAGCTTGTAGCGTTCTTCACACTGAACACGAGTTAGCGTATCAATTAAATGATTCAGGTGCAGAAATCCTGATAGCATGGGATAATCAAGTAGAAAAGATTAATAAAATACGTGATAGAACTAGATTAAGACAAGTGATTATAACTAATCTTTTCGATTATTCTCCAATGGCTCCAAGAAATCCAGCTGAAATATCAGGAACACTACAATTTCTTAATTTAATTGCTAATACTAAGCCTAACCCCCCTAAATTCGAAACAAACGCTAAGGAAGATATTGCTTGCTTACAATACACTGGAGGCACAACAGGGATTCCTAAAGGTGCAATGTTGACCCATTTTAATATAGTATCTAATTGTATAGCAACTCATAGATGGATGGGTTCAGAAATTAAAAGAGGTAAAGATACTGGACTCACTAACCTACCACTTTTCCATATATACGGTCAAACGGTATGCATGAATACTATGATCTATAATGCATCAACCATTGCTTTAAATCCAGATCCCCGCGACCAAAAATCTTTATTTGAATTAATTAAAGCAACAAATCCCGCTATGTTTCCAGGTGTGCCAACAATGTATATGCGTTTATTAGAACGGGATGATTTAGAAGATTATGCTAAAGATTTGAAATCTATTAGAATATGTAATACTGGAGCAGCCCCTATGCCTCCTGAAGTCCTTAAAGAATTTGAAAAAAGAACAGGTGGCAAAATTATTGAGGGCTATGGACTGACAGAAACGTCACCAGTTGCTACTACTAATCCTATTCAAGGAGAAAGGAAGATAGGTTCTGTTGGAATGCCAATTCCTGATACGGAACTAAAAATTGTAGATATTGACGATTATACCAAAATAATGCCTATTGGGGAATCGGGTGAAATTATGATAAAAGGACCTCAAGTTATGAAAGGTTATTGGAACAAACCTGAAGCTACTGCTGAACAAAAAAAGGGTGACTGGCTTTTAACAGGAGATATAGCGAAAATGGACGAAGATGGCTATTTCTTTATAGTGGATAGGAAAAAGGACATGATAAATGTTAGCGGTTTTAAAGTTTACCCAAGAGAAGTCGAAGATGTATTATTTGAATATGAAGCTGTTGAAAATGCTGCTGTTATCGGACTTCCTGATCCTAAGATACCCGGTAGCGAAAAAGTTAAAGCCTATATCGTTCTTAAGGATGGATACAAAGAAAGCGAAGAATTGGAAGCTGAAATAAAAGAGTTCTGTAGAAAAACTGTAGCTCCATATAAAGTTCCAAAATTCATAGAATTTAGAAAAGAACTTCCCGAAACTTTAGTAGGTAAAGTTTTAAGAAAAGATCTGAAAGATATTGAGGCTCGAAAGCGTGGTGAAGAAGTTTAATATTTATCAAATTTTAATCTCTAAATTTTAATTTTGTTTTTATTCCCTAATAATTATATTTTTAATTACTATATCTCATTTAGTTACTTATTATTATGGATCTTGAAGCTATAATAGCAAATGTTCGTTCATTTGCATACGAAAATTCTAAGAAAGACGATATTCACGGTTTTAAACATATTGAACGAGTAGCAAAAATAAGTTCAGAGATAGGAACAGCTTTAGACGCGAATTTACCCGTAATTAAAATTGCCGCTTTACTTCATGACGTAGGGAGATATCTTAAAAAAGATGATTTAGTAAAAAATCACGCTGAAATTTCAGCTGAAATCGCTGAAAATTTTATAATAAAAAACAACTTTGATATCGCCATTGAAGATGTTGAAAATATTCTCCATTGCATTCGAGCTCATTCTTTTTCTAATGACTTGGAACCTAACTCTCTCGAGGCTAAAATTCTATCCGACGCAGATAAATTGGACGCGCTAGGAGCAATAGGTTTATATCGAACTATAGGATTTACGATAAAAAAATTTGGGGGCATCGAACAAGTTATTCATCATTTAGAAAATAAAATTTTAAAATTGAAAGAAATGATATATTTGGATTATTCAAAACAAATTGCAGAGAAAAGAGATGAAATAATTCGAGATTTCTATAGCCAAATTAAAAAAGAGATAAAATAATACTACTTTAATTTTAAAATCATATTCATAAGGACTGGAAATTTTTCCTCTGTTCCCCAGATTATATAAATTTAATCATCAATAGGAATAGCAACACATGACAAAAGATATTATTAGCATCTTTTAACTGGACAAATGGAGAAAAATTTATCTGAATTTACTAATACTTCGGTTCGATCAATTTTTTACACATATGTGATAACTTTTAAATATATCATTATCAAAATATTAATTATGTCTAAATCTAAATTAATAATTGGAATAATTTTAATCGTTGTTGGTGGTGGTTTAATACCAACGGGATTTTTTGTAAACCAAATGTTCGTTGACCAAATTGCTGAAGGAGTTCCTGACGCCCTTTTAGCTGTTGAAGAGGAAGCCCTCCCATCTTTAGAAGAACAGTTACCTGTTTTAGGTACGCCGGATGTACTTTCGGGTGTTGAAGACGCAGCACTTACTTCCTTAGAGGAACAGTTACCTGTTTTAGGTACACCGGATGTACTTTTGGGTATTGAAGAACAAGCACTTATTACCTTAGAAGCTCAACTACCCGTTCTCGCAACACCTGCCGTCTTAGATGGTCTTAAGGATGAGTCAGTAGCAGCATTACCTGCGATAATCAACGGTTCAGGAGCCGTACAAGCTATTAATAATAGCATATTTGCTGTATATGCTTTAATCTTCTCTTTACCTGGTGCTTATGAACAGTGGTTCAACAATGCAAGCTTTAGTGGTTGGTATCCTCCAACTTATCTACCTCAAGGACCTTCAGAATATACTGGTATGGGTAATCTTAGTTTTACATCCACTGCTCAAGATAGAATATTAAATGGATTCTTTACTGCTCCGGGATTATTAGAAGATGAATTAGGTATTGGTTTATTGAGTTGGATGGAATTCTGGTCATGGGCATACGCTGATATAGGTGCTAATAGATCTACAATGGAATTAACTTACAATGCTACTTGGGCTACACAGCTGGCTCCTCTAGGAGGATATATAACAAATTATCTATGGGACGTCGTGGTTAAATCAACATATTCACCACCATATACCATAGAACAGTATGCTGGATTAGTATTTTACTCTCAATGGGCTAATGGCACGATTGTTGATGATGGAATTGATTTAAGTCTCTTCAAGGATACATTACCAGCAGATACTAAAGGTCTTGAAGCAGGCGTTCCAAATCCCACTAACCTTACGATACCCATATGTATGGATCTTTGGGATGATTCAAATTCATTATCATTTGTAAACGATAGTGGGATTTTAGTATGGGTTGGTGCAATGCTAGGAAATGCAACCCTCCAAGGTTATTTAATGGCAGCATTTAGTCTCACTGGAGCTCAATTAGCCATACTACTAGGTTGGTTAGGGAATTTTATGACTAATCTCGTTCCACTTTTGCTTTTTGACGAAACAGGGTATACCGTACCAGAACTAGCACAATTCGCATTCTATGAACAATGGGCTAACGGTACTATTCAGGGTCAAAGTATTTTACCTGATGGATTTTTAAATGAACTTAGTGCTTCCTTTGCGGGTGCGCCATATTTCGAAGTTGGATTACCAAGTCCTAGTGGACTTTCACTTACTGAAACTATGAATTTATGGGATGAAACGAATGCTTACGCTTTTGTTAATATGAATGGTATCTTAGTCTGGGTTGGAGCAATTACAAACGCATCTCTTCAAAGTGTATTAATAACAACGTTTGGCATATCTCCTGGTGAATTAACAGTACTTCTAACCTGGTTGGGTAATTTTCTCACAGTACGAGTTCCACAACTTATTGAGTATGAAACAGGGTATACCATACCAGAACTAGCTCAAATTTCATTTTATGAACAATGGGCTAACGGTACTATTCAAGGTCTAAGCATTTTACCTGATGGATTTTTAAATGAACTAAGTGCTTCCTTTGCGGGTGTGCCATATTTCGAAGTTGGATTACCAAGTTCTAGTGGACTTTCAATTACTGAAACTATGAATTTATGGGATGAAGCAAATGCTTACACTTTTGTTAATATGGATGGTATTTTAGTCTGGGTTGGAGCAATTACAAACACATCTCTTCAAACTTTATTAATAACAACGTTTGGCATATCTGCAGGTGAATTAACAGCGCTTCTAACTTGGTTGGGTGGTTTTCTCACAGTAAGAGTTCCACAACTTATTGAATATGAGACTGGATATACTGTACCAGAATTAGCACAACTTTCATTTTATGAACAATGGGCTAACGGTACTATTCAGGGTCTAAGTATTTTACCTGATGGATTTTTAAGTGAACTTGATCCACCTTTACTAGGACCTCCCTACTTCGAAGTGGGCTTAACAGAAGGTTCAACAGGCTTAACAGCTTCACAATGTGATGCACTCTGGGATGAGACAAGCGAACATTCACTCGTAAGTGCAAGTGGAATAAATAAGTGGTATAACGCAGAATCATCCAGTACTACATATGATGAATTAAGAACATCTAACGACGGTCTTTCTACTGCGCAAATGACCCAAATTCTTGATTGGCTACCACAATTTAGGGATGAAATCGTAAACACATTAGCAAAGGAGGAATTGGGCTTACCAATGGAACCATCTGCTCTTGGAAATACACTCCTTATCAGCCTAGGTATTGGAGGAGGCGCATTAGCCGTTTTAGGCTTAGTACTATTAATATTATCTAAGAGAAAGTAAAACTTCTAAAACTAATTTTTTTTTTTTCTTATCTTATGTAAAAGTGTTCTAAAAGTTTCATTATTTTCTATGCTAATTCTTTTTATTTTAAGTACTTTCCTGTAATTGATTTCACATTTGCTATTATTTCTTGAGGTGTGCCTGTAGCAATGATTTCTCCTCCCTTAGGTCCTCCTTCAGGACCTAATTCGATAATGTAATCTACATAGGATAAAATATCTGGATCATGTTCAATAATAACGACGCTATTTCCTTCTCGAACTAGTTGATCTAGAAGTTCCATTAATTTAATAGCATCATAAAAGGATAAACCAACTGTAGGTTCATCTAAAATGTATAACGATTTCGTTTTTTTAGCTCTTCCAAGTTCTTTAGCTAGTTTTACTCGTTGTGCCTCTCCACCACTCAATGTCGGAGAAGGCTGTCCTAATGTTATGTATCCCATTCCAATATCTTCAAGAATCTGTAAAACGTTAGATATGTTATTATCTGAAGCAAATAATTTCAACGCTTCTGAAACTGTCATATTTAACACATCTGCAATTGAATTATCTTTATATTTCACATCTAATATTTCTGTTTTATATCTGAGGCCATGACATTCCTTACAAATAATATTAAAACTACTTAAAAACGATATTTTTAGATCTTGTTCCCCGGTACCTTTACACGATGGACATCGTCCCTTATCAGAATTATAAGAAAAGTGACCTGCTGAATATTTGCGTTTTTTCGATTCAGCCAGTTTTGCAAATTTATTTCTAATTTTATCCCAAATTCCTATATATGACGCAGGTGTAGATGTTTTAACTCTTGAAATTGGTTTTTGACTGACAACTATGACTTCATCTAGATTTTCCCATCCGCTAACCATTCCAGAATACTCTAAAAGCTCATCACCATTTTCTTCCTCACCGTTTTCATTATTTTTATTTTTGTTTTTATCTATACCTCGCTTGAAAAATGGTTGTAATAATGGAACTAACGTGTCTAAGATTAAAGAGCTTTTCCCGGATCCAGACACCCCCGCTACTCCTACCATCATGCCTAAGGGAATTTCAACTTTTATATTCTTCAGATTATTTGTCTTGGCATTAATTAAAGTTAGAAAATCAGTTAAATTATCAATTTTTTTCTTTAATTCGTCTGGTTTATGAGGTAACGATAATTTTCCACTGAGAAATTGTCCTGTAAAGGAATTACTAACATTTTTTAGCTCATCTACTTTTCCTTGGAAGACTAATTCTCCGCCGTTTATTCCTGCACCTGGACCGATGTCGATAATCTCATCCGCAATCTCAATGAATCGCTTATCATGCTCTACTATTATAATCGTATTTCCTAAATCTTTCAATTTCTTCAGAAATTCTATTAATGAATCTTTTTCTCGTTCGTGTAAACTCATACTTGGTTCGTCAAGTATGTAAATAAGAGAATCGATACCCGCATCTAAATGGGTCATTAACGATAACCTTTGGAGTTCTCCACCACTTAGTGTGGGTAATGCTCGGTTTAGATGAATATACGACAAACCTACATCTCTCATACTACTTAAACCTTTGACTACAAGCTCGCTCATGTTCTTTCCTTGAATTGTTCCTAAATCGCTTTCTTTCAATTCTTTTAAAAAAGAGATTAATTTGTCGATTGGCATCATTGCTAACTCGCCAACGTGTTTATCTCCTATTTTTACACTTCTAGCTTGATCGTTTATTCTATATCCCTCACATTCATCACATTTTTTTAAAGACATGAAATTTTTATGAATCTTATCTTTTCGGTATGCACTCACTGATTCTGAAAGAGCACGCTCAATATGAGGGATAATTCCTTCAAATTTTCTCTCTAGAATCCCCGTAAAACTCTTCGAGTCCCAATCAAAAGGAAGAATTTTTCCACTCCCATATAAAAATATTTGTTTAACTTCTTCAGGTAAATCTTTATATGGCGTTTTTATTTCAAAATCATAAAACTTTGGGTAATTGTTCTACAAATCGAATCTGATCAGCGAATACTGCTGATCCGGCTTTCGTAATTTGAATAAGATTTCTATTGTAATCTTGAACAATTAATTCTTCAGTGAGATGCATTTGATATCCCCGTCCTTTACAAGCTAAGCACATACCGCTCGGCTCGTTGAAACTGAAATGTTTTATCTCCAAGCGTTCGACGACCATTCCACAAATATCGCACTCAAGGTTTTCTTTTACCGGTTCTTTACAGATTGGACAAACCAATTTCCCTTCTGTTGCGTACAACATCCTTAAAAGATTGTATAACCTAGTTTTTGTCCCGACTGTAGAACGAGGGTTAAAAACGCGAGTTGTCCTTTGCTCAACTGCTACAGTAGGACTTAAACCTTCGAGCAAGTCAAACGGTTTTTCGTCTTCAAATTTTGGAGGAAATCCAATAGATTGCAAATATCGATTCATTCCTTCGTCAAAAATAATATCAAAAGCTAAGCTTGATTTGCCTGAGCCTGACACTCCGGTAATTAAGACCATTTTCTTTTTAGTAATTTCCACATTTAAATCTTTTAAATTATGAAGTCTTGCTCCTACTACCTTTATTTTATCCATTTTATCACCATACATTTCAGCATTTTCATTTCTTTTATTCGTTTATCAAGTTGCTTGTGGATCATTTTCTCTTCCACAGCTACTACATTGATTATAATAAAACAACAAGGGTTGCCCACAGTCTTGACATGTCCACAATATCTCTTGTTCTTTAGACCACTTTTCAAGACTCAACTTAGCTATTTCTTCAATATTATCAGGGATTTTATGACGGTAATTAAATCTAATATCACCTGGATGAGAATTTATTAGTTTTCTTTTAATTTCTTTACAAGGAAAATCCTCACACTCACCACAGTATTGAATCTTCTTTAGTTCAATACAGCATTTACGAATTTTACAACCCCATTTTGATTTTCTATTTTGGTTTTTATTATTAGGTCTACATCCCAAGCATGTCTTCTTTTGATAAGAAGGACAAGCTCCGCAATATAGACCACAATAACTAATTTTTTCACACATATTTAGGGTCTCCTTATCCTATATTGGGATTGATTTTATTACCACAATCATAACATTCAGTATCGTGAACACAAATCTCGCCTCCACATTTAGGGCATTTATATAAATCCTCTTTCTCTTGAAACCATGCCTCCAATCCAATTTCTTGGAGTCTCTTCAAGTTATTAATAGGACTAACATTGTATCTGTTCACATAAGTAGCATCAATTTTTTCCAAGTTATTACATGGAAAATTTTCACATTCATAACAAAACTCTAATTCCTTTCTTCTCAATGCAGGACAGTCTCTTCTTATAAAGGCACAATTTTTATTACGGATCCTACAACCATCACAACCTTGTTTATATCCTCTTTTTTCTAACAAATCTTTTTTCTTAAGAAGATACTGCCGACAAGCTCGACAGTAAATCCCACAAGGTGCAGCTAAATTATTTTCACTCATCTTTTCTATTCCTTTAAACTTTTAATTTTAATAAATTTGTAAATAATATTTCTTCCCTATTTACTATTAGCAGTGCATGTTCCTGCAGCTTACCTAAATCTACATTTTCCAGACAATTATTTTTATGCACTGCAGCTGCTTTTTGTAAAGTTTCTGCTATAATTGTCCAATATTTTGCAGATTCATTCATGATTGGTATGCTGTCTTCTACAATCTTAAAATCGTTTACATTCCATGCTTTAGGTCCTTCTCTAAAATCAGGATGACTAAGTAGCTCTTCTAAAAACTGCGAATAGAGATTTCGAAAACTAGCTCCACCTGTACCCCATGTTTCAATATATCCATGTAATAGTTCAAACATTAATCTCGCACGTGAAATTGATTTTCCATAAGCATCCTTTGCTTCCCCATGCAATTTATCTTTCCATAAAGGAATTGAATTCGCAAATTGTTTCAATCCTTGAATGCCGTTAGTATTCATTGACGGTCGTAACATATTATTTACAACTTTTTGAATTGCTATTTTCACTCCCGCTGCTAATGGTGGATGTTTTCCGTCAGGTCTTCTTACCATGGAAAATTGGGTATTGCTCGGGTGCATAAAATTCGGACCGTGTTCAGAACTTCTTGCTTGTTTTAATTTTTCTATCGGGATTTCTTGGAAGCCTTCAAATTCCGAATCACCTACAAATGCCATACCTTTCTCTTCATCATAACCTGCTAAAGTTATTGCATGTCCACCAAAATGAATTTCTCCTTCTTCTTCAAAATAGGGTAAATAGCCTAAATCAACTCTGAGAATTAACGGGACATTATGGTTGATTAGTTTTTTTGATTCTTCCCACGCCTTATCTGGGCTTGTAAATGATTGTTTTTTTAAAGTAATTCCCAACAATCGGCAAGCTAAAGAATTTGGCTCAATAGTTCCCTGCTTCCCTCCAAGGAAAAAAGGAATATCTGATTCCGGTATAAATGAAACGCTATTAGTTGTATCAAAAAATCCGAATCCCATTGTTGCATCTAAACCAAATGCCATCGGTTCTGACATTGGAAAACCGTGAAATTCAAAAAGATCTCTCATCGAAGATGATTCACAATGATGACCAACTCTGTGAATAAAATTATTTATAAAGTATCTATTTGTCAATAGAATCTCCCTCTTTGATTTTATCTATAACCCATTCCATAAATGAAATGTCGGTTTCAAGGATTTTGATAGGATGAATAAATAACCCTGAAACATTTATTGGGAAATTAGTATTAACCTTGAGCATATTTTCCAGTTCAACTTTATTCTTCTTCATTGTCTCTATTGAATAAGAAAAAGCTTCAATCAATTGCTCTGAACTTAAGAGTGGAATCATAGAAAAGGCGACATAAAAATCCTCATCATTTTTCCCAATATATCCTTTAATTACGTTATAAACCTTCTCCTTTAGTATTTTTGTGCCATAGTCTGTGATTGTATATACTTTTCTTTCACGATTATCGACTTCTTCTATATAATTTTTGACAAAACCTTTATTTTCTGAACGATCTAATATCCTGTAAATCGTAGATAATGAGATATCTGCACCAATATTCGTCCAATCCCTCATTCCTCGCTCATTAATCTTTTTATTTATATTGTATGCATGATCTCCACGAGGATTCTCTGCTAATAAACCCAATATTACAAATTCTTTATGTTTCAATACCATTTCATTCATGATATATGTTCATTTTTTCTTAAATGAAAATATCTATATATTCAAAATAAGAAAAATGCATATATAAATGTTTCCATTTTATGAAAAATGAACATATGATTGAAAAAGGGGATTCTTACTGCAACACTATTAAAGCTAATTTTCTATAGGATTTATTGGAGCAATATTATTACCACCATTTGATCATCGTTATTTATGGTCTCCAGTTCTTTTCCCAATAGAGATAATCGGTTTGATAATCTTAAATGGTGGTCTTATCATCGTGGATTATGCGATGGTACGAAATGCTTATACTTCAAAAATATTAGATATAAATAAAGGTCAAAAGCTTATTGATACGGGATTATACGGTCACATAAGGCATCCTCTCTACACAGGAGCAATTTTAATGATACTTGGATTACCCATTGCGTAAGGATCGTGGATATCGTTAATTCCTGCAGCAATTGGAGTAATAACCTTAATAATTCGCATAAAATTCGAGGAGGAGATGCTTATCAAGGGAATGGATGGTTATGAGGAATATCAAACTCGAGTAAAATACAAAATAATACCAAAAATATACTGATTTTAACCCAAGATTTTACGCATAAATCAAATTAAAATTTGATTTTAAATATCAAATTCAAAAACTACTTTTATAGCATGAGATTCTGCTTTAATGCTTAATGTATCAAATGCATTTCGATATTGGGCAAGGGGAAATTTATGAGTAATTAGCATTTGAGGATCTATCAATCCTTCTGCAATAAAATTTAAATAAAACTGAAATGCATGCATTGATTTACCACGAAAATTTTCTATACCAAAAGCATTTGAACCAATTACTTCGAGTTCTTTAAAATAGTGAAGAGTATTTTCAAACCTTTTTGGAGTGCTTACACCCAAAAACACTAATTTACCTTGAGTGCAAAGAATTCTTTCTCCTATTTCAAAAGTTTCTGCTGAAGCGATTGTATCAATTATACCGTTTACACCATCTAACATCCATCTTAAACCCTTATTAGGAGTATATAGTTCAAAGTTGTAGTATGCAGCTATTTTTTCAATTAATAAATCACCTGAGCTTAAAAAAACATGGTCAGCCCCTAATTTAAGAGCTAAGTCTTTCTGAAATTGATAACGTCCGATCCCAACTATATGTTTTACTTTAAAAATATTCTTCAAACAAAGTATTGTTAGCAAACCTATAATGCCTAAACCATAAACAAGGATTTGAGAGGTAGGGTGAGGATTTAACAATAAAAGAGAATGAAAAGAAACAGAAAATGGATCTGCTAAAACTGCTTGTTCAAATGATATGTTTTCAGGTATTAAAAAACATTGAGATTCGTGAACGGTTAAAAATGGACTAAAACCGCCATATCCTTGTGTAACCCCTAAATGCATTCCTACCGGAAGAATTCCCCTCTGGAAATTTTGACAGTGTTTAAAATCACCTAAAGAACATCTTGAGCATATTGGAAAGATTCCTCGGGGCTCGCATGAAAACCATGGAGTAATTATAACCCGATCTCCCTTTTTAACCTTTTTAACTTTGAGCCCAACACTTTCTATAATGCCGACAGGTTCATGCCCCATAATTTGAGGAAATGAAATAAAAGAACGTATAGGATTATCAATTGACCCATTAAGTTTTAATTCAGTCATGTCACTACCACAGATTCCACAAAAAACTGTTTTAACAATAACCCAGTCTTCGGAGATTAGTTTCGGATAGGGGACATTTTGTAGAGATACTGGTCCTCCTGATTTCCAAAACCCTTTAGGATTTATTTTTCCTCTAATAAATGCTTTCAATAACTTAAATCTTTTAAATTCAAATATCAGTGCAGGGATGTTACTCTTCTCTTTTTTTGAACTCATATGAATTTCCACTCCATTTATTGATCAAAATAAAATTTTACCTTAATCGATTTAAATTTCTCTTGACTTCTTGCAACCACAAACGCTTTTTTATAATCTCTTAAGAGAAATTTATGTGAAATTATTGGTGTTGGATCAATTCTTCCCTCTTCTAACAATCGAAAATAATGATAATATGCATGCTCTCGAATACCTTCAAAATCTTCTATTGAAAAGGCATTACTACCAATAATATTGATCTCTTTAAAATACCATGGTGTCCATTCAAATCTTTTAGGAACATGAACTCCTGTTAACAAGTTAACTCCAGAACTCTCCACATTATTCTCATGATCTACCAATCTTGATTTTAAGATACGTAAACCTGTTTCTAATGTTTCTGCAGATGCAACAGTATCAAATAAAAAATCAATTCCTTCTATTAACCATGGATTTTTTCTCTTTAAATAATAAATATTACAATTCAAATAATCTCCAACACTTTCGATGACTTTACTTGGAGGAGATGATTTAATCACTAGATCTGCGCCAAATTTCTTTGCCATTTCTATTTGATGTGGAAATCTAGCAATAGCAATTACGGTTACATCTTCATAAATTCTCTTTAAGAAGTGAATTGTTAGTAGCCCAAGATTTCCACAACCATACACTCCACAAATCGATCCTTCTCTAACCTTAACTTTTAATATTGAATGAAGTACCACTGAAAAAGGATCTGATAGGATAGCTTGGTCAAATGAAACAGAATCAGGTATTTTTATTGCCATTGTTTTGTGCGCAGGGAAAAATTCTGCAAATCCCCCCGTAGCATCACTACTATTACCTGTATGAATTCCGCGGGTGAGAATACCTTTTGTAAAATTCCTGCAAAGATACTTGTTTCCTTCTTCACAGGCACTACAATTAGGTTCAATCTCTCGGGGTTCGCAACTTATCCATGGATTTAAAGCAACTCTATCACCTGGTTTTAACTTTGATGATTTTCCTACTTTATCGACAACCCCAACAGCTTCATGTCCTAAAGTTTGAGGCCATGATATTAAGGCAGTTATGGGGTTATCATAGTTTCCATCAAGAAAGATTTGTTTCTGATCGGAACCGCATATCCCACAAAATTTCGTCTTAATGACCAGCCATTCATTAGTTTTGAGCCTTGGAGAAGGAACTTCTTTCAAATGTAATGGTCCAAGTTTAGAAAGATATCCTTTTAAATAAAATGTTCCCAATATTTTAGATAATGCTAACCTGGAAAGTTTATAATCAAATACGAGCGCTTTCATAATCCCTATATGTTAGCTAAAAAAAAATTATTAGAGATTTAATTATTAGAGATGTTTAATCTTTAATAAATGTGTTTCACTCTAAAATTAATAATTACTTAAAACTAAATATTATAATTAAGATAATCCTATTTAATAGAGCTCTTATAAAATTAATCCATCTACTAAAAGCAGAAAGACCATCAAATTCAGTCGACATTTTCTCAATTAAGGCTTTTTTATATAAAGATAGTTCATAAAAAATACAAATTTATACCAAAAATCTATTGATTAATTGTAGAAAATAATATGGAAAAATTAACTATAAATCTGAAATAAATTTAATTATACTAATCCATTTCTAATACCGTTAAAGATTATCTATATAAGCTTTTCAATTTAATAGCAAACTTTTATTAACGATTTTTTGCTAAGTTTTTTTACGATATTGAGTAATATATTTCTTATTTAAATCATAGAGTTATATTATGAATGAAGAAACGGAAGAGATTTTAACAATTATAACTGA
>Ga0209979_1003270_pt1 | contig 14435 bp, 10 predicted proteins | sample AnhtaG_FD_183114 | JGI IMG/M metagenome (GOLD analysis project Ga0209979, IMG submission 183114) | Deep subsurface microbial communities from Anholt, Denmark to uncover new lineages of life (NeLLi) - Anholt_01485 metaG (SPAdes) (version 2) | ecosystem: Environmental > Aquatic > Marine > Oceanic...
TTATAAAGAAAACAAATCCCCTTGGCAATTAGCCCGTGAAAAGATACCTTCTCTTGATAAACGATTGCTCCTCCTCCCTCCTGTTGATCTTGACGCGCTTCTCTCTTTTAAACTCCGTCATTTTAGGCGTCATTCAGCAGTGGGAGATCAAAGACATGTGGGGGGTAATGATCTATTGACCGTTCCCTTTTTAACAAGTTGTGTTTGTTTATAAAGTAGCTCGGTAATTATGACACAGTCTGAATGCCAACAGATAACCTTTTGCCACGTCGCGTGAATACGCCAAGTGAACTGACTGCACACCGCCGTTCGTTAAGATTAGCGGCCCCCCATCCATGAGTCGCTGGAAGTAAAAATAGGCCCTGAGAGAGGGGTCTTCAGGACCTACTACAACTGCTGGGCGAATAATTGTGTAAGGTACTGCATCTTGTTCAATCAGCGCACGCTCGGCACGAATCTTACCAAGAACATAGCGTTTCATTCCATCAGGTGCCGTATCAGTATAGCCGGCATGCATTTCTGGAAGCCTTGATATCTCTTGCTCGGTATAGCCGGCGACTATACCTGGTAGATTGTCTATCTGATGGTCAATATCATCTTCTGAAAGAGGCATCGAGAGGGTACCTGAAAGGTAGACTACTGTAGAACTCGTCAATATATATCGTCCCATGTTATCACGTAATACTTGGAGTGCAGTTTGTACGCCTTCAGCATTGTAGGCAATGTTGTCTATCACAGCGTCAAATGTTTTTCTCAAAAGTTTCTGACGGAAACTACCCCGATTTGTGCGATCACCGGCGATGTGTTCTATGCGGTCCCAAAATTCTGGTCGTTTATTGCCTCGATTAAATATTGCGACTCGATGCCCTGCTTCGAGCAATAATTCAACGATGACTTTCCCAAAAAATGATGTCCCACCAATCACCAAAATATCCATCAGGTTCTCCCACAAAAGATAAATTATGTCGTTTTAGTCAATAAGGATGTCTCCAATCTATCTGCTTTATCAAGGAAATATTTGCTATCCGCTTCTTTAAATTTACGTTTTGCATTTTCTAATGCCTGTTTTGCAGAAGAATACTGGGTTAAGTCCATACATAATTCGCAAATTGACAGATTTGTTTTCCCTTCCTCTAAACCATAACCTTCTTTTTCCGTAATAGCTAAACTTTTTTCAAAACATTCTTTTGCCTTTTCAAATTCTTTTTTCTTTTTATAAACCTGACCTAATGCTCTATAGATTCTAGCAGTCCAAAATAAATGTTCTATTTCGAAAGAGGCATTTTTCTCTAGTGTATCTTTTAGTATTTCTTCGGCTTCACTTGTCTTATCTAGTTCTAAGTATATCTCTCCCAGTCTATACAATGCTTCCACTATAATAGCGAATTTACGTTCTCTGCATATTTCAATGGCTTCTTCTAAAATAGATATTGCTTTTTCAATCTCCCCCTTATTAAAAAGCAAACTGGCTGAAAAAATCTTAGACCAAGTGACAAAAAATTGATTATCTAATTTTGCGGATGTCTCGTGTAATTTTGAATTCCATTTTTCCGCAGTGACAAAATCATGTTGATCTATGGCAAATCTTATCATAAATTCATATACCACTAATTCCATAGATGCAGGTCTGCCCATATTTTTACTGGTCTCCATTAGCTTTTCTAATGTTTCACGGTACTGTTTATTATTTCCTGAAAGAGTATACCAGCGTGCAACGGACATATAAACCCAAAACTTAACATGTATGAAGTTCCACTGCTCACAGACTGCCATAGCTTTCTTTGCATCTTGCTCATCAAACTTCTTCCCAGTCCAAGTCGCCAGATTAACAGTATGTGCATATAATAATGCATTTGACTGCCAAACTACTCTGTGGTTCATCTTCTCCCATATCGACCTTTGTCTTTCCTGAACCTCAGAACTATGTTTCAATTCTGCGCTATACCTCGCGCAATAACCAACAAAAAAATACGCCATTATTGAACCCAAAGTTATAGCAAGAAAACTAGGCCCGTCTCTATCAGGAAAGAATCTAAAAAAACTCTCAATTTCCTTAAAACATTCCTCTACTCGCCCCAAAAATGCCAGCGCTACTACCCTATATCCCATAGCTCTCGCGGTTAAACTCACAAGTGCACCAATGTCACTCTTAACTTCTATATGAGCTCCAAATTCAGATGTCCCAGCCTTGGATTGAACTGCTAGTTTTACCCTGATTCTATCAGCCACCCTTGTGGGTAATACCCAATTTACTATTTTGAAAATTATGTTTATAATTTTGACTGCTTTTTCTATATTACCGTACTTCTTAGAATATAAAAGGTCTCCAACTTGTTTCCTGCAGACCTCTAAACAAAGATGGGGATTGCTTGAATAGCTACTTTCTATAATTCTATCTCTATAGACTATTAAAAGGTTATCTTTATTTGGATATTCAATAGTATCAAGAATATTAACTCCTTGAGAAAGAATTTTATACGCATCTATAAAACTACCCCCTGCAAATGCCTGGTCTCCTGCTGTGAGCAGATACTTCACTGCTTTTTGCTTATCTAAACCCTGGCTGAAGTGATACCCCAACTCACGTGCTATCTCATCAGGATTTTCCACATGCCGTCGCTCTAAAATAACTCCACTCTGCTCATGAAATTTCTGTTTTTCTTTCTCAGTTAATTGACTATATAATGTTTCACGAACTCTATCATGGGTAAAACTATAGTACTTTGCTTCTGCCTTCATAAATTGTCGCTCAACGAGTTCGTCTAAAATATCAAACAGTTCTTCATCTTCCAATCCACTAAGTTCTTTTAAAAAGGATAAATCTAAACTTCTGCCTACAATGGCTGCTACGCGAGCTAATTCTAAGGTTTCGGGACTGAGAAGTTTTAAACGGCGAAGTATGGTAGCTTCTATTGAAGTCGGAAGCTCTAATGTGCTTATATCCACTGGTAATATCCAACGGCCTCGCTCCAATTGTAATTGTTCTTCTTCAATTAATACTCTCATTGTTTCGCTCACGAAAAAGGGATTCCCCGCAGTGGCAGTATATACAGGACCAGTAAAATCCTCCGTCAATTCTATCCGACCCAACATCCCTTTAATTAAAGATTGAACATTATCCTTGTTCAAAGTTGATAGTTTTATTTGTTGTGTAATTTCTTCTTCTACTGTTTGGAAAATAATACTATTGGGTTCAACCTCATCATCACGGAACGCACCCAGAATCATAACTGGATAATCCTGTAGTTCTCGAATGCAAGAGTTCAGTAATTCCAAAGTGGCAAAATCGGACCAGTGTAAATCTTCTATACAAATAACAATTGGAGTAATTTTCGATACTTCTTTTAACCATGCAGCAACCTGCTCAAATAAACGTACCTTTTCTCCGACCTCTTCTAATTCTGGAGCAGGCTCGTAACCTTCTGTCTTTAATTCTGGCATCAACTTAACAAGTACTGAACCATACTTATCTAATACTTCCTTTTTAGTCAATGGCAATAGAGGTCTGAAAGCATCAGCTAAGGGTTGATAAGAAGTCATTCCTTGCTCAAAACACTCACCTTCCATAAAGGGGACTTCCGCCAATTGGACTTTTAATTTAAATTCCTGAATCAAGCGAGTTTTTCCTACCCCGGCTGGAGCAGCGACAAAGATACTCTGTCCTTTGCCCTGGGTTATTAAACTGAAGCGATCTTTCAGTTCTTGCATTTCTCTTTCCCGGCCTATAAGTTCACTACAATTGAGATAGCTCTTTCTCTGCTCTAAGGTTTCTACAGATATTTTCTCACCACTGAGCTTAACTAGATCGTTAATTAATTCCGCTGTTGTTTGATAGCGTTCATTTTGGTCTTTGGCGAGGAGTTTTAGTACTATCTTTTCTAACTCTTCAGGCACATCTTTTCTAATCTGGCGAGGTGGCAAAGGGAGGTTTTCAATATGCTGCTTGATAATATCTAATGTTTTCTCGCCGGTAAATGGGGGGCGTCCGGTTACTAATTCATAAGCCATCACGCCTAACGAATATAAATCGGAGCGAGCGTCAATAATACCACCTTGAGCTACTTCAGGGGGTAAATAAATAACCGTCCCGGTTATTTCTCCATTACTGGGTAGCCCCATCGGGTCCATCAGACCAAAGTCCATCAGTTTGACATTTCCTTCTGGAGTAATACGGATATTTACTGGTTTTATATCTCGATGGACCATTAGGCGGGAATGAATAAAATTTAATACCTGAGAGATTTGAATCAGTATTCGATAGATTTCTGAAAAGCTCAATTGCCTCTCTTTTAAAATATCACTGAGCTCTTCCCCGGAAACCAACTCCATAGTTATATAATCTTCTCCATTTTCTAAGACACCATAGTCATATACATTGACTGTATTGGGGTGTTTCAATTTAACCATAGTTCGGAATTCTTGTTTAAACCGCAGAGCTACTTCAGTCGACTCTTTTGATATGGTTGATAAACTTACCCTATTTTCTATCTTAGAATCTTCTGATTGCTCCTTTTTGTAGAATTGCTTTAGAGCCACTTCACGCTGCTCTACCGTGTCATAGACCCGCCAAACTATTCCCATTCCGCCTTTGCCAATTTTTTCAATTATTTTATAACGATTTGCCAATAAGTTCTCCACCATCTTAGGATTCCTATTAGACCTTCGACTTTGTTTTACTAAATAAGGTTATGCTGCGCTAAAAATTTAATTGCTATTTCAGGATTAATATACTTCTCTAAATTCTCACGTATCCTTTTCAATGCAACTTTATATGACTCGTTATTAAATAACTCATATACTTCTTTTTTAATAATGCTACTTGACAATTGTTTTCCGAATATTACCCGGACGGCACCTTTATCTTTCAGAATAAGTGCATTCAATAAATTCTCAGAACTTACAGGGAGATTTAGCATCGGGATGATATTGAAAGCCATTTCAATATTTTTTATTTGTGTTCCGTTGGTAATAGCGACAAGGTGTTTTAATCTGTATATTAACTCATTAGGAACATAGGGAGTAACAAAAATATTGTTTGCAGAGGTCGGCTTATTAGTATCTTTATTTACAATTATCACTTTATATTTATTTCCACTAAATGCCGTTTTTACATACGAAAGCACTTGTTGATTGAAACCGCAAGCAGCTTTATCGCCAATAGGAGCAGAAAGACAAACATATACAACCTTATCATCTAAGGAAATATCTATTCCGTACTTTTCTAACCTCTTTTTTATTTCTGATTCTTCTATAGCCTTTTTCTGCTCGTACAAATTTATTGAAAGTGGACCAACGAAATGAGCGTATTCTGGCAAATGACTTATTCCTTCCAATTCTGGGATTGATGTAATAAGAGTACAAAATGGCGAAAGTGTTATCTCAGGCCAATCTTCGATTGGAGACAGGTTAGTCTTCTCAAAAAGCCAACCAACCTTTCTTGCGAGTCTAGATGATATTTGGCTAATTTCTTGAACCCAATCACTCAAATTAACACGAATTAATATCGAATTAAGAATACTCCGCAGCTTAGTAAAATAAAAGGCATGAGATGCTAATGCAACCCATGGAATATTTTTAACATGGGCAGAAAAACGTGGCGTCAGCCTAAAATCATTAATAATTAATTTTGGCTTAACACGCTCAATTATCTGTAACTCATCATTCAAGGACTGCTGTACATGGGAACGCTCGGTAATAATCTCTCCAATTTCTGCTATCGACGTTGCTTTCCAACTGTCATCTTTTGTTTCATATAACTGTTTAAAATTATATTGTCTTATTAAATCAAGGATCTTCTCGCTACCAGCAAAGGCAATATTATAACCTTTCTCTTGAAGTGCTTTCCCTAAGCATACACATCTCATCGCATGCCCTAAACCACAAGCTGCAGGCATCATAAGGACTGATTTCTTCTCCTTTATCATTATTATAATTTCCTTCTCTTTATCAATAAATTACATAATATTACTCACGAATAACCGTTCCACAGAACTTACCCAAATATCCCAGGGGAATATTTAGTGTCTGTTTCTTGCTGAAAATAAGACAAACGTTATTATAAAGATTATCAACGCAAAGACCCCCGGGACATAGAACCCTTTCCATCGCAGGTTCTCGTTAAACCAGGCGCGTTCACGCAGATCTACCCAACCAACCTTATTACTGCTTCCCAGCAGGGCCTGGATCTTGCCTCGGGATAATCTTTGATTACACCTCTGGATAATAAATTCAATATGATAAAGGCGGTGCTGGAATCTGATCCGTCCACTACGATCTGCATCTTTGCGGTCTTGCCCTTTTCTAAATCTCACTCAAAACCACGGTCAAAGTTAATAACTATATTGACAATGCCTTTATCTATAAGCCTGTTCTGTTCCTAGTTGGTATGGATAAGCATTGCTATTTTATTCACAAATCTTCTTGAAAACAGTCACGGAATCTTTTTTATCAGTTATAATATATCGATTTTTCATTTCATTTCTAATTTGTTTGCATAGCAAACTCGGCCCCCACGCTTCTTTTTCAAAACCTTTTTTGCTGCGGTTTTTCAAAGGATGCTTAGAATCATGAAAAATGATAATTCCTCCTTTAACTAAGAATCTTTCCCATTCAATGAAATCTCGTAATGCCTCAAAATATTCATGATTTCCATCGAGAAAAAGAAAATCGATTTTATTCTTCCATTTCCTAGCAACATTATATGAATAATCTTTAATAATTTTAACTTTGTTAATATCTCCAAATGTACGTACCATGAATTTTGCGATTTCCGGATCTACTTCACAATCTGGCAGCGAAGTATCATGGATAGAAAAATCAGCCTTAATATTAAAGAGGGAAACAATACCTGAAACCATGGAATAAATGTTACAGATAAAAGGGTCAATCGTGACTAACTTGACCTTACCTCTTAATACCGAGGATATATATGCAGCGCTACCTCCATATAAAGTTCCTATCTCTACTGCCATAATCCTTGTCTGACTTGCATATTTTTTTAGAATTTTAATCTCCGCATCAGTCATCAAACAAATAGGTTCTTTAGTCTGTAAAACTATTTTTTTAATTTCTTGTGGAGTAGACACTACTGTCCTTACAATTTCTGCAATAGGCTTTTTTCTCTGCTGAAATAATTTCACTTGTGCACTGTAATTTGAAAACTTTAACAATTCTTTTCTAACTTTTTTCTTCAGATTATCCATAACTATACCTCCCAAGTTAGTTCGCTATCACTGTAATTTCCCGTATGGGCTCTTGAAGTGCTTTCCCTAAGCATACACATCTCCTTGCATGCCCTAAACCACAAGCTGCAGGCATCATAAGGACTGATTTCTTCTCCTTTATCATTATTATAATTTCCTTCTCTTTATCAATAAATTACATAATATTACTCACGAATAACCATTTTAAATTTTAAATCTCATCAGTGATGCTAGAAATTTAGAGCGAAGCATATCGCTCATCAGAGCTTTCTTTACTGGTGGAAGTCTAAGAAATCCTCCAACGACAGCTCTCATAGTCTTTTGGGTTATACTTTGCGGATTGTCAAATATTTGATTTTGTAAAGTCCCTCTTTCAAGACATTGCAACATCAATCTCTCATAGGTTGTCTCAGGATGGATAACTCGCTGCTCTCGCTTTATCAACTTAATCGCTTCTGTGGGACATTTCAATGCACATACTCCACAACCCAGGCACCGAGATGTATCGATTTTGGGAATTTCTTTTTTCTTTAATGTTAAATTTTCTACAGGAATCATCTCTATTGCGTCAACTGGACAAACTTGTGAACATCTTCCGCATCCTGAACACTTACTTTCATCAACTTCAGCAATAAAGGTTGAAGTAACTAGTGTGTTATCATACCCATACTTGTTTATTCCTGACAACATTATACAACAACACTTGCAACAATGGCACATAACAGTAATATCTTTTTGGACATTCTCAATATTGAGGACAAGTCCAAGTTCTTTTGAGCGGGCAATGTTTTCTAACATCTCAGATTTAGAAACTTCTTTCCCAAAGCCATGTCTAATAACATAATCAGCTCCCACACCAAAAGCAGAACAGGTCTCCAAAGGAACATTACATTTTTTCTCTCCAATATGTAGTTTTTCATGACGACAGGAACAAATACCAATGGCAAACTTATTAGATTCTTTCACAAGGGATGTGGCTTTTTCATAATCTAAGATTTCCACATATTCTTTATTGTTAAGTGCTTCCTCGTAGGGTAGAGTCCTCATAAAAGAAACTTTTTGACCATCACCAAAATTCGCCGCGTAGAAAGATTCATCATCATAGAGATATTTCTGAATAAGAGTTGCCAATTTTCTAATATTCAGCTCCTCTCTTGTCCTCATCATCATAAAGTCTTGTATTCCAAAAGATACTGGGCAGAGACTATAATAATAATCACCTTGTATGTAAATATCCATAACAAGTCCCTTTGAACATAAACTGTCAAGAATCTTACGTAACTTTGTCTTTTCGCATTTTGTAATTCTTGCCACTCTATCCAATTTGGATAATCTATAAGGCATTTTAATTAAAATATCCGCTTCCTCTATGGAACAAAGTTTTTTCAAGATACGGTAAAATGTATCATTATATGGAACCCTCATTGATAAATTGTCTATCTTTTTCCCAAGCTTTCTATAAATATCTTTTGTAACTACATGCCCCACGGTATCTCCTTACATCTCCTAACGTCTTTTAGTATAAACGACTACCACACAGAACTATTATCATAATCCCTTAATATCCTTTATTGATATGCCGATTCTTTTGAGAAGCTTATTGGCATAAGAAGGTAATCCCATTTTTTGTACCTCGGTTTCTCTTTTCAAAGCCTGTACTCTTGTCATTTCCCCTTTTCTAACTCTGATACTATTAGACATGGTCAGTCTATCGAACCCACATGATTTCCACCTCAAATAACAATCCATTGGGAACCAATCACAATCTGTGTGGGCGAACCTATAATATCCTTTCTGAGATGGACTCTTTGTAGGATTTTTCCATCCCAATTCCTTCTCGATTGTTGATACAGCCTTATCCTGATCCCACTTCACAAATCTATCGAGATGATAATATTTGATTTCGTTCCTATCCGAAGAAGGGATCAAAAATTCCTCTATCTCCTGGGTACTCATTTCTTTCGATAAGATTTCCTTTAAAGATTCATTTGTATACAAATCATATCTCACTGACCCGAAATCATATGCTGACACGCCACTAAAAATTATCTTTATGCCATATATCAATGCACACATTTTTAGTGCTCTGATCTTCTGGGTGTTACAAGGTATACATAGGCCTCCTGTATGTCTTAGAAAGATTGAATAAAGCTGCCTCAACTTCTCCCATTCGATCCTTAATGCGAACAAATCAATCCCCAGTTTATCTATCGCCTTGAGGATATTAGCCTGAGCTGTTAATGAATTGAAACCAACGCTGAAATTGACCGCCAAGACCTTCAATTTTAACACTTTTGAAAGATAATACATAGCGTATGTACTATCTTTACCGCCACTTACCCCTAGAACACAATCATACCTACTCTTTTTGTTTTCCTTTCTATGCTTCTCAACTACCTCTTTCAATTCTTCCTCTTGGTTAACATAATCAATCTCTTTCCTGTTTTCCCAGTTTAAACATAAATTGCAGATACCACTTTGATTAAACGTAATTCCAGGATATGTATCAGGGAGTACACATCGAGTGCACCTCTTTGTAACTTTTCTTCTCCTCTCTCTCTTTACCATCATTCACTTCCCTTGCTTTTTAGTATTCTGCATTGTTACGGAATCCATCCTCCTGCTACAAATGTAAATCAATCTGTAATCTTTTTAATTTCATACTCTAATTGGCCCAATCCTATTTCTTGGGCATATTCTAATTGCCTCTTCCAATCGCATTGTGGGTGGAGTTCCTTCCAGATATCTTTTCCTGCCCGCTCAAGAACTAAATCATTGGTAGCCTTATCTAAAGCAACAGGGTCTGTCGAAGCCAAAATCCCTATGTCGGGGACGACAGTTGGATTTTCGCATTGCATACAATCGCAGAACTTTGTTATCGTATAGGCACAATTAATAAAGTAGGTTTTGTTTAGATGTTTCAATATCCCAAAAGCATATTCCATCATTTTTTCCTCAAAAGGTACAATACCCTCCCACCAATTAAAGGTTACTGCTAAATTCGGACATGCTGCAACACACTCTCCACAGCCAATACAAGCAGTTTGATCAATAAAAGCTTTCTTGTTATGTTCTTTAATAGCGTTGACCGGACATTTCTTGATACATTTTTGGCAAAAACAACATCTTTCTTCCTCAATATAAGGTCTTACATTCATATGCTGCTGGACTTTCCCCACACGAGTTGATAGGCCCATTGCAACATTTTTTAAAGTGCCACCGAAACCAACAAGTTCTTGACCTTTGAAATGCGCAAGACTTACAAGTCCCTGAACCTCCAAAATCCCTGCAGCAATCTGGACCTCTTTAAAATGTTTTTTATTCACTTGAACCGATGCTGAGTTCTCACCATAAACTCCATCGACAATGATTACCGATGCTCCAACTTGAGAATGGTTAAATCCATGCCGCGAGGCAAGTTCGAGGTGATCTATAGCATCTCTTCTTTTCCCTATATAAACCACACTGGTTTCCGCAAGGAAAGGTCGTGCTTTTTGTGCTTTAATCTTGTCGACAAGTATCTTTACCACAGGGGGCTTAATGTATCCGTGAGTATTTTCCTCTCCAAAGTGCATCTTGATTGCTATGATTTCTTTTTCTTGCAAACGCATCCTTTGTTGGAAGTCACTCTCCTGAAGTAAAATACTAAATTTACTTTTTACTTCTTCAATATTCTGCCCGTCTTTTATCGGAACCATCCATACAACACTTGGTGCTCCCATACAGCCCCTATTCTGTCTGGTCTAAAATATTTACTTTCGTAATCTCTTTGCCACTTATCTATCTTTAGACTTAGCATTAAAGAATTTTCTATCAATGACTTTAGAATAAAATTTAATACTTAAATACGTCAAATTAAACTCGTCATATAATTGTTTCAAAAGCTCCAATGTCTCTTCCTGGGATAATCCTTCAGCGACTTTATAGTTAAAATCTACTTTAAGATCTTCACCTCGATCTATAGGCACTATTTTATATTTTTCTGGGTCCCTCATAATCGGAGTATTTAGCTGTAAATAAAAAGGGTCCAAGGAAATTTCGCCTGTTAAATATTCCCAATTCTCTATAATAAATTTGCGTGTTTCTAAAGCCTCTTCTCTTGTCTCAGTGGGGAATCCTATTATACAAAATATATTAGCAATAATATTTGTTTCTTTAAAATTTTTCAAAATTTTCTTCACATCATTGATATCAACATTCTTTTTCATTAACTTATTGATCCTTGGGCTTGCTGATTCTAAGCCGAAATATCCACCAACGAATCCAGCCTTGGCTAATTTTTGACAAAATTCCAATGACGTAAACTCTTTTTCTGCCCTGATAAAACCCCAGAAATAAATATCTATTTTTTCTTCCATAATTCTTTCAGCAAGTTTCTCAAGCCTTTTTGCAGAGATGCTGGTATCAGTAAAACAAAAAAGTAATGGCTTATATTCCTTATTAAGTTTTTTAATGTCATCAATAACTAAATCGAGAGAGCGTTCTTGGTAACATGCTGATTGTTCAGTTATCTCACTCGTTAGTATAAAAGGATAATGACAAAACACGCATTTTCCATAAGGACACCCCACTGAGGTTTCCAGCGGTATATACGGATACAGCCGTTTTTCTATAAACTCCGGTGTTACAGCATCATCTATCGGAAAGTTCTTCTTAATCTTGCTTAACTTTATTTTTCCTTCATCTTCATAGATTAAATTTGGAATATCTTCAAGTTTTCTCTTTCCCTTACTATCTAAGCTCTTAGTAAGCTCATCTAATGTAGACTCTCCACTTCCAATGGTTACACTATCAAATAAATTCCATAATTTACTTTTCTTCAACAAAAACTTGCTTACATCTGTAACTGTGGCACCACCAATAGTAATATGTGCTGAGAGGCCACTCTGTTTAATCAAATTCATAAGAGTAAAACCAGGGATAAATTGGCTAAAATGGCACATAGAAATTCCAATAAGATCGGGGTTTTCTCCTAACAACCAAGGTAAAATCTCTCTTTGATAGTAATCAATTAAAAAATTCTCCTCCTTATCATTGATTGCTAGCATGATATCCTCGATAACCTGAGGATTATATCGCATAGATATCCCCATTGTTAAACTAAATGTTGTTGGGTAATATGCTAAAGAAACAAGCCAGGCACCGAACCCTAATCTTTCGAAATAATTTCTGAATTTTTCTTTTCCTAATGTTGTGAAATATTTCTCCATTGACTCCTGGGCGTCGTAGATTATCGCTATTATCTTTTCTTCATTTTCCAGCATCCACTCAAACCGGTCATTTATTTCTGCTTTAGGTTCTCCTAAAGAACATATGTTTGAAAAATATGCTATCTTTTTCTCAATCTCCTGCTTATGACCATGACAAGTCGCTACTAAAGAAGCTTCCTTTCCTTTTATCCTCTCAAATATCTTTCGCATTTCTTCAGGGGAAAAGAGAAAATTGTAGATTTCTCTATCGATAATCTTTCCATATACTGTATGTCCTTTAGACTTCAAATAAGCAGTAAGTCTCGGTACAGCCAAGGTTTGGTACAGATAAAAATGGGAAGGGCTAATAAGAATCGTTTTCATAAAAAAACTTCCTTTTTATCTGAAAAATAATCTATGTTTTTTATCTGCGTAAATCTATGGCTTTAACCCTGTGAATCTGAGGCTCAAAAGATCTCTCTATTCTCCCTCACCCACTCAACTATCCGCCTCATCCCACCTACAGGCTTGACCTTTGGCTCCCAATTTAACTTTTGCTTTACTTTCCTGATGTCCGAGATATAGACTTTCTGGTCGCTTGGCCTCCAGTCGCTAAAGCTGATTTTGCTCTTCTTTTCCGTAACCTTTTCGAGCTCTTGCAAAAATTCCAATAAAGAGATTGTATTTGCTGCACCCCCACCGATATTAAACACCTCGTGTCTTGAATTGCTCTTTATAAATTTATCGAATGCCTCTATCAGATCCGTCACATACAACAGGTCCCTCACCTGCTTCCCATTGCCATAGATAGTTATTGGCTTGTTTATCAAGTTAGCAATAACGAACCAGGCCACCCAGCCCTGGTCCTCAAAACCAAATTGCCTTACTCCGTATATGCAGGACATACGAAATATTCCTGTCTTCATCCCATATATGCGCCCATATTCTTGAGTGTATAAATCACCAACCAACTTTGAAACCCCATAGGGTGTATGTCCGGTGAGGTCCGTAGACATCTCCTCCGAGACCCCATCTGCGCCGTTATAAATGTATCTAGTCTCCTTTTCAATCAGAGGAATCTTATCCACATTTTCGCCGTAAACTTTATTTGTCGAAGTATAAATAAAAACTGCTTCCTTGCACCTTTGTCTTACACATTCCAACACATTAAGCGTGCCAAGGGCATTGATGTCGAAATCTTCTTTAGGCATACGCACTGATGAAGGTACACCTGGCTGCGCCGCAGTATGAATCACAACATCACTATCATCGCTAATTGCCTTCATGATGTCTTTTTCGCTACGCACATCCCCTTTTATCCTTTTTATATTTCCATATTTCGCTAAATAGTTCCAGTTATGCTCCACGCTTTTCTTATCGTAACCAAATATGCTGGAGCGCATAAGGTTATCTAAAACTATAACCTCGTCTCCTCTTTTAGCAAAATATTCTGCCGCATGAGAGCCAACCAGCCCTGCCCCACCAGTAATAACAATTTTCATCCTTTTCTCCTTTTAGTCGTAAACCCGTCAAGCTCTCCCCATTCGCTTTCGGTAAGTTTGTCGATTATCTTGTAACGATTTGCTAATAGAGTTTATGTCATTTTTGCCACCTTTCTTAGAACCAATTTTAAAGGCTTGAAAAAATCTTTTCTCAAACTCTTTCTCTGACTTTATGCCAGACACATCAGGCCTGAGAAGCATTGCTATTTTAGTAAAGGTCCTGACTATGGAACTCCGAGATGGTTTCCTTCCTCCAGAAAACCTTATTTCTCGGGCTATTTTATCGATGAAGCTAATCTGTTTCCTGTTCAAGTTTATATTTGCCACAAGGGAATTTTTATTCTGATTTCTCATTTGTCAAATCCTGTGTGGTCCTGTTCATTCTTTTTAATATTTTTCTTTCCAACTCTACCTCACTTTTAATATTTTTGAAGTTTACATTCAGTCTTATAAAGGCGTTAATTAAACTTCGAATAATATATGACTTAGGAAGTTTATAACCCCCACTAAGCTTCATTGAAATACCCAGGTTATGAAGCCAA
>Ga0209979_1003271_pt1 | contig 14435 bp, 18 predicted proteins | sample AnhtaG_FD_183114 | JGI IMG/M metagenome (GOLD analysis project Ga0209979, IMG submission 183114) | Deep subsurface microbial communities from Anholt, Denmark to uncover new lineages of life (NeLLi) - Anholt_01485 metaG (SPAdes) (version 2) | ecosystem: Environmental > Aquatic > Marine > Oceanic...
ACGGAACTTACGAGCATGCCCTGTATCTTTCGGGGGACCCCATCACCGTTCCCTATCTCGTCGAAGAACCCTCTTCGGTCGCGCAAGATGCGTTCGATGACATAGAAAGCCTCCATCTTTCCTCCTCGAGATTGAACGACAGTCCCTCGTGCTAGAACTAGCCTCTCGCTAGCCTTCCAACCTCTCCCCTCCCAGGCTCTTGAATAGTTGGGTGAAAATCAGAACTCCAAATACTATTATGCTAAACAGAATCATCCCATATTCCGCATATAGGTTTGGCTCACCTTTCAAGATGTCGTGTAGTGCTGCCCAGTCAAGGGCGAGCAAAAGCGCTACCATACCAATCAATAGAACGGTTTTCATTTTATCTTCTCTCTCATCCGTGTTTACAACAATTAGTATAAGGAAAAGAGCGGATTTCGCCCAACCTACATTTGGGCGATGGCTATGAGGCTGAAGAAGGCCCAAGCCGCATATCCATACCGCCAGCGGCGCATAGTGAGGCCTGGGATGAGCAAGGCCAGAAGCGCCAGGGAGATGGTGATGGCCGGGGTGGGATTGCCCTGCCAACTGCCTATTCTCTCCAAGAAGGGGAGGATGACCCACTTGAAGGCCATGGTCAGGGCCACGGGGAGGAGAGCGGCCAGGACGGCCTGATTGGCCGACTCGACATATACCTGGCGCATCATCTCGGCCACTTTTTCTGCCTCGCCGAAACGGGCAATAGCCAAGGCTATGCTCTCCTCTGGGCTGTACCCTTTCTGGTGCAAGCCCGCTGCCGACTCCACCAGGTGGGAGCGGATCTCCTGAAGGATTTTCTCGTTGGTTGTCCTGTCTAGATATAGTTGGCGTTTTAAGTGTGAAAGGTACTCTTCTAGGGATGGCATCTTTGCCTCCGGATTCTGTCTCAGGTGGAGGCCGGCTCAGCCTCCTGGCCTAGTATCTTGAGCAACCGCTGCGAGAAGGTCGTCCACTCCGCAGAGGACTTCTCCAGCACCTTTCTGCCTTCTGGAGTGATGGCATAGTATTTCCTTGATGGCCCCTTCTCCACCACTTGCCACTCCCCTTTCACTAGACCTTCTTTCTCCATGCGGTGAAGGAGAGGGTAAAGGGTTCCCTCCTTAAAGTCGAAGTAGCCCTCGCTCCGGCGCTCCAACTCCTTGGCTATCTGGTAGCCATACATCGGCTCCTCGGCCAGGAGGCTGAGAACGAGGACTTGGGTGCTGCCCCTTCTTAGATCGGTCATCACTATATACCTAGATTATCTATATACATAGATATTATACTACCTTTTCGGGAATCTGTCAAGGGTTGCTGGGACGGAGGAACGGTGTTATACTCTCTCCCAATAACGGGATCTCAAAGAGGTAACTCTATGATCATCATCGGCATCCTCTATCTCCTTTGCGCGCTCTTTCTCGCCCTTTACGGCTTCAACACCTTCGTCCTCATCTACCTCTATCTTCGCCACCGTAACGAGACCCAGCCTCTTCCTCCTCTTGACGAGTGGCCCCCGGTGACGGTGCAGTTGCCCATCTTCAACGAGGTCTATGTAGTAGGCCGGCTGATAGACGCCGTGGTTCATCTCACCTACCCCCGCGAGAGGCTTCAGATCCAGGTTCTCGACGACTCCACCGATGAGACGACAAACCTGGCCCGAAGAAAGGTGCAAAGGTACCGAGGCCAGGGGATAGATATCGAACTCATCCATCGTCATGAGCGGGTGGATTTCAAGGCCGGCGCTCTGAGGGAGGGGCTCAGAAGCGCGAAGGGAAGGTTCATCGTTCTCTTCGATGCCGATTTCGTGCCCCCGTCCGACTTCCTTCTGAATACTATCCCCTATTTTGGGGCTCGGCCCCGCTTGGGGTTCATTCAAACCCGGTGGGGACATATAAACGGTTCTTACTCTTCCCTCACCCAGGCTCAAGCCATCGCCTTGGATGGCCACTTCGTGGTGGAGCAGACGGCCCGTCAACGCTCCGGTCTCTTCATGAACTTCAACGGCACCGCTGGGGTATGGAGGCGAAGGTGCATCGAGGAGGCTGGTGGCTGGCAGGGAGACACCCTCTCCGAGGATATGGACCTAAGTTATAGGGCCCAACTTAAGGGCTGGGAGTGTCTATATCTCCCCCATGTCGTTGCTCCGGCGGAGATCCCGCCCCAGATCCACGCTTTCAAGCGACAGCAGTACCGGTGGGCCAAGGGCTCCATCCAATGTGCCCTCAAACTGGGACCCACTCTTTTGACCGCCTCGGTGCCCCTCTTCAAGGGCCTGCAGGGGCTTATCCATCTCACGAACTACCTGGTCCACCCTCTGATGACTTTGCTTCTCCTCCTCTCTCTGCCCCTTCTTCTCTTGGGCCGCCCCTTTAACTTACATCTCACCTTCATCAGCCTGGCTAGCCTGGGCCCTCCGGCTCTCTACCTCATCGCGCAAAGGGCTCTATATCCCGACTGGCGGCGGCGGTTCGCGCGCTTCCCCTTCCTCGTACTTGTGGGGACGGGGATCGCCCTGAACAACACGAAAGCGATCTGGGAGGCGGTTATAGGGAAGGGGAGCGACTTTGGGCGCACGCCCAAGTTCCGAGTGGAGGAAAGGGAAGACCGATGGAGGGGGAAGCGGTATGCTTTGCCCTTGAATGGCGTGACCGTGGGGGAGGCGCTTCTCGCTCTATATGCCCTGGCGGCGGTGGTCGTTGCCGCGCAACGGGGTAGTTACTACGCTGTCCCCTTCCTCCTCCTTTACGGGCTAGGCTTCGGATACGTGGCCTTATTGACCATCTTGCATTCACGACCTAGGATAAAGGAAAGAAAGCGTAGGAAGAAGCCCGCCTTCAAGGCTCCTTCCGTTCCCAAAGTCCTCTCGGAGTAGGTATTTACGCCTATGCCTTAGGGGTTTGCCTTTATAAAGGAGGCGTAGAATGAAAGCCGATAAGCCTCGCATCCCACCGGGGCAGGTGGTAACCAGTAAATTTCCAGTCCTCCATGTGGGGCCCATCCCCCCCTTCGACCCCCAAAGGTGGGATTTTCGGATCTTCGGCTTGGTGGAGGAAGAGGTGGTCCTCTCCTACCAGGAGTTCATGAGCCTGCCGAAAGTGGAGATAGTATCCGATTTCCATTGCGTCACCCGTTGGAGCGGGCTGGGCTACATCTGGGAGGGAGTAAGTTTCCAGGGACTAATAAAGCATATAAGGCCCAGGCCTGAAGCCAGGTACGTCATGGTTCACTCGGATGGCGGCTATTCCACTAACCTGCCTCTCCAAGCCCTCCTGGACGATGATGTGCTTTTCGCTTATGGCCACGATGGCCGGGATCTGACCCCGGAGCATGGCTGGCCCCTCCGGCTGGTAGTGCCCAAAAGGTACGCCTGGAAGAGTGCCAAATGGGTGCGAGGGCTGGAGTTCATGGAAGACGACCGGCCCGGCTACTGGGAGCAGCGGGGTTACCACAACGATGGCGATCCCTGGAAAGAGGAGAGGTACTCAAACTAACGTTTGTAAGGCTGCAAAAAGAGGCCAAACCACAGGTTGGCCTCTTTTCTTGTCTACTTCTTCGACGCCTCTTCAGCCCGAGGGTAGATCACCTCGCCGCGATATTTGGTCTTAAGCCACGACCTCGATCTTATCGCCTTCTATCACCTCCCCTATGACCCAGTGCTCCTCGCCTCGCTCGGTGAGGAGTTCTTGTAAGCGGGTCAAGCGGTCGGGAGGTAGGGCGATAAGCAGGCCCCCCGAGGTCTCGGGGCAGAAGAGGAGATCTACCATCTCCTCCGAGAGCCCCTCTGGAAGCACGGCTCTATCGTTTTCCAAGATATAGTGGCGGTTGCGCACCAACCCTCCGGGGATGAACCCCCGGGCTGCATAACCTAGGGCTCCAGGGAGGAGAGGAAGAGCGCTCGCCGAAATCCTCAAACCAACCTTGCTCCGCTTGGCCATCTCCCAGGCGTGGCCCAGGAGAGCGAAGCCGGTTATGTCGGTGCAGGCGTGAACTCCCACCTCCTGCATAGCCTGGGCAGCGGCTCGGTTCAGCCTGAGCATGCTCTTTACCGCTCCCTCTACATGCTCTGGCTCTGCCTCCTGGGCCCTCAGGGCGGTGGTGATCAACCCCACCCCCAAGGGCTTGGTGAGGATGAGGGCATCCCCTACCTGGGCCCCGGCTTTAGTGACCACGCTATCGGGGTGGACTATCCCCGTGACGCAGAGGCCGTATTTGGGCTCTTCATCGGTCAAGGTATGCCCCCCAGCCACCACGCCGCCAGCCTCGGCCACCTTCTCCGCCCCTCCCCGCAAGATCTCGTTTATGACCTCCACAGGCAGGGTCTCGGGAAAGGCGGCTACATTGAGAGCCAGAAGCACCTCGCCACCCATGGCGTAGACGTCGCTCATGGCGTTGGCCGCGGCGATGGCTCCATAGTCATAGGGGTCATCGACCACCGGGGGGAAGAAGTCCACCGTCTGGATGATCGCCTGTTCCCGGGAGATGCGGTAGACGGCAGCATCGTCACCCCCCTCCAAACCGACGATGAGGTCGGGGTGGACATATCCATATAAAGGTATGAGAAGTTTCTCTAGGTCTCCCGGACCCATCTTGGCCGCTCAACCGGCGCAAGAGGCGAGAGCGGTAAGTCTTATCTCCTCGCGGGTCAACGCTTTTCTCCTATGCTGATTCCCTGCTTCAGATGGTAATCACAGCGGATATTATAGCCCATCGGGGAGGATGGAGCAAAGGGGGGCCAGTGGTATTATGTAGGGGTATCCCTTCCCTACAACTTCAGTGCTGGCAGGAGTTACCTCCTGCCAGTCAAAAGCGTCAGATGGTAGCATCTGACGCCACCAGTAGGCTTGGGGAATGGGGCTCCAAGTGCTGTCGTTTGGGTTGACGGTGTCTTCGTTTTGGGGGACACTGGTGGTGAAACACATAGAGTTGAGAGTTTGGCGTCTATCTGCAAAATGTGGGAGCAACGCTTTATGAGACGAGGCGAAAGGCCCCGAACCAAATCATTGCCAATAGCCCCAATGCAAGCGTAGTCGTAATGGCGATTGTTATCGCCAAGATTACAGGGCGCAGGAGCCTGGACCCGAGGGCATACACTAGAAGAAGGGCGAAAGGGTCCCGCTTTCGCTGACGGCATACACCAACAACCCCACATGAACTGCGTACCTAAGAAAACCCTCCAGCTAAGGAGGGTTTCTTGTCTGCTAGATTTGTTCGGGTTGTTCTTCGGCTTGACCTTCGCTTTCAGCTCCTTCAACTTCCTAGGCTTCGACAATCGCGGCAAACCTTCCCATTGGGTCACCGCTCAACATCACCTTGGCGAACTTGGCGTGCACCCAGGCCAGCCCATTGGTGATGTTCAGGGTCACCGGCCACAGCATCAGACCGATCATAGCCCCGAGCAAGGCATCGGTCAGGCTGTCGATGTGCCATACCGGCAGACCCGTGCCAAAGAACCCGCCCTGGAAATATTGCAGGGACTCATACGTGAACGGCATGGTCAGGAAAGCCAGCGTCAGGGAGATCAACGTGACCAGAATCACGAATGTAGCGAGCCCTAGCGGGAATTTCAGGAACAGGTAGAGCAGGCTCTTCCAGGTGAATGGATTGGCGAAGTGTTCTTTGAAGCGTGTCCAGATGTCAGCGTCTTCGTTTGATGGGCGCGCCATCGCAGGGACATCCTCTTTCAGCCAGTGGATAGCCATAAAACGCTCGAAGCTGCCCAATACGCGCCACACGACGCCTACCAGCAGCAGGATGGGGATGCCCACCCAAATGATCAATAAGGAGATTCCTGTCGAAAGCCCGGAAACCAGGAAGACGAAGTAGAAAATTCCGAGCGGAAAGGCAACCAGTAAATAGAGCAGGTTGAGGTAAGCTTGCCCGCTGACCACAACCTTGAAGAACCGGTCTACGGTTAGATTGGGATTATTCATAACAGTACTCCTTGCATTTAAGTAGCCGCTTATGCGAAGCTCTTTGGGGCTGACCGCGATGCCCTATCGAATGCCTAATATGATGAGAAGATGAAAAAGACCGCAAGCAAAGCCAATATCATACCGGATATCAATACCGCCAAGATTATGGTGCGCAGGAACATTAACCTCTTGGCTTCCGAGTAGGCTTTGATTTTGTCTTCCTTGGTAAGTGGGCTGGGAATATTTCTCGGCAGTTCCGCCATCGCAGATTTCAGTGCGATTTTTGCGATTTCCGGATCATTTTCTAGATACTTCTCAATCAGAGCGCGCGTGTCTTCACTCACCTCATTCGCTATGTATAGGGGCAGTAAATCGAGAATTACATCCCGTGTGATCTCCATAATTAAGAAACCTCCTTATCGATAAAATTAGTTAGCAGTTTCTTTCGGACGCGGTGCACCTTCACTTTTGCCGTGGTCAGGGATAATCCCAGAACGCGGGCGATTTCAGCGTAGGGTAGTTCGTGTTGAACGCGCAAAACGAAAGCCGCACGGTCAATCTCTGGCAAAGTCTGAAGGACACTCTGAACTCTTCGTAATTCGAGATGAGACTCAACCAGTACATCGGGCCCAGGTGCCGGGTCAGGGTGAACGTCTTCAAGGGCAACCTGACGCTTGCTCTTTCTCTGTTGTTCCAAGAAAACATTGCGGGCAATCGTGAAGAGATATGCCTTAAGGGTTTCAGTGCGAATAGTGCTGCTGTTTACCCAGGCGCGGACGAACGTCTCAGAGGTTATGTCCTCTGCCTCGGAACTGTTGCCCGCAAGCCAAAAGGCAAAGCGGTAGACTTGAGGTGCATAGGATTCGTACAGGCCTTGGAAGTCCAGCATAACTCCTTTCTGTATATAATATGCATAGCAAAGCGAAAAGTTACAAGGGGTTTCAGAATAGTTCACCAGCAAACTGTAACCGTGCACGCGATAGCACGCCCAACCCCGCTTGCACCCGACCGCGCAACTGGCGCAAAAGAGGGCGTTGTTTTTCAATTCACCTAGTTGGGTAGAGTTCGTTGGTGTTTCTGTCGGTTGCGCGGCGGGTGAAGCAACCCGTTAGGCCGCCCTATAGGGATCAGCGACGAATAACTGCCCTAGAAGAAGATTCGGAGGTATCTCCCATGGAAAGCGAAAACGCAGTCAAACCATTGAGGTTTTCGCGGTCAGTCCTTTTGTTCGTGATCCCAGCACTATTCGCTTTAGTCGCGCAGTATATCCTCTGGCCATATCTGGTTATGAGGATGCCCAGAGGGGGTAAGAGGATAGATGCACCGACGGCTGGAGGCGCTTTCCCCGCGATCAATAGGCACGAGGCCACAGCCCCAACCGTAGCCGAGACCATTCCCCACCTATCACCGCCCCAGAGCCTTCCCAGATGAAGGACTAGACAGATGATCGGACCGTATATTAGTCCGATTCCGGCACCAGGGCGGGGTAGATGCAGTACCTGGTGCGAAAGGGTCGAGACCGCAGGCTGAGGAAAGATGAAGGCTATCAATAGCAGACCAAGAACACCAATCAACACGCCTCCAAGCAACTCATACCGGCTCTCTGTTGGGGACCTCTTCTCTTCCTGCAGACTAGCCTCCTACAGCCTATCTTGCTGGGACGATTGCCTCGTTGAGGATAGGAGACTTAGAGGGATACGTACCAAGGGTATTCCCTTCCCCAAAGTCCACTATTGGACGATCGTTACCACCACATCATCGGTGGCTATATCACCCTCACCATCTGTGGCCTGCAGCCGAATGATCCATTGCCCCAGATCCACTTCCCTGGCTATCCAGGGGCTGGTCCAGACCGGCTCTTGGTTTCCCTCCACCAGCATCTCTCCCCGCCGCTCCTCTCGCCCTTCTGGGGTCCCTACGATCTGCCAATCGTAGTTGACTATCCTCCCCCCATCAGGATCATAGGAGAGGGAGCCATTGAGGAGCATCGGCTGGCCTATATATATGGTCACATCGGGCCCCGCGTTGGCCACGGGAGGGACTTTGGTCGCCAGGCTGCAACCTGCTAGCAATAGGGTAAATAGTAAGAGATACCAGTTTCTCATCACACCCTAGGGGCAATTATATGGATTATCCGCTTCCTCGCAAGGTCGAAGAAAAAAGATCGCTTTCGGATAGAGGTGGTACTCCAGAGGTCTAGGCTCCTCCTTCCGCCAGACGCACCCCGACCCTCTTCATCCACCACCTCACCGAGCCTAAAACCACCACCCAATACCCGACGTAACTCGACACCTCCAAAAGTGAGGGGTTGCCGTTGTAGCCCAGAAGGGCCTTCAGGATGGAGCCCGGCGTGGACTTCTCGTTAAGGATGTGGTTGATGTCCCAGACGTGCTCGACCATCACCGGTATCAGCCCTGCCTCTTGAAACTCGTGCACCCCAGGGGCCAGAAGCCCGGCGGCGAAGAGGAGGAGTAGTACGCTGGTGGCATCGAAGAAGCGCTTAACATCGAGGCGAACCGCCGTGGCGAAGATCAGGTAGCCAACCAAGAGGGCCACGCCTAAACCCAGGAGTCCCCCCCAGAGGGTGTTGGCGGCGGCAGAGACAAAGCCAGCGGCGGAGAGGAAGAGGGCTGTCTCCACACCTTCGCGGAAGACGGTAATGAAAGCGAGGCCAAAGAGAGCCCAATTTTGTCCCGCGGTGACCGCCACCTGGACATCTCGCTCCAAGGCGACCTTGATATACCGTCCCTGATACCGCATCCAGAAGATCATCCAGGTGAGGACGCCGACGGCCAAAAACATCGTGACCCCCTCGAAGATCTCCTCGGCGCGGCCTGTGAACTGGGCACCGATGGCCTGGAGCCCTAGAGCCACCCCCAGACTGGCAATGGCAGCGGCGATGACGCCTCCCCATAGGTAGCCCTGCCGATCCAGGCGACCGATCTTCTTCAGGTATCCCAGGACGATGCCTACGATCAAGGCTGCCTCTAGCCCCTCGCGAAAGGTAATCAAACTGGCGGCTAACATTCTCCCCTTCTCCTTTCTAGTTATTGCTATCGCCACGCATTTGCGCAAGCGCAGGTCAAAAAAAATTGCCTAATATTCATCGCAATTGCTTTGCATTATTATATATCACTTCTCCCTTCCTGTCAACTCCTCTAGCGGCATCGCTTACAATATCCTCTAAGATCGATGTGGGCTCCTGTCACCTCAAAGTCGTGGTCGCTTTTCACCTGGGCCTTGATGTGGTCGGTGAGAGGGCTCTCGAACTCGATGATCTCCCCACAACCCAGGCAGATGAGATGGTAATGTTCCGCTCCCCTCCCCTTGATCTCATAATGATGATGTTCCTCATCGAAATGCAACTCTTCGATGAGATCCAACTCCTTGAGGAGGCTCAAGGTACGGTAGACCGTGGAGAGGCTGATACGTGGCTCCCTTTTCTTGGCCAGAAGGTAGAGTTCATCGGCGTCCAGGTGCCCCCCATGCTCCTGCATAACCTCGAAAAGGAGCAACCTCTGGGGGGTGACCCGGTTCCCCTGAGAACGAAGTAGCCTTCTGGCCTCCTTTAACCCCTCGGTTGACATCTTCCCCCGTCTTTTTGCGACTCATTTGCAATTATATGTTACCATACTACTAAGGGGTTGTCAACCGCTCTGCCAGCCTAGGCACCACCTCGTAGAGGTCTCCCACTATCCCGTAATCGGCTATCTTGAAGATGGGAGCCTGAGGGTCTTTATTGATGGCCACTATGATCTTCGAACCCAAGATCCCCACCGTATGTTGGATCTGGCCCGAGATGCCGATGCCCACGTAGAGTCTGGGGTTACACTTCTTTCCGGAGAGGCCCACTATCCGCTCCTCGGAGAGCCAGCCGAAATCGGAGGCCAGCGATTTGGTGCAGCCGACCTCGGCCCCCAGGGCCTGGGCCAGTTCCCAGATCATCTCTAGGTCCTCTTCGGCGCCCAACCCTCGGCCTATGCAGACCAGGACCTCGGCTTCCTCGACATTTACCGTCTCCCCCTCCTTAGGCCGCCTCTCCACCACCCGAACCCGAGGTTCGGGGAGTTCTAGGTCTAGGTGCACGGTTTGGCCCTCCCCGTCCTCTAGGGGGAACGCTTCGAAGGTCTTGGGCATCACGGCGATGACCTTCCTCTCCGTCTTGATGACCTCTGAGGCCACGGTGTTACCCCCCAAAGCGTAGCGGTCGGCCACCAGGCCGTCCCCCTCCAGACGGAGGTCTATGGCGTCGGTGATGCACCCCGCTCCTAATTTTTGGGCCACCCGGGAAGCCAACTCCTTCCCCCTCTTGGTCGAGCCCAAGAGGAGGATCTGGGCTCCTCCCTCCTCCGCCACCCCTTGCAACGCCTGGGCGTAGGTCTCCACATAGAAGTCGACCCAGAGAGCGCTCTCCCCCAGGTAGACCTTCTCCGCCCCGTAGGAGAAGTATTGGCTTGACCTCCCCTCTACCTCCTGGCCCAGGAGGGCGGCGGCCACTCCCAGGCCCAACTCCTCTTTCAGCTCTCGCCCTTTGGAGAGGAGTTCGAAGGCTATCTCATCCCTCTCGCTGAAGACTAATATCTCTGCCATGGCTACCTCGCTATTACCGCCTCCCTTGTGAAGGCATCGGTCAACTGCTCCACTACCTCGTCGACCTCCCCCTCCAGGGTGATATTCTTCCTCTCTTGTTCCGGGGCCAGGTTGCTTATGACCTCCAAGGAGGAGGCTTCTTTCCCTACTTCATGGGCGGAAAAGGCGAGATCCTCGCTGGTCCATTCCTGCAACGGTTTCTTAGCGGCCTTCAGTATCTGGATGAGAGAGGGCAGACGGGGCTCGTTTATCTCGCTGGTCACCGAGACCAGGGCCGGGAGGGAAACCTCCACTATCTCCAGGGCCTCCTCCATATCTCTGGTGGCTCGCAGGCCCCCCTCGGTGAACTCCAGTTGGCGCACGTAGGTCACCTGCGGCAGGCCCAATATCTCGGCCAGCCGGGAAGGCACCTGTCCCGAATAGTTGTCGGTGGAACCCTCGCCACAGAGGATTAGGTCGTATTCTCTCTTCTCGATGGCCTTGGCCAAGATCTTGGCCGTGGTCATGGTGTCGGAGTCGGCGAAGGCCGGATCGATGAGGAGGAGCGCCTCATCGGCGCCCATGGCTAGCGCCTCCTTTATCGTGTCTCTCAGTTTAGGGGAGCCCAGGGCCAGAGCGGTCACCTTCCCCCCCCGCTGCTCCACGATCCGCACCGCCTCCTCTAGAGCGTTCTTATCCATATCCCCCAAGAGGAGGGGTACTCCCTCTAAAACTGGCTCACGGGTATCCCGTTTTATCCTTATCTGTTGGAGATCCGGTATCTGCTTGAGACAGACTACGATCTGCATCTCCTCACCTCCTCTCAGCCGAATCTGTACTGGACCCCGAAGCCGCCTCGGGGGTAGTTCCAGGCCAAGGTGGTATCGCAGGCTATGGTACAGGCCCCACACTCTAGGCACCCCTCATACCTTATGAGGATCTCCCCCTCCTGGCCCAAGGTGTAGACCTGGGCTGGACATACATACAAGCAGTACCTGGTCTGGCACCGCTCTTTGCATCTCATCTCGTCTATCTGGATATGGCTCTCCTCGTCGATCTTGAAAGCATCGAGGGCCAATTTGGCATCTATACTCATATTCTCCAAACTCTCAATAGATCCCTCACTGCGGAGAGACGGAACGCTCTCCTGGCCTCCCTCCACAAGGTGGTGGAGATCTTCTCCTTCGGCTCCTCGCCTATCCACATGAGCCGCTCTAGGCTCTCGCTGAGAGCCTGGGGATAGAGGTTGAAAAGCCTAGGGTTCTGTAAGAAACGGGGCATCTCTCTGAAGGTTTCCAGGCCCTTGAGGACGAAACTCTCTTTGAGCAACTCCTCATAGCGAGATAGGGAGGCTGGGGAAAAGTCGTTTCTCTTTTTGGCTTCCATTATCGTTTGAGCCGCCAAGGCACCGGAAGCGAGGGCGAAATCCATCCCCCTCACTATGAGGCCGGTGTTGAGGGCTAGACCCGCGGCGTCCCCCACTACCAAGATGCCATGGCCATAAACCTGGGGCATACTCTCCAGGCCTCCCTCGGGCACTATATGGGCTGAATACTCCACCGGATGCCCCCCTTCAATCAAGGGTTTTACCTCTGGGCGCTCCTTGAAGGAGTCAAGGAGCCGATGGAGTTCGAACCCCGGCTCCTTCTCCATCAAAGCGTTGATACCCACTACCACTCCTAGGGAGATGGTATCGATATTAGTGTACAAGAAACCTCCGCCGAACATCCCCTCGGTTAGGGAGCCGAAAAAGAGTTGAGCCGCCCCTTCCCCGTCGCCAAGGCCGAACCGCTCTTCGATGACACCTGATGTTAGCTCGATCACCTCCTTCACGCCCACGGCGTAATCTCGAGGCTTGCGCCCCTTGCCCAAGCCTGCCTTCTCCACCATGAAAGAGAGCGCTCCGTCGGCGGCCACGACCACGTCGGCGTGGATCTCCGCTTCGCTGGCCACGATACCGATCACCCTCCCCTCTTGCCACAGGAGGTCATCGACCCTACTCTTGGGAACGATGATCGCCCCCTTCTCAGCGGCTCTTTCAGCCAACCAGGGGTCGAACTTAGCCCTGAGGATGGTATGGCTATGATAGGGCTTCTCCTTGAACCGTTCGCTGGAGAGTTCAACGGTGACCGATGATCCCTCCCCCATGGCGGTGAGCCGTTCTTTGGTTACATGCCTCTCTAAGGGGGCTTCCTCCCAAAGGTGGGGGAAGAACCTCCTCAGGGGGTGGAGGTAGAGCCTCCCCCCGGTGACGTTCTTGCTCCCGGGGAAATCTCCTCTCTCTATTACCAGGACCTCTAAGCCGGCAGCGGCCAGATGGTAGGCACAGGCGAGGCCAGCCAAGCCGGCCCCTACTATGACCACCTCCACCTTCTCCGCTTCGGCCATCGCTCTCTCCAAACCTCTGCTTCCTGACCATTTGCAGAGGGTAAAGAATGTGGCAAGGTCCCGCCTTGGCCCAAGGGGAGCCCTGCCCAGACTCCATCGATACCACTCTACTTCGGTCGTTCTTGGGTGCCGCGGTAGGGAACGGCCTCATCACCGGCGTAGTCGCGAGCGATGATGATCTTCATGATGTTCTGCCCGCCTTCGGCACCTACGCAGTATGATAAGACCCCTCGCAGGCCCATCTCCACGGGACAATCCTTGGTGTACCCAAAGGCCCCCAATTGCATCATCACGTGTTGGCCGACCCGTGCCGCCAGAAGGGGGGCCCGGAGTTTGCACATGGCCACAGCCTTGTTGATATCCGCTCTGGTGAATTCGTCGCTCCCAGCATAGAACTGGTCCACCATCCAGGCCGCCTTTTGGAGCATCAGTCTGGTCATCTCCAGGTCAGTGTGATCCTCGGCTATCTCAAAGGAGATGCCCTCAAAGTTGATCAAAGGCCGGCCGAAGAGGATCCGCTGCTTGGTGTAGTCCACCCCCATCTCCAGCATCTTCTCCGCTGCGCCGGTGCAGGCAGCGGCCACTACGATGCGGGCCACGTTGAACCCCTCCATATTCATATGGAAGCCCCGGCCCACCTCGCTCAACCGGTAGTAGTCCGGGATCTCCACATCTTTATAGACGAAACCACCGGTGGAGAGCCCCATGCGGCCCATGTCCTTATAGATAGTGGTGGTGATGCCTGGCAGTTGGGCTGGAACGTAGAAGAAGGTCATCCCTCGGTGGCCCTTCTCGGGGTCGGTTACCACCAAGGTACAATGGCCGCCTCCCCTGGTCGTCGCCTCGGTGACCCCGCTGATGTAGGCCTTCTCCCCGTTGATGACCCACTTATCGCCCTTCTTGACCGCCGTGGTGATGATGGTGCTCACGTCGGAACCACCTTGGGGCTCCGTGGTATTGATGCCCGCGAACCACTCGCCGGAGGCCACCTTGGGCAGCACTTCCCCCTTCAACTCCTCGCTGCCATGCTTCACGATGAGATAGCTCCAGCCGAGGCAAAGCAGGGTGTAGACGGGGAGGGACATGCTGAGTTCTGCTCGGCCTAGTTCGTGTATGGTAATCATGGCGAAGACCATCTCCTGGCCAGGCATGGCCGAGCCTCCATACTCCTCGGGGATGGTGACGCCGAAGATACCCAGTTCAGCCATCCCCTGGATTATCTCCTGGGGGATACCCGCTTCCTCCTCATCGATCTCCCGAGCCCGAGGCTCGATATTCTTTTCCGCGAACTCACGGACCATCCTCTTCCAAAGTTCCTGCTCCGCGGTCAGTCGAAAATCCATTTCGGTTGCGCCTCCTTTTCATTTGCGAATTTGCGCACAAATACGCCCAACATCATACCATTGACATATATCTGTGTCAAGGGAAGGAGCAGATTCCTGTTGTTGTTCAGTGATTCTGTCACCCTAACTGGTCAATAGAAATGTCACCCTTGATTGTACATCGGCGCCTGGTATAATCAAGATGCACCCAAGGGAGGGCAAGGCAGACGGGCCAGCCAGCTGG
>Ga0209979_1003273_pt1 | contig 14427 bp, 10 predicted proteins | sample AnhtaG_FD_183114 | JGI IMG/M metagenome (GOLD analysis project Ga0209979, IMG submission 183114) | Deep subsurface microbial communities from Anholt, Denmark to uncover new lineages of life (NeLLi) - Anholt_01485 metaG (SPAdes) (version 2) | ecosystem: Environmental > Aquatic > Marine > Oceanic...
GGATTGCATTCGGGAAGGCAAGGAGCCTCGCAGCAGCGGTGGGGTCGGACTGAGGGTAGTCAAAATCCTGGAAGCTGCCCAACGGTCGCTTCTGAACGGCGGAATGCGGGAGGACATCGCGTGGTAGCTGGGGACTATATCCGCATTGCCCCGGACGTAAAGCTGGGGCGGGACGTCAGAATCTATGCCTTCGTCAACCTGTATGGCTGTGAGATCGGCGACGAGAGCAAGATCGGTGCCTTTGCGGAAATCCAGAAAGGTGCCCGGATCGGCAAGCGGGTCAAGATCTCCAGCCACACGTTTATCTGTGAGGGCGTGACCATCGAGGACGAAGTCTTTATCGGCCATGGGGTGGTGTTCATCAATGATAAACATCCTCGGGCCACCACAGCGGAAAGGGCCTTGCAGATCGAGACAGACTGGCAGGTGGTGCCCACGTTGGTCAAGCGCAGGGCGTCCATCGGTAGCAATGCCACCATCCTGTGTGGCGTCACCATTGGCGAGGGCGCCATCGTGGGGGCAGGGAGCGTGGTGACCAAGGATGTCCCACCCTACACCATCGTAGCCGGCAATCCAGCAAGAGTGATCAGGCAAATTGCCGATCACGAGTAACAGTCGGAGGAAGACAAGCGTGGAAATACCACTGGTTGATCTGCGAAAGCAGTATGCACCGTTGAGAGATGACATCCTGGGCCGGATCGCTGAGATCTTGGACGGGATGCATCTTTTCCTGGGTCCTAACGTACAGGCGTTGGAACAGGAGTTCGCGGCCTTCTGTGGAGTGCCCCATGCCATCGGCGTCAGCGATGGGACCACGGCGCTGCAACTGGCTCTGATGGCCTGTGGAGTGGGAGCCGGTGACGAAGTGATCACGGTATCCCACACCTTCGTCGCCACCGCTGAAGCCATCATCCTGGTCGGTGCTACACCCGTATTTGTGGATATTGATCCCCAGACGTACACCATAGACGTGCGCCAGGTTGGGGAGAGGATCACTGAGCGGACCAAAGCGATCATACCGGTTCACCTGTACGGGCAGACGGCGGACATGGACCCACTGTTGACCCTGGCTAGGGAGCACAGGTTGTGGGTGATCGAGGACGCCTGCCAGGCCCACGGGGCACGGTACAAAGGCCAACGAGCAGGTGCCTTGGGCGACGCGGCAGCGTTCAGTTTCTACTATTCTAAGAACTTGGGTGCCTACGGCGAGGGCGGCATGGTGACGACGACCGTGGACGAGATCGCCGAACGAGTGCGGATGCTGCGGGACCACGGCTCGAAGCAGCGCTATCACCACGACTTGGTCGGCATGAATGGACGGCTGGACGAGATCCAGGCCGCCGTCCTGCGGGCCAAGTTGCAGCACCTGGATGCGTGGAACGCCGCACGCCGTCGTCATGCACAGTTGTACGGCGAACTCCTTGCCCATAGCCCGGTGGTACCCCCTGCGGAAGCGAGTTACGCTGAGTCTGTCTACCATCTGTATGTTATCCGGGTCGAAGATCGCGATGGGTTGAGACCCTACCTCCACGGCAAGGGCGTCGCAACAGGAATCCACTATCCCATTCCCATCCACTTGCAACCAGCTTATCGTGATCTGGGCTACGAGAAGGGTAGCTTCCCCGTCACCGAGGAATACGCCGAGCAGATTCTGTCTCTGCCGATGTATGCTGAACTCACACCCAGTCAGGTAGAATATATAGCCCAGGTCATCAGAGATTTTGTATCGAAATATAGCGTTGAGCCGCTTGTCCCTGAACCTGTTGGCTGATGAAGGCAGCTCGAGGGATGCAGACTGGGTACATGAGCGAGCAGATCGCCCTTTTCTTTGCTTCTCGGAAAGCCCTGACGTGCCTGTACCAGTTGGAAGGGAGAATGAATTGGATCGCCATGAATTGGACTATGGTTCAGCAGACGCCCGAAGGCAATCCTGAGAGACGCCATTTTACTATACGCACCATTATCGTCATTCCTACCTACAACGAGAGTGGCAATCTCCTTGCACTAGTAGATCAAATCGTCTCTCTCTCAGTGGATGACTTGCACGTAGTCATTGTGGATGACAACTCGCCTGATGGTACAGGGGACCTGGCCGATCAAATTGCACGCCGCAATCCCAATGTGCATGTCCGGCATCGGCCAGCGAAGCTGGGCCTGGGTACTGCCTACATCGCTGGTTTCCGACATGCTTTTGCACTAGCAGCTGACCGCATTATAACAATGGACGCCGATTTCTCTCATCGTCCACGTTACATTCCCCAACTCATCGCACGCAGCCGAGAGGATGACCTGGTCATCGGTTCGCGTTATGTGGACGGTGGTGGCACCCGGTTCTGTGGCTTGGGACGGCGGCTATTAAGCCGTGGCGCCAACGTCTTTGCGCGCAACATCTTAGGGTTACATGCGCACGACTGTACTGCCGGCTTCCGCTGCTATCGCCGCAAAGTGCTGGAAGCCATCGACCTGGACAAGATCTTCTCTGACGGTTACTCTTTCCTGATCGAGATGCTGTATAAATGCCAGGCCCGTGGGTTTCGTGTGGGTGAGGTACCCATCACGTTCGAAGATCGTCGACAGGGTCAATCCAAGATATCGCGCCAAGAGATATTCAAGGCTGCATATACGGTGATACGACTACGCTGGGAAGCGAGTTTCGACGCGCCCTTCCCAGAGCTACAACGAGGTAGAGGGCAATGAGAATGCCCTATTTCACGATGGAGTGGGAATAGATACAAGGCACTACCGTTTTCGAAGTCGATGACTTGGAGAACGAGAAGGACCAAACACGAGTTACCGAGTTCATGGAGCACTTTGCAGTCATGAGGCTACGGAAGGCCAAGGCGACAAATTGGATCACGCTCGCACGGATGCGAGCACTGCCGTGGTGGGATATCGTAGCCGCGGCCACGTTGTTGGCCTGGATCTGTGCTCTGATTTACATCCAGCAATTTCATCGAAGCTTCCTGCTACCAGATCACATCGCTTACTACTTTCCAGCAGCTCAGAAAGTTCTCGAGGGGCAAGGTTATCGAGCCTTCGAAGCGGATGTTTATCGTGGTCCGAGCTACCCCTTGGCGCTCGCCGTTGTCACACGCTTGCTTCATGGTGATATGTATGCGGCGGGCAAGGTGATCGGGGTGACATCCTCCACTTTGTTTCTGCTGTTTGCCTACTTGCTCCTGCGCAGAGTTTTTGGCTCAATCACAGCCCTGGCTGCCGTGCTGCTGACCATGGGGGTTAACACGTTTGCCTTTGTTTCTTGTGCGCATGGCACGGACATACCATTTGCGTGCCTGGCGATGGCCTCACTGTACTTCACCGCCCGCCACGAGAGACCGAGGCAACTCGATGCCATCCTGGCAGGATTCCTTGGTGGCCTGGCGCTTACTGTGCGTTGGCCAGGTTTGCTTTTGCCCCTCTTTATCTTTGCCAGGATGGGCCTCGTATCGGGACGCGAGCTTAGCCTACGATCGAAAATCCAGACCATCGTGGTCTATCTGCTGGGATTCTTGGTGACCAGTGGCCCGTGGTTGTATGTAAACTATCTACTTCACGGAAGCCCCTTGTATAACGAATATCCGGATCTTCCAGTCCTTGAACAAGCCCTTGAACAAGATCCTTTAAACGTTGGGATAGGGCTAATGGCAAAGCTATTGGGTGGTTTGCCCATGGTCATCCAGGGCCTTAATAGCTATCCTTCACCAGGTGGCTGGGTAATGGCCGGTCCGTTTTGGGTACTCATTCCTGTCGGAGTCCTGCTCCTCTTGATGCGGATCGATCGTCTCAAACTGTGGTTATTGTTGATCTCCGGCATTTGGTGGGCCTTGCTGGTACCCATGCACTATGAGTCTCGCTTCTATATGCTGTTGATCCCAACCTTTTCGGCGCTAGCAGCGTTTGTCGTTACCAGTGGCGCCCTGCCGGATGTAAGACTGACGGTTGGCAAAGGGAAGTGGGCGAAGGTCAGGCCGGGCTACGTGCTGGGTCGCCTGGTTGGCTCCCGGCTGCCCGGCTGGCTGACCATGAATCCAACGGGGACAAGCCTCACCAGCCTGGTCTTGATCGGCTTGTTGGCCGCTGCAGCTTTCTCGACGGTTGAACGTCGCCAACGAGGCTATCGGTGGCTTAGTGAACACCGGGGTGGTTTCCACCATGAGATAGCCCGATTTGTTCATCAGTTGCAAGGGCCGGGGCTGCATCGCCCCATTGGCGCGCGGCAATGGTCCCCAGCGCGGTACTGGATACCGCGCCAGTCGGGAACGCCAGTGGCGCCATTGCCGAGGCGGGATTATGAATCAGTTCTGCCAAAACTCTCCTATGTTCTGTATGATCAAATCAACGACGAGGACACTTTATATGATGGGTGGGACGACCCAAAACTGAGCGCGCTTGCCGACCCGCTGCGTGCTCCCGCCAATTTGGAGGCAGTGTATTACAAACCAGACCCGTACCGCGCCATCCTGTACAGGATCCTGGAGCAGAGCAATCCAGCGGAGATTGTGTCTGCCAGCGCGTCATCTGCTCTGCCACAGAACCCAGCAACGCAAGCCTTTGACAACGACGCCCAGACCTGGTGGTCGTCAGCGCTGCATTCTAGTAACGACGAGTTTGAATCGATCACTTTTGACCTGGGAAGCTCGACGCCGATCAACCGAGTTTGGCTTCTCCCCAGGCCAGGCGGACAGGCTTTTCCTGCTGGTCTCTGCATTGAGGTCAGCCAAGACGGGCGGACGTGGGAATCAGTCATCGAGGCAAAGCAACTTCCAAAGCCTATTCAACAAAACCCCCAAATCTTTTCGTTTTCTGAGACAATGGCCCGCTTGGTGAGAATCAGGGCCACTCAGCTTCGGTGGGATGAGGACGAAGAGGGATACCTGGCGAGCCTGGTGGAGGCGAGAATCAGTTTAGCCGTCGAACGCTCCAGTGAGCTTCCCGTGTTCTGCATTGCCTCTACCGATTTATTCTTTGATCCGTTAAGCAATGAACTGGCAGCAAGAGTCCACAACCAAAGCAGCGCGCCAGGTCAGGCTACCGTGGGGTTCTCTAAAGGCTGGTCAGCTCAGGATGCAGAATACTTGGGTACAGTTGAGTCTTCGATTGCCGGACCGGGTGGAGTGGGTTTTGCACGCCTCTCACTCAGTAAGTGGGACCCCCTCGAACCTGGCCATTGCCGACCGATCTGGGCAACCGTCAAGCCACTTTCCTACGGGGATCTGGATACTTACGGAGTGGTGCTCCCGCAGCCGCAGACGGTGGACAACCTGGTGTGTTCGCCTAAAGAGGCGGTACTGGTGTGTTCGCCGAAAGAGGCGGTAATTGATGACTTCGACTATCTTGAATCACCTCTAACGCAGGGCTGGACGGCGTTACCGGATCAAACCGCAACCGCGGATGTGACCACAACCTTCGATCAGGAGCTGGGCAGGCGAGTGATGCGGGTCAACAGCGAGGCGGAGCGTGGATTCGTGATCCGCCGCAAGATGAGAGTGTACGGCAGGCCGGAATTGACGCTGTGGATCAAGTCCGCATCGAAGTTCATAATCTATGCGTGTGTGAGAGATCTTGATGGTGAGTCCTATTATGTTCAATATATGCCCTTTGCTTGGCCCAATTATCCGGCAGAATTTCCTGCGGGGAAGTATATATACTATCCACTAGGCTCCTACCTTGCTGATGGAAGATGGCATAGGCTGCAGAGGGATGTTTACGAGGATTTCTCGGCCAAGACAGGCAAGCAAGTGGATTACATTGAGGCCCTATCCATTAGGGCATATGAGGACTTGGAGCTCGCTGACCTCAGACTAGAGGTACGCAAGTGAGTCAACCGCTAAACACAAATGGGAAAGTACTATATACTTACGGCTGGGCAGAAAACGCACCCTCGCTTGGAGCTAGGTAATCTATGATCGCTCTTAACATTAGTTTGAAGTCTCGGTCCACACGCCAAATCGGCGCAGCATTGGCACTTGGGATCCTACTAGGCTACGCCGCCCTGGTTCTGGGTCCTTTACTGGTCCTGAGCGGGATGATGGGGCTCATCCTCCTAATTGTGGCTTTCACGAACCCGGAGATCGTCATTCTGGTCGTGCTCTGCTTCGTTTCGGGCCTTATCCCCGCCCGCTTCAACCCTCGCATCAGCTTGCTGGTAGCTCATCTTCAGGGGTCAGATCTACTGCTGATAGGGCTCCTCTCAGTAGTCGTGTTCAGGTCGCTGACAGATAAGACTTTTCGCTATGTGAAGACCCCTCTGGACACACCGTTATTACTCTTCTATGGAGCCGTTGTCGTGGCGGTGGGTACTTGTGTCTTTCGTTTTGGAATTAACTTCAGCGATGCCACCTCCGAAGCCCGCATCCTGATGTACTACCTAATCTTCTTTGCGGTCACGAATCTAGTAAGGACCAGAACCCAACTTCTCCGGCTCATCCAAGGAGTTTTTTCCATCAGCCTGTTGGTAGCAACCACGATGATTCTTCAGACTGTCCTGGGACGGTCACTTTTGCTGATGGATGGGTCAATCTTGCGGAGCGGGGAACGATTGATACGCTTCTTTCACCCCGGCACAACCGCAATCTACATAACGCTGATAACTCTGATCTGCGACATGGCATTACGTAAGCATGTTCGATGCCGATGGCTTCGCCCGCTGCAACTTCTTGTTCTTGGGCTTGGTCTCCTTTTGGTTCTGGATAGGAACCTCCTAATCTCAGGCACCGTCAGCCTCGTCGTGTCCATCCTCATCCTTCGCGAGTCTCAACGGTCACGGCTTGCGGGAAACTTGTTGCTCGCCGCCGGCATCGCAGTTGGAGTCGCTGGCGCGTTTGTGATCAGTGAAAACAAGTCTCTGGTGCTTTTTGCACCGAAGTATCTCATTACTTTTCTTGACAGGATGAGCCGGATGTTCTCGGGAGCAATCCTGACATCTGAGGAGAACTTGCTACCCAGATGGGTCGAAATCCGATACGCTTGGGCGCACATTGTGGAGCACCCGATCTTTGGTATTGGACTATGGAATACATATCGTCCACCCTTTGAGGTGGGAGACACGCTAAGGCGCTATATTCATAACGCCTACGTCTGGATATGGCTCAAAACCGGCCTGCTCGGATTGGTTCCCTTTCTATGGCTCTCCGTCCGTTTCCTTTGGCGCGGATTCCAGCATTGGCGAGATGTGCAAGATGATTTCCTCAGGGCTGCGAGTCTGGGCTTTACTCTTGCATATTTGGGCATGATGATCAGCAACCTGGTAGCTCCTTTTTTCGTGCAAGATTGGAGTCTGGCTATCTTCGGTGTGATGCTGGGTATCAATGAGTTGATTTTTGCGCATAACGAAGCAACTGACAAACACAAGGAAGGAGCTTTACATGGTGTCCAACAAACAACAACCACTGGTTGAAAATGTCCTACAAGCCGAGTCGCCATTGCAAGAACAAGGACTGCCACTGATCCCCATCTTTCGGCCTTCCTATGATGAGGCCGAGCTACTGGCCGTAGAGGAGGTATTCCAGAGCGGGTGGATTGGGCTCGGGCCCAGAACATCTGAGTTCGAACACCGCTTTGCAGAGTATATCGGGGTATCCCACGCAGTGGCGGTGAACTCGGCGACGGCTGCATTGCATTTAGCGCTCAAGGTGCTGAATGTGACCGGTGGTGAAGTCATTACCACGCCGATGACTTTTGTATCGACGAATCATGCTATCCTGTACAACGATGCTATACCCGTATTCGCTGATATCGAGCCCGACACATTGAACATCCATGTTGAGTCCATCAGGCAAAATATTACAGATCGAACTCGGGCGATCATTGTCGTCCACTACGGCGGCCACGCCTGCGACATGGACCCCATCCTGGATCTCGCTCAAGCACACGACATCCCGGTCGTCGAGGATGTCGCTCACGGCTGTGGCGGCACTTACAAAGGGCGCAAGTTGGGTTCGCTGGGCATGATCGGCTGTTTCAGCTTTCATGCCGTCAAGAACCTGGCGACGGGTGACGGCGGTATGATCACACTTGCGGACCCGGAGTTAGATGGACGGCTGCGCCGATTGCGTTGGTGCGGCATTGACAAGGACACCTGGGATCGCTCTGAGGTTGATCAAAAATACTCCTGGTACTACACCGTCCAGGAACTCGGATTCAAGTGCCACATGAACGACATCACCGCTGCTATCGGGCTGGTCCAACTAGAGAAGCTGGAGCGCGCCAATGCGCGACGACGGGAGATCGCAGTTTACTATAACGACCGTTTCGCCGATCTGGATTGGTTGGAGACCCCGGCGGAGAAGAGCTACGCCCGGAGCGCGCACCACAATTACGTGGTAAAGCTGGACCGACGAGACGAGTTGATGGCGTACTTGCGGGAGCGACGTATCTCAGCGGGCGTCCACTACCTGCCGAATCATCTCTACACCATGTATCGCAATTTCAGAGCCGACGTGCCGGTCGCCGAGCGTGTATGGCGCCGGTTGGTGACGCTTCCGCTGTACCCCGATATGACCGACGGGGATGTCGAGCGTGTCGTTAGCGCGGTGAGCGACTTTGCGTCGCAAGGGCTCCAATGAAGCACAGGCGACCCTGGATCGGTTCCTACCAAGCAGATTGCCGTAATACATCCGGAGAAGGTGAAAATCCTGATCATTGGGCATCGGGGCATGCTCAGCGGCGATGTCATGCGGGTTCTTGGCCGGGTTCAGGACATGACATCGTCGGCGCTGATCTGGAAGAAATGGACATCACGGATCGAAGTTAGGTGTTCCGCGCTGTCGCGCCAGACATCGTGATTAACACAGCAGCCTATACTGACGTGGATTGGTGCGAGGCCAGCACGCGAAGGCCCACCCCGCGGACGCGGAAGGCGCTCAAGGGCAGACCCTGAAGTTCTTGCGCCAACTGGAGATCCCAAATCGGAGTTGATAACTGATGCTCAAAACGGCTACGCGAGTCGTTGTCAATACATTGGTCTTATTGTTAACTAGAGTGTCGACTGTATTCCTCAGTATAGCGTTCATGGCTGCTCTCTCTCGACACGTTGGCGCCACGGGCATGGGGCAGTACTACCTGGCCAGTTCACTGACCATGATCACCTTCGCAATCGCTAACTTTGGCTTGAGCACTCTGGCCGTGCGGGATATCGCCCGTCAGCGAGACAAGGCGCCAGCCTACATGACAAATCTACTATTTGTCAAAGCGAGCTTGCTGATAGTTGCTCTGATCATTACGGCAGTACTGGCCAAGTTGGGGAACTACACAACAACTGCTCGACGAGCCATCTACTTGATAGCGATCCACCAGAGCTTGGAGTCGCTAAGTCTCATCCCCTCAATCATTTTCCGGGCATACGAGCAGATGGCTTACGAATCATTCACCCGGATAGCAGGCACCGTGCTTCACACGGGCCTAGGTATTCTAGGTGTGATGATGGGCTACGATTTCATCCAGATTCTGGCGCTTCTGGTGATAGCCGGTGTGGCCAAATTCGCCATTGGACTGCTACTTGCACTCTGGAAGTTTGCGCGCCCTGTTCTGACCTTGAACCCAGCCCTATGCACACATCTGCTGAGGGAAGCAGTGCCTTTTGGGATCTTGGTCATCATCTCGATCCTGTACGAGCACGTCCACACTCCGGTGCTGTCCTTTTTTGCAGGCGAAGCTGCAGTAGGTTGGTACGGGGCGGCCAATCGCTTGATTTTGTACCTACTTATGATCCCAGAGGCCTTCGTGCAGTCCATGTTCCCGGTTTTCTCTCGATTGCGTACCTCATCGCCTGGTGCGCTGCGAGTTTCCTATCAGAAATCATTCAACTATTTGTTCTTGATCTCTTTTCCCATTGCCGCAGGGATGTTCTTAACTGCCGATCAGATCATTTCGCTCGTGTACGGGCCCGGATTTCAGAAGGCGATCCCTGTGCTAAGGCTTCTTGCTTGGCTAGCTGTTTTCAAGTTCGCCGGTTACGCCAGTGGTGCAAGTCTGAATGCCACGGGCCACCAAAAGTTGTTCGCGATGGTGGAAGGTACTTTTCTGACTATGAACATACTTCTGGACATAGTTTTCGCTCGTCTATTTGGATATCTAGGTATTTGCTACGCACGTCTGGCTGTGGCTGGCCTGGATCTTGCTGTGTACTCCATCCTTTGTCACCGGCTGGTCAAACTTGCCCTGCCGACCGAGATAGTCACCAAGTCAGTCCTGGCCACGCTGATTATGGCACTGGCCATTCAGGGGCTGCGCAACTCAGCCCTTGGCTCCCTGTGGTTGATCATCAGTTCGGCAGCCCTGGTCTACTTTGCGGCTCTCTACGCTCTGCGGGCTTTCCCACGCAGCGACATAAGTGCGGTATACAGCATGATTCGGCAGCGCGGCTAGACCTGTGGTCACAAGAGCGATGACTGAGAGAGGTTTCTCGAGGGAGGCAGAAGACGTGGTCTGGCCAAAAGTTGGCGTCATCACACTTAACTGGAACGGCAAGGATGACACCATTGAGTGTGTGGCTTCGCTAAAGAAGCTGAACTACTCTAACTACGATATCGTCGTGGTAGACAATGGGTCTACAGATGACTCGGTGTCAGCGCTGAGGGCCCAATATCCGGACATCACCATCATCGAGAACGGGCGGAACCTGGGCTATGCCGAGGGGTTCAACGCCGGCATACGATATGCCGCACAGCAAGAGGCTGACTATTTTCTCATCGTGAACAATGATACGGTGATCGATCCAGATGCGCTCGGGGAATTGGTGAGCGTAGCTGAACAAGATCCTCGAGTCGGCTTTGTATCCGGGAAGGTCTACTTCTATGACGACCCTAATCGGCTTCAGTCCGTAGGGCGGATCTCCCATCCCCTCCGCCTAGCAGGTACCTTGCTAGGCTGCGGAGAGCTAGATCAAGGGCAGTATGATGAAATTCGGGAGCACGATTTCGTGGACGATGTATTCTTGTTGGTGCGAAGGGCTGTGTTCGAAGAGGTTGGAGGATATGATCCGACGTTTTTCCTCATGTACGAAGAGACAGACTGGTGTGCGCGGATCCGCCGTGCAGGATTCAAGATTATGTACACGCCGGATGCCAAGGTCTGGCATAAGGGCAACCTGACTGCAGCCACTGGTCGTTCATCCATTCATCAGTTCTACCTGACGCGGAACCAGATCCCCTTCGTCCGCCATAACGCCTCTCCTCAGCAGTTCCGCCGATTCTTGCTGACTTTACTCTTCTCCTACAAACCACCCTACGCACCACGTCAGGCCTGGCGTTTGCTGAAACACGGGCGATCCCGTCTTCTCATGGCCCACTTACGTGGTATTGGCTCTGGTCTGCTCTGGCTGTGGCGAAACCGGCACGTCACGGGACAGCCTAGCCAGCCAAGCAGATGAGAGGTATCGAGCCGCGGGCTTGGTTATGTATGGTTTGATTCTTGAATGGGCTGTTCGTAGTTCTAAAGACCATTCGCGAGAACCGCACACTTGAGCGAACAGTCGACGGCACGGAGGAGTATCTTTGAGTGGGGCTATAGTAAGCCAGTCCCGTCTTAAACCAGAGAAGATTGAGATGCGAATTCTGATTATCACCTGTTGGATCCCTTATCCTCCAATCGCGGGGTTTCGTTTGCGGGTCTACAATCTCCTGCAACGTATCACCAGGGAACACGAAGTATGGCTGGCTACCTTTGTGAGAACACCCGAAGATTTGGATAGCATCTTGCACTTACAGGAGCTCTGCCAGGGGGTGGAAAGCGCCCCTCATCCGCTACTCGGTGCCCTAGCCCGGCCAGTCGACCTGTTTCGATATGCGCTGACAGGAAAACCAGTCGAGCTTCGACTTTGCCACTCTGAGGAATTGGTGCGCAAGATTCAGCGTCTTGTCTCAAAGCTGGATTTCGACATTGTGCAGATTGAGGACTCTCACATGGCGCTGTACCTAGAAGCCCTCCTGCCGGAGATCCGTCGCAAGACGATATTGACCTTTCACGACGTTGTTTTCAACAAATATAACACCATTTACCGCCTTGAACCGAAACTCACCCGGAAGCTGAGGCTTTGGCTGTACAGTCGCTCAATGCGCCGATGGGAACCTCGCTACGCAGAGCGGTTTGGTCGCTGCCTCACCGTATCAGAATCAGATCGACGCCTGTTGTTGGCGGCTAATCCACGCTTGCAGGTTGACGTGGTCCCCAACGGTGTTGATACGCAGATGAATCAACCGCTGCCGTACGAGGACACCACACAAGCTCTCGTGTTCGTCGGCGACATGGAGTATCGGCCTAATATCGATGCCGTAGTGTACTTTTGCCAGGAGGTGCTCCCGCGTATCCGGCGCGTGATTGCTGATGTGGAGATGTGGATTGTGGGGATAAACCCGTGGCCTGAGGTGGGACGGCTCGATGGAGACGGTGTGCATGTCACAGGGTGGGTAGATGATGTGCGCCCCTACTATGGCCGGAGCACTGTATGCGTGGTGCCGTTGCGAGCGGGTGGTGGCACGCGCCTAAAGATCCTGGAAGCGATGGCTCTTGGCCGGCCGGTCGTTTCAACTTCCATAGGCTGTGAGGGGCTGGATGTAATTGATGGCGAGCATCTCTTGATCGCCGATAGTCCTGAGCAGTTCGCTGAGAAGACGGTGCGTCTTTTGACAGATGAGGGATTGAGGGAACACATCACGACCAAAGCCAGACAGTTGGTCATGAGCCGTTATGATTGGGATGTGATCGCCAGGAGATTAATGCAGGTTTATGCTGAGATGGCGGAATGACTCGACCTTCACAACGAATCTGAGAGTGTTATATCGGCTGGTCAGCGCTCTCGCCTGAGAGGCAAGGGGCCGGCAGTGCTTGCACCCTCTGAATGGCCAAGGGACACGTCATGAAAGTGCTGTTTCTTTCCACCCAACACGGAGTTGACCGATCACGCATAGCCAGTTTGTCATTGGGGTATTGGGAGGACACCGCATAATGAATCGCGATCACCGACCATCGGCCGTGCCTCATCTTGTGTGGGTATATACCCAGTGTCCGATCAGTAAACTAGATGCAGCCACATGGTTGGAAACCACCCGCGAGTTGCGCGAGTTGGGCTGGTCTGTCACCCTGGTTGCAGCAGGTCCGGCCGGTCATCAATCTATTCGAGGCGTGGAGGTGCTCTGTATTCCGAAGCCCCGGGTGTATCTTCTTCGACAAGTTGTCTTTCACATAAGGCTTCTTCATCTCCTGGCGCTGGAGTGGGCCACGATCGACGTCCTCCTGTTTCACCCGATGTCTGCGCCCTGGATTCTGCCTTTGCGACTCCTACGTCACCTGACAGGCAAGCGACGGCCGCTGTTGTTGATGGATACACGAACGTTGCACATGGTCCCTCCGGACAAGGAGACTTGGAAGGATAAGCTGCGCAAGAGGTTCCACGAGCTCATGAATCGATCGGCCAACCGCTGGGCAGATGGCCGATCGGCCATCACACAACGTATGGCCGAGTCGTTGTGTATCCCACCGGAACAACTATGGGGTGTATGGCCCTCTGGTGTAGACTTGGACCGGTTTGCCCCAGCGCAGGTAGTCCGGCGGTGGCCTTTGCCCGGGGAGCCGATTCACCTGTTCTATATCGGCGTGCTGCATTATGAGCGTAATCTCATGGCATTAAGCCGGGCAGTGAAGAAGGCGAATGACGAGGGGATGGCGTTCATTCTGTCACTTGTCGGAGACGGTACAGAACGGGAGGACCTGGAAAAGTTCGCGGCCCAGACAGCGGGACGAATTCGCGTCGTGCCGCCGGTTCCGCACGATCAGGTTTGGGAAGTGCTGGCCCAAGCTCACGTCGGGGTGCTTCCCTTTCCAGATGAGGAGAAGTTCCAGGTAAGTAGCCCGATCAAGCTATTCGAATACATGGCTGCAGGGCTACCGATTCTGGCGACTCGCATCGCCTGCCATACTGATGTGATAGGTGATGGAAAGTACGCGTTTTGGGCTGAGCAAGCTGACGTGCCGGGGCTGCTCGCGGCCCTGCGCCTGGTCTGGCAAGACCGGGACTCGCTGAGCAAGATGGGAACTCAAGCCGCCACTCTTGCACAAGCCTGGACGTGGCACGAGTCAGCCAAAAAGCTGAAGATGTCCCTGGAATATGGACTTGCAAGCTGTAAATGAGCGGCGAGTCCGGGACCAGTTTCCACAAGTCTGGAAGTGGTAAAAATGAATGAAGATTTTAGCATTTTAGAAAAAAGGGCGGCTTCCTTATTTAGCTCCTTTCCAAGAACAAAAGAAGTCTTGTCAAGATCCTATAAATATTTGAATTATTTGTTAGCGTTGGTAGCTAGAAACTGTAGTTTCGCGTAAATTGAGTGGCATAATCGGGAATTATTTGTACACTCTGCCCTACTATGGCAGAGATACTGAACATTCAGCATGAGCGCATAGATGACGCTCCATTGATCATCGGTGTGTGCAACA
>Ga0209979_1003274_pt1 | contig 14422 bp, 8 predicted proteins | sample AnhtaG_FD_183114 | JGI IMG/M metagenome (GOLD analysis project Ga0209979, IMG submission 183114) | Deep subsurface microbial communities from Anholt, Denmark to uncover new lineages of life (NeLLi) - Anholt_01485 metaG (SPAdes) (version 2) | ecosystem: Environmental > Aquatic > Marine > Oceanic >...
AGCTAGCAATTTTCTCATTTAGATTAGATATATCAGGATTTCCTATTATCATAAGATCAATATCACTTGTCGCCTTCTGGTGTTCCAAGGCGAAGGATCCGTATATGAAAGATATTTTTACTTGTTTGATAGACGATAATATTTTTCTCAGGCTTCCCTCAACACCTACTGTTTTGGAAACGATACTTCTCAGCTCTTCAAATAGGGGATGTTTAGTATTCAAAGAATAGTAGAGCAGGTTTCCGACCTTTTGAGTATGAAATAAAGCATCCTTTTGAAATCTTAAAAGTTCTCTGCGTATGCTACCAGCTGAGTAGCCTAATATTCGCTGCAGTTCTCTCAAATAGTATTTTTGGGATGGATTAGTAAAGAAGAGAGCGAGTAAATCTTGTCGTATTTTTGATTTTGCAATATACAGTGATTCCAACATGTTTGACTCCAATTTGAGTACAATTGTACTTAATTTGGGATACAATTTCAATAATCGGCACAGGAACCAAATCAATGGGTTTGACATAGTTTCTCCTGAACTCTTCGGCTTTTTGGCGAATAAATTCCCACTTTAATTTTGGGGTTTCAAGAAAAACCCTTCTCTTTCTTGGCCTTGGCATTTATTCTTCTTTCATAATCTTTATAAGATTTTCAAGTTCCTCGCGGCTTGGCTTCTCTCCTCGAATTGTTCGGAAAAATACAGGCAGTTTATTTAAAACTTGTTCATCTGATATAAGACCTATAGGAATATGGCTTATAGCTGCAAGATCAAAGAGTGTATTGTATTCTTCTGATCCTTCTTCAATTTTTAAAATCTTGGCAATACCTTGGAGGACAACCTTACTTTTTGGTGGAGGTGCAAGGTCTCTTTCGATTCTGCTCCAATTGCTGGGATCAAGTTTTGCCAACCGGCAAAATTCTCTTAATGTCAACTTTTTTTCTATTCTTAAATCCCTTATAAACTCTCCAAAAGTTACCATCTCGTCACCTCCTTGTGGTAATTATTTACTACATGGTAAATATATACCACAAGTAAGATCTTGTCAACATTTTTTTCCGGGTGTAATATGGATACCATAATTATTATTTTTTGTTTTATTAATTCTTTAGCTCTTTTTTCTGAGCAAGGTTTATAAACATCTTGGATGACTCCTGGACGCCTTAACAAATGATATAAAATAACTACTTCAGGATTTGAAATATTTTTTTATTACTTTATTTTGTTTATAGCAAGATTAATGATATCTAAATCTGCTGAACCTGTGGTTCTCTTAAGGAAATAAATTTTGTTGTATGCAAGAGAAGAAAGGTTGGAATTGCCAGAGGAGGCATTAAGAGAAGCCTTATTAAACGCAATAGCCCATAGAGATTATTTTTAAAAGATCCCAAATGAAACAGATCGGAGAAAAGTTCGGAGAAAATATTAACATTGATTAAAGAAAATCAACATATTACTGCTAAAGAAATGTCCAGGATTATTGGAATCTCTCCGAGGGCAGTGGAAAAACATATTACTCGTTTAAAGAAAAAAGGATTAATAAAAAGGATAGGTCCAGATAAAGGCGGTCATTGGAGAGTTGTTGAGGATGATAAATGAGATTCCCTTCTTTCAAGCGAAATGGAGCATTTGGCTATATGTCAAAAGGAAATGTTATTGTCGCCATATATACATTATGTAAAAATTCAATAATATTTTTAAGAAAATTTCTTTTATTTTTTTACTCTTTTTATAATTCCCAGCAATAAAAATCGTAATTTTTTGAAATCTCATAACCTACAATATATTTTTATATAGATTAAAGAACGAGAAAAAAAGCGTCCAGAATCAAGGATTTTACTTATTAAAAAAAAGCCCCGAGGAAACTATTTAGGGAGAAGATGGAGTTTAATGGTTCCTAAAACTCTGAATGAGAGGAGGGAAATCGGATCTCCCTCTGTTTTGCTTTCTCCATTTTCGCCCGGCATCTTGATGCAGACTTCCTGTCTTTCAGCTCTTGCCACAGTTTGAGTGCTTGGTCAAGCTCGCCCGATTTTTCCAGCGTCCTGGCGATCTTTTTCCTGTTGGGAGGTCTCTGTCTTTGATACATCTTGAGGGCAGCACGGTAGTCGCCTAGCTTGTAGAAGGCATCTCCTGCTGCGGCGAATCTCTTCAACCGGCTGTAAAGACCAGCGGCCTTATCGAATTGGCGGGCGTAAAAATAGTAATTGGCCGCCTTGTTCAGCTTCCCGTTCTTCTCGAATATTTCTGCCGTCCTCTCATAGCTCCCCATCATGGGGAAAAACCCGACAGCCTCCTCCAGAAGATTGTTCTTCGCGCACCAGGCCAGGCCTTTCCTGTAAAACGTGTCCTCACCGGCCAGGAAGAGGAGATAGTTGTGGGCCGTTATCCTTATTTTCGGAAGAATCCGGTTAAAGTCGCTGGCTCTTTCGAGGATATAGTATCTGAAGGCTGATGCTTCCCAGTCTTCCGCCCTCACCAGCTTCGGGATTTCCGACTTGAATCTTTCTTTAGCCGCTCGAAATCGCTTCTCTTCCAGAAGCTTCAGCATCCTGAAGTAATCGAGGAGGGAATTATATCCCCCGCTTCTTTCCAGGTAGTGGAGGATTTTCTCCCAGATGACTCCATGCGTGTCAAAAGCGCATAAAAAATTTCCCCAGGAGCGCATCTCATCCGGATGCGGATCCTTAGAAAAATACAAATCGAAGAGGTTGACCACACTGTTATTTTCAAGACGCTGCCTGGACGTCCATTCGATTTCAGATAAGACCAGATTCTGATGTTTCAAAAAGAATTTCGCCGCAGCTCCTACAGCATTCGAGTAGATGCACATATCGGCAAGCCGCTCATAATCTCCATAAATTTCGCACTTCGCCCAGGCCCGGAAGGCCTTCTCTTCCTCTCCCAGCATCGCGTAACAGATCCCGAGCTCTGGATAGGCATTGCTGAATACGAAAAACAGCACAGACGCTTCGCGGTATCTTTTCCTGTCGAAAAGGTCCTTGCCCAGGTTATAAAGCCAGCGGTCATCGAGTATTTTCCGCGCTGTCTTCCTGGCAAGAGGGAAGTCATTTTCCCTGTCTTCCTCTGAGTCCAGGTAATTCTCAAGCGCCCTTTTGAATTCTCTATTTTTTTCACAGACCTTCCCTGCCGAATAAAAATCCCCGGCAGACCTGAAATGCCTGACTGCCTCCTCGTAGTTCTTCAGCCGAAGGTGACACACCGCTGTTCTTTTGTGATCTTCCAGGACAGAGAACCGTGTCAGCGCCAGGAAATATTTTCTTTGGCCGAAAAGCTTTTCGCCATCCCGGGCAAGGCGGGATTTATCTTTAAAAGTCCGCAGACACTTCGTTATCTTTTCAAAGTCTTTCTGTTTCTCGTAGATGGAGAGAAGTTTTTCATTCTGACCGGTTTTCTGGTACAGCTCTATCAGCCTTCGGTTATTCCTTGTCTTCCTCCATAACGCCTCGGCCTGGGAGTAGTTCCCGCCCTTCCAGTAGAGCTCGGCCGCCTTCTCGAAAGACTTCAGACGGGAGTAAAGCCCGGCAGCCCTCTCATAATCATGGGCCTGTTCCAGGCAGGCCGCAGCTTCTTTGACGTTGTTCAGATGGTGAAGGTAAATCTCGGCAAGTTTTATGAAATCTCCGGATTTCCTGAAACACGGGACAGCTTCCCTGTGCATTCCTTTTTCCAGGTAAAGGTCTCCGGCTTTTTGATGCTCTCCCTCTTTCTTATAGAGTTCAACCTGACAGCGGAACGCTCTTCCCTCGTTTTTCAACTTTTCCCATAAAGACAGAGCTTTTCGAAAGTCACCGGCTCTCTCATAATTATTAGCAGCCCTCTCACTCTCCCCGATTTTTTCGAAATTGAGGGCAGCCTCCAGATATTTCTCTGCCTTCTCGAAGGCATGAGCAGAGGCTTTATGGAAAAGTTCCGTGTTTCCCCCGTTTTTGTAACACTCCATCGCTGCCCGGTAGAATTCCTTCTCAAAAAAATAGTTTCCCTGCTCGATCCATTCTTCAGGCGTGGTAAGGACATTCCAGATGCCGTCGATAAAGCTCCGGTCATCGGTAACATAGACGTGGTTCCTGAACTGCTGGTTCTCCCAGATTAGAGAGGGCTGTCTCCCATCGTAGACGATCAAATCATTCTGCGACCGGGTGATCCCCACATACAGAAGGTTGATTTCGTGCCGGATCTTTGCCTCGTGGATAGACCTTTTGCTCAGATCAAGGATGATTTTCCAGACATCTTCGACAAGCTCATCTTCGCAGAATTTCCAGAGGACCACAGTGTCGAACTCGAGGCCTTTGGCCTCGGCAATGGTAAAGACTAACTCTGTCTCCAGGAGCTTCTGGAGCCTTCTCTTCTCCCTTTCTGTCCGCACAAGCATGGTCCTCCGCGCCCCAGCCTCGCGAAGGATTTCCAGCATGTCCGGCTCTTCGATTCCCGAAATGACGGTTACCGGCCTGCCTTTATACTTCCAGTCTTCAGGGACTTCCTCCGCTTTGAGGCCCAGGTATTTCCCTTTTAGTTCAAGAAGAATGTTGGAAAGTTCGACTATGCTTCCCGAGCTTCGAAAATTCAGGGTCAGGAAACGCAGCTCCGGAACCTCCAGTCCTCTCTCGTAGAAATGCCTCTTGATTTCCTCCCACCTGAACCCGCTGGGATTGATCACCTGTTTTGTGTCCCCCGCAAAAAAGACATTCACCGGATTGTTGATTAATTCGAACAGAAAGCTGATCTGTATGTCTGTCAAATCCTGGACTTCATCACAGGCCAGCATGTCATAGGTGTAATCCTGGAGATCTCTCTCTGAAAAAATCCTGAGAACCTCCCGCGTCAGGTCGAGCTCATCCCACAGGCCGTTCCTTTCGAGCCTGTCCTGGTACCATTCAAAAATGTGGTAGATTTCCTTCCGGTTGAACCTGAAGTTCGGTGCCTTCTTCTTCCCCAGGAGTTCATACTCGAGGAAGGACAGGTGCTTTTTGTGGACGATTTCTTTTTGCTTTTTCAGCACCTGCAGAGTTCTGTCCAGGATGGAAAGGACTCTCTCCTGAGACGTCTCGTCCTTCAGATAACGCTCCACGTGCATGGAAAACGACGGAAGGCTTGTCTTCAAGTATTTTTCCACGAAATTCCCCACGGCCTTCAAGGACTCCAGATTGGAAAAGAGGATGAACTGCTGCTGGAGCCGTCTGATAAGACCAGGATCAATCTCTTTCTTCCTGATCGCCTGATGGCCGCGCTCAAGGACAGATAGATTAACCTGGGGAAGGGCACCTTTGATGATTGAGCGAATCTCCTCCCAGACGAGGGGAGAATCAAATTTCTGCTGCAGGGGATGGGAGGCAAACATCTTGCTGAATCGGTTGAAATCGATTTCCTTTTCAGGCAAAAAGGTTTTGCCGAACCGGTGTGCAATATCCAGGATGAATTGTTTGAACACATGAAAATCAGGGATTAGGAAGTCTTGCCTTCCCCTGGCTTCATTCAGCAGACCCCTGCAGAGTCTCTCAGCAAAGCTCTTGAGCGAGGGATTGTAAGTGATGAAGATTTTTTTATTGCTTTGCAGTTCGCTCTTCAGCAGGTAATACACGGACAGCGTGGTCTTCCCGCTGCCTGCTGTGCCGGAAACAAGAATGGGGGGAGGGGAAGCAAGCACTTCTCTTTGCTCTGGAGTAAGATACAGGAAAAGGTCAAACTCATCCTTTTTGTAGTTCCGGATCCTTTTCCATTCGAGGTCATCGACTGCAAACCATCTCTGACTGCCCGATTCCTCTCCGCTTTTTTCCGTGATCGGCTCCTGGGTGAAGCAGAAGGACTCCAGCTCTTCCAGGTCAATGTCTTCCAGAATCAGCTCTTCAAAGTCTTGAAATTCGAGGAAAGGCGCATTTTCAGGAACGATGTTCCGGCTTTTTTTGGAAAGCTCATCATGGGAGGCAACTCCCCAGACGTATATAACGAGGTTTTTTCCCGTTGCCCCTCCGTGTTTTCCGAGGGTGAACAGGAGCCTGTTATCTTTGTCGAGGGGGGCCTCGAAAACGCATTTCGACGAGAGATTCCTCAGCTTCTTTGCCCGAAGCTTTCCTTCCCAGATCCCTGTCTCGAGGAATTCGAACTTCTCCCGGATTCTCTCTCTGAAGTTTACAGGCTGGTCGAGCAGGTATTTCCTAACCGCGGTGTTGATCAGGACAATAGCCATGATATTCTCTTTTAATGATACCAGAAAAAAGTTCAACTTGCATTTTAAAAACAATAGCCCTCTTCTCTGAAGCGGGATTCCTTATTATTCAGTTGGAAATTTTGTTTTTGATTTTATAGGGGAGTTTCGTAAGTAAATTCGGAGAAAAAACATCTCTCTTGATTTTTTTAAAATAGATTGAGAGGCTATGTAAAAAATGGTAAAGTTGTGAAAATGAGATTTATATGATCCATTCTTCACTTCGAAAATGAAAAAGAAAAAGCAAAAATCAAGAAAGAAGAAGTACGCGAAAGTCCCTTCAAGCTTGAAGTCATCGTTTCTTCCCCAGCGGGCTAAAGCCAAAAGAGAAGTCTCCCCAAAAAAGATGCCCTCCCGCTTCGCCAGCGAACGCCTGAACCGGGCCATTGCCAGGCTGATGAATGGGAGTGACTTCAATATTGCTGAGGAAGCAGATAGGTTCATCCAGAAACAGATCATAGGCAAGAATCCGGACGAAATCCTTGAGCTTACAGATTATGACCCTGTCGAGGAAGCTCAAAATCTCGCTTATGAGGCCATGGAGGCTGAGGACCCCTTTGAGGTTCTGGAGCTGACGAATAAGGCTCTTCAGCTCGACTCTGACTGTGTAGATGCCCATCTGCTGATGGCAAAACTCACATCACGGTCTCTGACTGAGGAGATAAAAAAAGTGAAAAAGATCATCGCCCGTACCGAGCAGAAGTTAGGTAAAAAGTACTTCGAGGAAAACAAGGGCCATTTCTGGGGGATGGTCGAGACGCGGCCTTACATGCGCGCCCGGGCCTTTCTGGTCTCGGCATTGAGGGAAACAGGGAAAACGGCGGAGGCGATCCGCCAGGCCGAGGAAATGCTGGAGCTGAATCCCAACGACAACCAGGGGATAAGGGATACCCTGCTCGGAATGTATCTGGAAACGGGAAATCTTGATGGTTCTCGAAAACTGTTCAAAAAATATCCCACTGAATATATGGCCGTCTTCCTCTGGGGACAGGTGCTTGAGCGCTATCTTTCCGGTGACCTTAAAGAAGCGGCCCGGATTTTCAGGAGAGCGAGCGAGAGGAATCCCTACGTGTTTGATTATCTCACTGGAAAGAGGCGACCTGATTTTGAACTGGGAGACTTCTATTCCCCTGGCGATGAGAGTGAAGCCATCCTCTGTCTGGAGGAGATCGGTCCAGCCTGGCAAAAACATCCGGAAGCGGTCGAATGGCTGAAGTCCCTCCAGTGAATTGGCTCTGCCTTTAATTCCCTATTCTGACCTGAATTATCCAAAAACATGAATATTCAGGAACGGCACTGCAATTACCCCTTATGGTCATTGAAAATTTACCCCCCCTTGCATTTCTAAAAAAGGCTTTAACCTGAAATAGGCGCAATCGTACTTTATGGAAGTTTTGCAAGGGAAGAAAATACATCTAAGTCAGACATTGATCTGCTCATCCTGACGACAAAAGAGGAAATTCAAAAGGAAATTCAAGACAAAATTATTGAACTTGAGGCTGCTATAGATCGGAGTATTCAGCCAACAATAAGATCCTTCTCCGAGTTGAAAAAGACAGATTCCGGTTTGCTCCAGAATATTTTCATGGAGGGAAGAGTGCTTTATTTAAAAGAACCGGCAGAAATCCCCTCAGCCTTACTGTTACAGCAAAAACCGTATTTAGTTTATTCTTTTAAATTAAATAACTTAGACCAGAAAGAGAAAGCGAGATTCAATAGGTCTTTTTATGAACAGAAACGAAAAGGATATAAATACAAGGGTTTATTGGATGAGTTAGGAGGAAAAAAGCTTTCCCCTGGTTGCGTGCTTATCCCAGTTGACGAAAAGGGTAAGATAGAAAAGTTTTTTAAGAAATTTAAAATTCGTTATGAGCAATTAAAGATATGGAAATAAAAATAGTACCGCTTCTTTTCAATATGATAATATACATTATGTAAACATTTCAGAGTCAATCTAGAAAAAATATATTTCTTTTTTTTGATTCAGCAAGGGAAGTCCCCCTCTTCTATTTATTTTAATTCTATTAAAAATTTACATTATTTGATTTCTTGGTGTGGTTTTGGATAGGAGAAAGACGAATCCTTATTAAAGAATATAAGACGAAAAAAATTCAATATAATAGTGGACAAAACACTAGTAATTAGTGTATGAAATACTAAAAAAGAATTTCATGTCAGTGAAAGAATTTAAAGAACATCTTCTTGAGTCTATGCTTAACATACTCTGGAGGCAGTGGTCTACAGTTGGGCTTTATTCCAATTTGGAACAAGAAAACAAATTTTTAATCGATCCAGAATCTCTACTTTGCATGTCTTGTTTCTTTGGCCGTTTTGACCAGAGACTATTTGATGAAGTCATTAGCTGGTTGAGTGAAAATGGGCATTTGCTAAATATTGACCGTTTAAAAAATGTTTTAAGATTATTTGTTAATTCAGAAACAAACGTCCTAGGAGCAGTTGCAGATTATCTTGTCCAAAAAGAGCAGAAAAGAAAATGGGATAGAGTTGTTCATTTTTGCGAAACGAAGAAAAAAGAAGAAAAGACACAAAATCTTTTCATCACTAAGAATCTAGTGCCAGTTCCAGTAGTCGGGAAATTTAATCCGGTTTTTCTTAGGTGGGGATTTAGAAGAAATGAAGTTAATTTGCGGAAAAGAATTCAAAAAATTGATTTTGAGAAACCTTGTAATCTTTTATTAAAGTTGCGATCATTTTTTGGAGTTAATGCTCGCGCTGATATCTACGCTTTTTTGTTATTTTCTGAAGGAGATAATTCACTTCAAATCTCTCAAAAAGTTCATTTCAATCAGCGTAACGTTTATCAGGTTCTGAATGATTTACATAAGTCAGGACTTGTTGAAAAGAAGAGGATTGGAAAAAGGAGTCTATATACAATTGATCATAGTAGCTGGATCAATTTTTTCAGAATTAAGATAGAGCTTTCGTATATTATTTGGGCTAAAGTTTTTTCATTTCTCTCATATCTCTATAAAGAGATGCTTTATCAACCAGAAAAATTTGAAGATACTTACCTCGCTTCGTCTGAATTTAGAAAAATATCAGAAAAATTTATACCGGAAATAGAAACTTCTGGATTGAAAATTCAATCCAGCCATTTGGAAAAGTTAACGGGAGAATCATATACACCACAATTTATTGATTACGTGAAGAATATTCTGCATCAGTTGTCAGGTAGCACAAGTTAGCTTCGGTATTAAAGAGAATAATAGGGGAGGATCAAGCAAAATAAAATAAATCCTTTTTCAGATATGATTTCAAGGCAAAAAAGAAAAGAAAATTCTGACTTTTCTCTATATGTTTTTTGGAAAATTTAATACGATGGCTACCTCTACTAATGCAAATTACAAATTTTTGCACAATAAAAGAAGAGAGCTGTTCCTTAATCAGCGTGCTATATCTAGAAATATATTCTCGAGAGAAAGGAACATCTTGATTTTATCCTAAAATGAACGATATTCTGTCGCCATATATACATTATGTAAACTAATGTAAGTTGTGTGGAATCAAGGGATTAGGTTTTGGGAATTTGAGATTTTATCCCATTTCGGGCCAAAAAAAGGGGGTCATTTCCCGTTTTTCTATTAGAAACATATTGGCATATCGGTGTATAAAAATATCACCGATTCTGTATGCTGGGAGAGGTTCTGTTTTGCTTTATAGAGAAGCAAGGCACTTAAAATCCCTCGATGGTCCTATTGCTTATATAAGCGGGTGTTAAATCAGAGAGCCGATAATCTCAATCGCTACCAAAAAGCTAGGTGGACTTTTATTAGTCTGGTGGCAATTTATTATGCAGTTCATAGATTTGTCGTGAGCGCATGGCACTTCGATTTCTCTCTGAATTCGACCTTCTTGCCTTAACAATGCCTCGACTTCAGGAATTGAGATTACTTCCTCAAGAGAGTGGCCTTCTGGATAATTCGTATCGTTATCGTGACTTTTTGAATATTCTGCTGATAATGGTAAAGATTTTTGAGTACTCTTTGGTGGGGTCCCAAAACGTGAGCGCGCACGGATGCCCCATAATCTACATGCTTTAAATCTGATGCTCCCCTTTTGCTCCTGAGCAAATGCAAGTAAACCTGAAGTGTTCTTATATAACGATTCTATGTCGAGTAACTGTAGTCGACGCACGTAAACTTCAGCAGAAACACAGAACTTATGAAGGAGCTTTCTAATATGCTCGACGTCGAAGATATGATTCTTGATCTCCTCATGGAGCCGTTGCTTTGGTATGAGGATAACTCGAGCCATTTTACTGCACTCGCTCTCCAATTTTTTTGCGTGTCTATCAAAAATATCGTTCCTCCATTTTCCTTCCGCGGCATTGAAATAAAGTACATGCGCAATTTCGTGAGCAACTGTGAACCGCAATGGAGGCTTTAATTCATCCCAGTCGTCGCTATTGGTATTTAGAATAGTGCTCTTCTTTTGAGTAGCTCCCGGCGCTTCTGTATTGACCATGATGGCAAATCCGTCCTTGATTTTCACTAACCCGGCTGTACCCAGCAATGGTTCGAATTGGATGAAACGGATATTTAATTCCCTTGCTAACTCATGTAGAGGGACAGGCAAAGGTTTTTCTAGAGTAGAATCAGCTAGTACCTCAACTAGGCGCCATGTTTTTTCTGTCAATTGATCGAATTTCGTTTCTCTATGACTAGTCATCCTATTCTAAACTGCTGAAGCATAAGCAATCGTAATAAGTATATTTTTTTACCATACAGGCGCTTCATAACTTATCATTGTAGCCTTTCAATACTCCTATGATCCGGTCTTATTTAATCTATCATTCTTCTGCCATTTTTGTTTAAGTGCATAGACAATTTGTTCACTCTTGATGTCGTCGTTAATTAATTGCATTTCGTTTCTAAAACGTAACTGAAGGTCCTCGAAAACAGCGGGGTGTAATTTATCAGGTATTGACCAGATGACGTCAATGATTTCGTTTATATCGCGCGCCAATTGATTTCGCACGCGAGGTGTCAGGCTGACAATCTCCTTTAATAGCCATTCTCTAATTTCTGATTGAGTAAAAGGAACTCCCTCAATTGGAACTGCTTTTTCTTTTCTAACATCGGCATCTGGCCATGGAAAACCTGACACAAATAGGAGTTTTAAATCTGATTTAGTAGGACTGCGCACCTTAAATTCATTAAGTAGTTGTCGGCATCTGTCCTTAATGTCACTGTCTTTAAAAAACTCAGCAAGCTGAACGAACTCAAGTTTATTAATTGCTGATGGGTCTCTTATCCCAAAGTTCTCGAGTAACATAACCAGTTCATGTTCAGGAGAATTCTTGTCTTTTTTAGCATAGAACCATAATTCAGTCGCATCACTGTCATATTTATAACGAATATCCCGGCAGTTCAAACCTTGAGGTCCTAGTAGCGGATCATCGTGGACATAACTATTCACATCAACTATAGAAAGTCCTCTAGCAGGATCTCCTCTAAAGTGTTGGGTGTCGCAGTACATCGAAATCCATCTCTTTACAAGAAGACGGAATCCTGTGACGTCTATGCGTTGCTTCAGGTGTTGCTGTCTTGTGGGGACAGAATGATTCACTTCGCAAAGTTCGGACCAGTTGTTTTGCACTGCATCAAGTGCTGAAATTAAAAGAGCCTGTGCCTCCTTAAGACACGATGTGTGGCGCTCAATTGAGCGATGTTGATTATTCGATTCAGGAATGCTTTTCGATAGCTTATTCAAAAGACCTGTGTAAAATAGACCATCACTAACGAAGACGTACAGTTTCCAGAGGGTAGCATATTTGCTATCAGCTTCTCTTATGGAACTACGTGCTCGTTCGAGAACAGAGCTGTGCCTTTCGGAGGAAAAGTTATTATCAGTAAGGATTTTATCGATTTGACCTACCCATCCCTCCAACGAGACTACAATCGCAGGATCTTTATATAACTGTTTATAGGGCGTGGTCCAGATTATTACTCGACTTGGTGCCAAATTCATCGCTCGGCTTGTCAGCTCGGGCGTATCGCTTTCCGATACCATATCTTCAGCATACTTACAAAAGGATTTAGTCGAATCGAAGACACCTTGCAAATACTTCTCAATACATTCTGAGACAAAGAGAAAGAACGGACTATAGTAGGTTGAGTCGACTAAAGTCGCTAATGTTCTCAAGCGATATTCATTGGAGTTCTTTTGATTCTCGGTCATGCCACTAAATTTAAAGTGATTAGCTGCACGGTCTCCAGGGATTATCATCAATGGGCGATAGATACGTCGGTCAATTAGCTTCAATAGAATGTTCTGTGCATCTTTGATACGCTCTGAGCTGCTTGCTCTATTCGAATCATTAGTATTGACCTCGTCACTACAACGCTCAATCAGCGAAAGTAAGAAATTATCCTCTCCTTGAAGTGCAAGACACACATCTTCCAAGTTGACAATATTTGCCAAAAAAGGTTTCCTGTTTCTCATAAGGAGAAGCGCTCGAGAGAGCATTGCATTTGCAGCTTGTACAATGCGATGCATAACGGCCTTCTCATGGATTTCATGTCGAAGATCGAGAAGGCGGAAAATATCATTGATAACCGACACTCTACTGGTGCCACGTTTGTGATCCCATAGATCTATTGCACACCGGAACCGTGGATTAGAAGGATGTTTTTCATAAGGTTGAGTTATCTTATTGTTTTTAGTATTCTGTTGAAGGTTCTTATTTTGATCTTCATCCACAAGCACATAGTAATTTAGCAAATGCAGATCTATTTGTCGCTTTGTGCCTAATCGCAGCGCATCCCTTGTCAGATATTCAATTAAGTCGGCACTGAGGGTGTTTCCAATTATGTCATGACGGAATGGTTGGTACCAGCTTCTGTGTAGTTCTTTTCTTAAAAATTCGGGTCCTACACCCCATTTAGAAGTGATAATTTGGTTGTTTTTATCAAAGCCGATGGCGATGGTGCGCTCAAATTCGTTGCTCATATCAGGATCTTCATAAGTCAGAAGATGGAAAAGTAATTCTGGAAGCAACTTCTGCTCAGGACTCCAAGCTTTTTTCTTGGCTTTGGATAATAAAGATAGGAACTGCTTCAGATGATCGTAGGAAGGCGAACTATCGTTATCCCTGAACAATTGATAAAAACGTTTTGAATAACGGATTAGTACTCGCGCCAATACCGAATTCTTATCATCGAAAATGAGACGGTAAAGCAGCGGATTGTTCTTGTAATCGTCATGCTTACTATAGGGTCCGTAGTGTGAGTCAAGACTAAGTCCTTTTAATGAATCTGTGCTATATTTATCTTGGTAAAAAATTTTATGCGTTTTTTTCTCAATATCATGGGAAAGTGGTCCGTGTGATATATCGTGGAGCAATGCTCCCAATCGGATAAGGACTCGCTCAGCAGGTGATATCTCAATTGATGCGTACTTTTTATGTTTGCTACAATAGCGCCTTGTATTCTCTGTAAGAGAATCCATTAGCAACGTTGCGACATGGCAAGCACCAATGGAATGTGTCCCTCGGGTGTGATTTGCTGTTTGATATACAAGCCTTGCAAAACCAAGCTGATAAGTTCGAAATAAACGAAGGAACTCTGGAGTGCCAATTACATCTTTTTCAAGATTATTTAAACTGATCTGGCCCCACACTTCATCCTGAAGCTTGTGGCCGTCAGCAAAACAATCAAGCTGAAACTCAGTCATTTATTCAGTCTCCTATTTGTTCCCTGCTGACAGAAGTAACCTGCGAATTTAAAGATCCACTAAATATGAAATCATCCAGCAGTCGATTTTATCCCGCATTATAAGACCATTAATTCAGTACTGCGCAATATAAAATATCGACATATTAATAAATTTCTCATTCCTTACTATATACTGTTAGTTAATATGAGCACTCATTATTGATATAATCCCATTCTATATAAGTATACCATTAAGTAATAACACATTCAAATGTCTTGACTCGATTTTGACAAGGCTGGACTCAAAAATGGGAAAAAATTTGAAACTAAAATTGAGGCGCGTGGAAGTTGGGATTCCTTGGGCTATCCGATTAAAAAAAATGTCCCAGCAACGTGATAATGTCCGGTTTTAGCAAAGTGAAAATGTCCGGTTTTTGAAGTAAGGTTCTCTTTCATAAAAATGAAGGAGGGCCTGATGGCAAAGGACATTATCGCAATGAGTTTGAGAGAGATTGATCGGTTTAGGATTGTTCA
>Ga0209979_1003275_pt1 | contig 14419 bp, 18 predicted proteins | sample AnhtaG_FD_183114 | JGI IMG/M metagenome (GOLD analysis project Ga0209979, IMG submission 183114) | Deep subsurface microbial communities from Anholt, Denmark to uncover new lineages of life (NeLLi) - Anholt_01485 metaG (SPAdes) (version 2) | ecosystem: Environmental > Aquatic > Marine > Oceanic...
AAAGGATTCTTCCACATCTTTCAGGACTTGTAGTATCTTGGATACTCGAATCTCCTGGTTCAGGTGGGTCATAAATATATAAATGCGATTCTAGTAATTAAATGTTGTCCAATTTAATATGTTATAAGAATATATATGACCGAAAGTCATGTATTATCAATAAGCTTTACAGTGTCACAAGTCTACAGTATCACTTGATGAATCAAAGGATTATGTAAAAAAACAATTAGTACCAAGACATCTTGTCTTTTTTTTGGATTAGTCACCTTATATTTGAGAGCGTTTTGTCAGTTTAAGGAAATATTCTATCCATGCATCTCTAACAGTAGGTATTGTCTCGTGTTCTATCCGCTTTAAGACGTCCTTTTGTTCTTTTGTTGTCGCCATTTTCTTCAGGGCTGAAAGACTAACTTTCGTATCCTCTTTTTTAACTGGAGGTGGAGGAGGATGAAATAGTTCTCTTAACCTAAATTTTTTTTTCTTTTTTGTATCATGAGTCATTGCAGTACGCCTGTTAAACAAAACAATCATCTCTTATAAAACAATTTCTCTTCTAACATTCATATACATTTCATTTTATAATATAACATCTATATCTAATTTTTCTGAAAGCTCTTTATATCTGTTTCTAATAGTTACTTCAGTTACGCCAGTCACCTCTGACACCTCACGCTGGGTTCTTCGCTCGCCACAAAGTACTGATGCAATATAGAGAGATGCTGCGGCAATGCCCGTTGGACCTCGTCCACTGGTAAGTTCTTTCTTTGCTGCTTCTTTTAAGATATCCATTGTCTTTGCCTGGACATCTGCACTAAGCTTTAACTCACTGCAAAACCTTGAAATATAATCCTGAGGTGTTGTAGGCATCAGCTTTAACCCAAGTTCACGGGAGACATATCGATAGTTTCTCCCAATCTCCTTTCTTGACATATGTGCAATGTTACTGATCTCATCAAGTGTTCTTGGGACATGACACTGCCGACATGCCGCATACAACGCTGCAGCAGAAACACCTTCTACGCTTCTCCCACGGATCAGATTCTTTAATGCTGCTTTACGATAAATCATAGCAGCAGTCTCCCGAACAGTTCTTGGAAGACTCAAGCCCGATGCTAATCTATCAAGTGAGGAAAGAGCAACTGCAAGGTTTCTCTCCGTCGCATTACTAATTCTCGTTCTCGTCTGCCATTTTCTCAATCGAAATAACTGCGCCCTGTTTCTCGTTGGAATAGATTTCCCATAAGCATCTCTGTTTTGCCAACTAATCATGGTACTGAGACCTTTATCATGAATGGTATACGTCATTGGTGCTCCTGTTCGTGCTCTTTTTTCACGCTGCTCATTATCAAACGCACGCCACTCCGGTCCATGATCGATTAAATCCTCGTCGATAACTAGTCCACACTCATGACAGACCAACTCTGCTCTAGAATAATCCCTACTAAGATGGTTGCTTCCGCATTCTGGACATTGAATAGTTTCTTCGACTACTTGTTTTTCTCTACTTACCAAGGACATCAAACCTATAGAACGCTAGGTGGTTTTTATTTTACCAACTCTAAAATATGTTAATGAAGTAGCCCCATTGAATTAAGTTTTTCTGATAGATCCTGTACTGCTGTTGATACATCCTCTGTGTTTCTTCCACCAGTACATACAATTTTTCCGGAACCAAAAAGCAACATAACTACCTTAGGCTCTTTTACCCGATAGACAAGTCCAGGGAATTGTTCTGGCTCATACTCTACGTTTTCCAATCCAAATGCAACTGCCACCTCATCGAGGTTAAGCTCTCCACCTAAATCTGCTGTTGCAACCATATTCTGAACAACTATCTCTAGATCCTTATATACTTTCACACCTAGTTTTTTTAGTTTATCTGCTATTATATCAACAGTCTTCCGCACATCTTCAATGTTTTTTGCACCAGTACAGTTTGCTTTCCCGCTTCTAAAAAGAAGCGTTGCAGTCTTTGGACTGCCTAATCGGTAAACAAGCCCAGGGAATTGTTCGGGTTCATATTCAGCTTCTTCTAAAGATGTTGCTATCACATCTAAATCTAATTTCTCTGCAAATATTGTAGATGCTACAATGTTTTCCACTTTTACTTCTATCATATATTTTCACTTCCTCATGAATATTTTTTTGCTTCTGGAGTACCCTGAACAAACAGGTACTTTATAATACTATTTCCTCCACAACTACTGTATGCGCTACTTACATTCTTTTCTTTTTATATTTCTCTTCTGCCGATCCCCTTTTTTTTTAAGGAGTAATAGAAGAGTGGGGTTGTATCGTTTTGACATTTTGACACAATAGGTTTAAATACAGCTAGTGACAAAGAATAACACGCTTGGAGTGTTGTGGAAAAAATGAATGGAAAATGTGTAGATCGGTTGATTGGTAAATACTGTAAAATTGTTACAAAAGAGCCTGGAGAAAAAAAAGCTACTGTTGTTACAGGCATTGTTAATGATGTTGATCGTGAAGCTGGATTTATTATGATTGAATCTATCCAAGGTATGGGTTTCCTGAATATACAAACGATAGTTGCGATAAAACCAAAGAAGAAACTAAGTCTCCAATAACGTGGTTTTTAAAAAGATAGTGGTTATAGAACTTTAGATGGGGAGAACATGCCAATCTATTAGAAATGCGATATGAATTTTTAAAAATAATTTTTAAAAAATATGCGAGAGGATGCAAGGACTAAAGACTTGGAGAAAAAAAGAAAAAAAGATGGTGTTACACAAGCTCGCCAAAGAACCAACCCTCATATACTTGATCAAGTGCACTGGAAAGAGGTGGTTCACAAACACCCTTGGACCAGAAGGCAGTGATATATCCACTGGAAATACTGTAGGCACCATAGATGGGAATGACCGCTACTGCTTTAATATTTGCTTCATTTGCAGATACTGGATGTTGCTGAATATAGATGTTTCCAGTAAATCTCCCGCGATACAGAGTCACTTTGAAATCGATTGTTTTAGTGTCTGTGTTCGTAAAACTTCCTTTTATTGTTCTTCTGTCATAGATACCGATGATATTTCCTTGTGATTGAGGACTGTTCATGTAACCCCATTGTCCGATAACCTTCTGATGTAAGGATTTTTTTTCTGCAGTCAATTGTTTTGCTTTATGATATTGTTTGTATGGTTCTTTTAATTCGACTGCGTCAGCTGAGACTTTTGTTAAATCAGTTGCATATTCTCCACTTTCTAAAGCAGAGACTGCTTCGACATTCTTTTTCACTTTTGCAACAGAAACAAATGAAGGATACTCAATATCATTTACAGCTCCTGTCGCAACGACCGCACCTGCCCCAAATATTATGCTTGCGACTATAATCGCATATATTTTCCGTTTCATACTAGTATGTTAGTATGCCGGTTTAAAAAACAATATTGGTGCAATTTTTTTACTTTTAAAAAAGATTATTGGTACAAGCTTTTGATTTACAACAATTCCGTATTGCTTAGATTGTAATAATTTGAAGAGTTTTTTAGTAAAAGATCTCTCTGTTTTTTCCAATACAATACTTGATCTGCAGTCCTAAACAAGGTTATCGACGAGTTCTTCGATTTCTACTTTACCAAAAAACACTTTTGCAATGTCGTATAATTCCATATCAACTGTTTTTAGCTTTGAAACTGCTTCTTCTAATCCTACTGAAACGATTTTATTTCCTTTTAAAGCAACCATTTTGCCATAGTTTCCATCCTTTAAAAGTTCAACAGCAGCAATACCAAATCTCGTTGCAAGAACCCGATCATATGCCGTCGGTGTACCTCCTCGTTGTACATGCCCAAGAACTGTTACTCTTGTTTCAACACCAAGTCTTTTCCCTATTTCTTCTCCTAAAAAATTTCCGATGCCACCAAGTCGTACGTGCCCGAAAGCATCTTTTTCTTCTGTAAGAGTAGATAGTTTATCTGTTTCTTTTGGTTTTGCGCCTTCTGAAGCAACAACAATGCTAAATGTCTTCCCACTGTTGTATCGTGCTTTGAGGCTCTTACATACGAGATTTAAGTCAAAAGGTTTTTCGGGAATCAATATCTCATCTGCTCCTCCTGCAATACCTGCTAATGTTGCAATCCAACCGGCATGTCTACCCATGACCTCAAGAACAATTACTCTATGATGTGATTCAGCAGTTGTATGAAGACGGTCTATTGCTTCAGTAACAATAGATATTGCCGTATCAAAACCAAAGGTGAAATCCGTACCTGAAAGATCATTATCAATTGTTTTTGGAACACCAACAATGGGTATTCCCATGTTATAGAGCTTTAAAGCAACCCCTAATGTATCCTCTCCTCCTATTGCAACAATTGCATCAATTTTGAATTTCTTTATATTTTCAACAATTTTTCCGACGTCTTCTTGATGTTTAAATGGATTTGTCCTTGAAGTTCCAAGAATAGTTCCTCCTTTGGGAAGAATCCCTGAGACATGACGATCACTAATAGGAATCATATCTCCATCGATAAGCCCTCTCCAACCATTTCGTATGCCGATTGTTGCCCATTTATATCTCGATGATTTCCGTACGACTGCTCGTATCACAGCATTAAGACCAGGACAATCTCCACCACCTGTTAAAATACCAATTTTTTTCACGACCCATCCATCCTACAGCATTCTTTATCTCTTATATCTTTTAATATCTTATGGTTTTCATTTTTTTATACACCTAGTAGGCAAATTTCTTAATTCGTTTCCGAAATAAGTTAAATGGATTCATAAGGAGATGATTTGTTGTGTATAATTACGGAAAGGAACTTAAAAGACCCTCTACTAGTTATTAAGATGGCACATATGGAACAAATGCTGGATCTGCATATAACATATATTCATAGAATGACATATACTTATTATCTAACCGAGGTTCAAGATCAGATTGGGAATTACCATTTGACGATTCAAGTATCTTTGCATCTATATCTTTCAAACCTGTGATTACTAGCGGTGGCGTCCACCAGACTGGCCATTCTGCATCCTCTGGAAGATAACGATTCCGCGCCTCTCGATAAGCAAATCCTATGCTTGTATCTTTTGTTTTAAGTTCTTCACAGATATCTACGTAGATTTTGAAGCCGAAATGCATCTCAGGGTAGATTTCGTTTTTTGCGTTTCTACTTGCTTGAAGATACCGTAATGCTGTCTGGCCAGGGAAGTCATATTTGGTGTTCTTTCCCTCAAGATATCCTCCAGGCACATTAGAGGATGTTGTTGCCGCAATTACTGCATTACAGCCAGAGTGAAGATAAGCCTGGCTTATCCCCTGCTTAGGATAGACGCCGTCTATTTTTCCGCAAATGCAGCTTTCTATCCAGAGAAATGAAGGACCAAGATCCATGTTTTCTACATTTCTTGTATTGTAATACCCATGATCGCTCAGTGATAGACCTGTTCCATATCCCAATAGTGTTGCAACCTTTGCCATAACTCTTTCGAGTATCCCGTTTGGAAGGCCAAGACCCAACTTGTAAATGCCGACATCACCCATGCCAAACATATGCTGGTTGCCATGTGCATTGGCAAGTATGAAGTTAGAGTTTTCTTGGAGTTGTCCACCTATTGCAACATCAACTCCTACGTTTTTCTTTAGCTGTTGTTTGGAAAGAAGCAATCTATTGAGCACGTTTGCTTTTTTTATTGTGTCAATTGCATCATTGCTGAATCCTTGATATGTTGCAGCATTCTCTCTATTATATTCTGTAGTAAAACCAAGCTCTTCTACATTTTTTTGAAGAGCAAGACCATTGAAATACGAAGCACCGGTCTGCATTTTCATTGGTTCTCCACGATGGGTCAAACCAAGAATCTCTCCAAATATCTTATAACGAATGAAGGGTTTTTGAAAATCATTTCCCCCACCTAATTGTACGACAGCACTGTTTTTCCACTCGTCCATACCATCTATGATTTTGTCATAAAATATTGTTCTTGTAATCAGTGCAGAGGCGTCTTGCACATCCCAACCAGTGATTCTCCCTATAATGTTCTCTTGGAAAGGATACTCGCTGTAAAGATCAGGTGCCTGACTTGACCAATCCGCAGGCTTTGGATCGATATTACCATAGATGAAATCACTGGGGATGCCAGCACCAACATAGTATGAAACATCTTCTATTGGAAACGCTGGCATTGATGGAGTGTCATAGATGTATTGAGGAAGAACTGTTGCGCCACCTACAAGGGCGATATACATTGGATTGTTTTTGTTTTTGTAATGCTCTTGCAGATACTTAAGATCGTATTCTCTCTCTGTGGATATACCGGCAAGTGATGCAAGCAGATCATTAATTTCTTCATGAATCGAAAAGATATGATCATTTGATGCCTCGATCAAACGAGGGTTCCTTCTTGGCATGTAAAAACCAGGAGATGGTTCCCCCATGTACAATATGTTATCATCTGCTGCAAATGCAAACTCTGGTTTTCCAAAAAGAAGGCCCTTATGATAAGCTGTAAGATAAGGAGCTACAGATGAAAGCCCTTTCATCATAGGATAAATTGGGTCGCTGAGTTTTTCAACGGTAACTTCTGCTCTGACTTTTCCTTCGTTGTATGCAAGCCAACTGGTGCTTACCGTTATTTTATATTCTACGCCACCACGATCATATAAAACAGCCTCATTGTAGGTAACATCTTCGATTATCTTTCCATTGGCATCTCGAACTGGAACCCCACCGCCACCAGTACCACCGACAAACACCTCAAACCTCTGCAGACCTTCAGGTTCGTCTTCAAGCATCACACCGCACATAAACATCACATTGTCTCCAAGCTCATCGACGTTTTCATCATGAAGGTTTATCCCTTTGAATTTGACAAGTGCGTATTTGTAGTCGTTTGGAATTGTAAATGTGCCAAGTTCACGGTCTCCTGCAGTTACTGATTGTAGAAGTTCAGTTGTCGCCATCGTAGTAAATGTTTCTTCAAAAATCCACTCTTCACTGTCTAGAACTTCAGGTGGCCATGCATCTATTGGATTAGTTATCGTGATATAATCAATATCGCCAAACTTTTCTATAAGAAGTCTTGTTGTGTTATCAACAATATCTTCAACAGTATTAAACCGTAAAACATCTCCATATCCTTCAATGTTGTCACCGCAAATAAGTGTTCTTTTTACTCCAAGTTCGTTAAACACTCCTCGTATGTTATGGTCCAGTTCATCTGCTACGATAATTGGTATAGAAAGATACGATGCAAGTGGTGTAGCCATTACTCCTAGGTTATAGCCAGATTCATTGTTTTCAATAATGAGCGCTGCTTCACTGCTGCTCCAGTATTTTTTTGCAATATCAATAGACCATTCCTTTGGAGATTTAGAGTCATCGATGAATTCATTGGCCGTAATATCTATTTGCCCTTCTGCTCGAGAGATGGCACGTGAAGGATTACTATAGTTTTGAACGTACATGGGTATGATTTCTTGTTTTCCTTCAGCATTATAATGGACTGTAAGTGGCGTAGCAATTAGTGCATAAAACGGATCTGCATCTGAGACAGCTACTGCATCAGGTACGTCTGAGAGACTGCTAGAAACAACAAAAAAATCGTCGATGGAAGACAAACGTTCCATCGTTTCTCCCGGCTTCCATGTGTAGATTCCAATTGATGCGATGATAAGTATTATAACTCCGATTACTGCTATGATTTTATCATTTTTGTTCATAATTTATCCCCGTCTAATTATGGTTACCTCTAATCTATTCTACTATATTTGTATCTTTCTATATAATGTTTTCTATTATTTATCTTCGAATACAATTTCTCCGGTTTTTCTCTTCTGATAAAAATTAAAAACAACTACTATACAATCAAAAGAATGTTTTCATAGAAAATTTCAAAAAACTAGGAATACTTTTAAAAGACAAACCCTGCATTACAGCTAAAAAGGTGAAATAAAATATGGTTGGAGAAGAAATGTCCTCACAACTGCAAGATCAGATAAACAGATTGCAGCAGTTACGATCACAAGTTCAAATGATTGCACAGCAACGTCAGCAAATCGAGCTTCAATTAAGAGAAACTGAGGAAGCATTAAAAGAAATTGAAAATGCCTCAGAAAAAACTCCTATTTACAAAAGTGTTGGTGCAATACTCATAAAAACAAAAGGAAAAAACGAGATTAAAAAAGAACTCACATCGAATAAAGAATCCTTAGAACTACGGAAAACAACACTTGAAAAACAAGAAGGAAGAAGTAGGGAAAAACTAAACGAATTACAAAGTAAAGTTGAAAACGCTCTCAAACTTGCGGGTAAGGGAACTTGATGTTTAAAAAGAGAAACATCTCTGTCTACAGTGATTTGAAAACAGGTTTTTTTTGTAAACTCTTACTTATTCTTGGTGCAATTCTTCTTATTTTTTATATCATCCAAAAAACAATCCCTTTAGTTGAGATCGGTGAAGATATACTTAGCCCCCTTCTGGCCTTTGCAATTCTTTCTCTTGGACTTGGATTTATTTTGTATTTTCTTTCCCGTCAATTTGCAAAGCTTGCAAAAATAGCTGAAGAGATTGAAAAAGAGAATTTTATAGAAGATATTGAAAAAGCTAAGTGAGTAAATTTCAAAAAAATTGTGTTTACTTTCCAAATCTTCTTTTTCTTTTTTGATATGTTCGTATGGCTTTTAGAAAATCTCTTTTTTGGAATGCTGGCCAGAAGACATCTGAGAAGTAGAGTTCTGAATATGCTAGTTGCCAGAGAAGAAAGTTTGATATTCGTTCTTCTCCAGATGTTCGAAGTATTAGATCGGGATCTGGTAAGCCGTTGGTATAGAGATATGATGATACTGTTTTTTGTGAGATGTCCTGTATGTTGAGTTTGTCTTTTTTGACGTCGCCTGCGATTTGTTGTATGGCATGAATGATTTCTTCTCTTCCGCCATAGGCAAGTGCGATGTTAAAAAAATAGTTGCCATATTTTGCTGTCGTATCCATTATATCTTTTGCAGATTTTCTTGTTTCTTTTGGGAGGGACTCTAGATGTCCTATTATTCTTACTCGTACTTTGTTTTTATGGATTCTTGAATCTTTTATTGCTCTATCTAGTTCTTGCTTGCAAAGATTCATGAGTATTTTTACTTCATCTTCGTTTCTATTAAAATTTTCTGTAGAAAATGCATAGACCGTAAGTACTTTAATGCCTAACTCAAAACACCAATCCAGAACTTCTTCTATCTTATCTCTTCCAAAGAGATGTCCAGCTTCTGGAGTTAGTTCGAGGTTTTTCGCAAAACGGCGGTTTCCATCCATAATGATTGCGACATGTTTTGGAACAGGATACTGTTTTATCTCTTCGGTAAGTCTGTAATCTTTGAATTCATTAATTTTTCTTGAGAAATAATCGTAGAAGTCAGATTTGTATATTTTTTCTAATACTTTTTGTCCTGTATCGCTTTTTACAGCATATTTTTCAAACTCATCGATTTTTTTTCCAGCAATGGTTTTTAAAGATGGTTTTCTTGGACTTATTGTCCTCCCTCATGGTGTCAAATAGTTTTACCATATATATAGGTTAAGATTCCAGTTATTTGTTGCTTTTTATGGAGTAAGTCCGATTGTCACCTACAGGTTTATATAATAAAACCATATTTCGACTTCTTACAATTTAAAGGTGATAGCTTGGGAAACATACGAGATACGCATATAAAAAGTATTGCGATAGAGCTTGTGAAAAAGTATCCAGACCAGTTTAAATTCGATGATTTTCAACATAATAAGAAAAAGGTTGAGCAGTTTGCAGAAACAAGTAGTAAACTCATGAGAAATAAGATAGCAGGATACATTACCGGATATTTAGCATCTCGGAATAAAGGAAAAAACAGTCGACCCATTTCTGAGTAATAACCCAAGATTTATTTTATGGATGTAAATTTTCAATTAGGGTGAGTCTATAGAAAAAATCAAAAAAGCACTGACTGATCTAAAGCAAGGAAAGTTTGTTTTAGTCTATGATAGTGAAAAAAGAGAAGGTGAAACAGATTTTGTCATAGCCTCTCAATTTGCCACTTCCAAATCGATAAAAAGAATGAGAAACGATGGCGGTGGCCTCATATTCCTTATGATATCAAACGAAGTTGCACAGAGACTGCAGCTTCCATTTCTTGCGGATATGTATTCTAAAATTAATGACACTTATCCTGTGTTAAAAGAACTCATCCCCGATGACATCCCGTATGATACAAAATCTTCTTTTTCATTATATATAAATCATAGAAAGACGTTTACTGGTATCACTGACATCGATAGAAGCCTTACTATGAGAAAATTCGCTGAACTTATAAAAAAAACAGGAGATCTTGATAACAACTTGACCGTTAAAGAACTCGGCAGGGAGTTTCGATCACCAGGACATGTACCCATATGTGTTGCATCGAAACATCTTCTCGATGAACGAAAAGGTCATACCGAGCTTGTCATAGCTCTTATGGAGATGGCAGGGCTTATTCCTGCTGGAAGCGGATGTGAAATCATGGGAAATAATGGGAGGGCCTCATCAAAAAAAGATATTATACGATATGCTAAAAAAAATGGCTTTGTCTTCCTTGAAGGAAAAGAAATAATTACGGCGTGGAAACAATGGTCAAAGTAATGGCAACTGGAACATTTGATTTACTTCATATGGGACACATCTATTTCCTCAAAGAGGCAAAGAAACTAGGAGATATACTTTGTGTTGTTGTTGCAACGGATGCTACTGTTCGAAAGTTGAAGCATGAACCTGTAAATCCCGAGGAAATACGATTAAATCTGATTCAGGAACTAACTGTTGTCGATGAAGCATATCTAGGACATGAGGATGACATATATGCAATTGTAGAAGAGATCAAGCCAGATATTATTGCACTAGGATACGATCAAATTCATGATGAAAGTAACATTAAAAATGAGTTGAAAAAAAGAAATCTTTCTGCAAAAGTTGTCCGTCTTTCGGAATATAAATGCGGAAGCGATCTTGATGGCACCCGCCGGATCATTCAAAAGATAATATCTGCATATGAATTTCAAAAAAAGATGGAGAGAATTGAAGGAAAATGAAAAAAATAGGCATTGCAGATACAACATTTGCCCGATTTGATATGGCAAAATCAGCAATCGATGAACTGCAGTCTTATGCAACAGGATTTAAAATACTGCGATACACGGTTCCTGGAATGAAGGATTTACCTGTTGCTTGTAAAAAATTATTTGAAGAATCTGATTGTGATATTGTCATGGCGCTTGGTATGCCTGGTACAATGCCTATTGATAAGCAATGTGCTCATGAAGCAAGCATGGGTCTTATACAGACACAACTTTTGTGTAATAAACACATTATTGAGGTGTTTGTTCATGAGGACGAAGCACAAGATGAAAAGCAACTTGCATGGCTCACCGATAGAAGGGTACGGGAACATGCGCTAAATGTGTTAGATTTACTCTTCAAACCCAAAAATCTCACAAAAAATGCAGGTAAGGGATTGAGACAAGGGTTTGAAGACGTTGGACCTGTTAGGTAGGAAGGTATGATAAAAATGGTAAAAGAATCAATGAAAATTGGGGCTGTTGTTTCTGAATTTAACTACGACATAACCATGATGATGCTTAAGCGAGCAAAGGAACATGCACAGTTTCTCGGAGCTGAAATAAGCCAGGTTGTAAAGGTTCCTGGTGTTTTTGACATGGGCCTTGCAGTAAAGAAACTATTGGAGCGAAAGGACATTGATGCGGTAGTAACAATTGGGGCAGTTATTGAAGGTGAAACAGAACATGATGATCTTGTAATTCAGCATGCAACAAGAAAAATAGCTGACTTGGCTTTAGAATATAACAAACCTGTTGGTCTTGGTATTTCTGGTCCTGGTATGACAAGACTTCAAGCAGAAGCACGAATCGAACGAGCAAAATCTGCAGTTGAAGCGGTGGTGAAACTTCATCGAAGATTGAAATTATAAAAAAATAATTCAGCCGATTGATCCTACAAGCTTCAACTTGTAGATAAATAAAATTTACTGAAAACCCCTATTACTTTTCTTTATCAATCATTTTAAAGACAGACGGCAGATGAATTGTATATGTGCCGTCTTTCTGAATTATGATGGGTTCTTTTTCTAAAAGTCCTTTAAGATCAATACTATATTTCCCTGGTTTTTCGATATCTATTGTCTCTGGAGATTCATGCTCATCTATTTCAGATTTTATTTTTTCAATAACAGATTTCCGATACTCATCATCTATTGGTTCCACTAGTTCTTGTTCCTCAGGTTTTATCTCTTTTTTTACCGCTTCTTCACTTATTTTTTCTTCAATAATTTTTCTGATTTCTTTTGGTTTTATTGAAACCCATTTTCCTGATTTACTCATTGCTTCTTTGTTTTTTTCAAGCAGTGAATCCATAATTTTCGTCGTTATATCCTTGTTTACTTCCTCGCTTATAACACTTCTTTCAATTTCATCTAAAGGCTGCTTTGTAAAGAAAAATCGGTTGCCACCACAATCCGGACATCCTCGTAATAACTGCGATGACCCTTCTTCGAATATACGTCCACATTTAAGACATTGATGGGGCATTATTTTGCTCCTCTACCTGGTATTATCGTCGTTTCTATCATATCATTGCTTTTATGTACCATTTTTAAAAGATGCGCTGGCCCAATGACAGTCATACGGGGTTTTTTTATTATACCAAAAACTCTTTGAAAGAAACTTGTTTTTTCTTCTCCATATCCTCCCATCTCTATTCCAATAAATGTATCGTGATCTATTTCTTTCATTGTATGTTTGATAAGCGTTGTTTGTTCTGTTGCAGTAAGACCCTGTTCAAGGACGAGTATTCTGCCGTCTTTCACCTCTTTTAGTATGTAGTTCAGTTTTTCTACAGATGAAAAACTGTTTAGTTTCTGACGGGATACAAGATTAAATGAGATCCCTGTTTCTTTTTTTATCATTTTTTCATCTCCTCTTCCTTTTATGTCTTTTTTTTCCAAAACGTTTCACCATTGTATTGTAAAGTTTTTCTGTGTTGTATCCAGTGAGTGCACTGATTGGTACGACCGGGTGTTGAGGAAATGCAGATTTTAAGGTTGCAGGACTTGCATCTTCTGCATCTATTTTATTTGCAGCAATAAGTATTGGAAGATCTCTCGCTTCTAAATTTCCAATAATTGTGACATTTACTTGTGTGAAAGGATCTTGTGTTGCATCCATAACAAGCACTACGCCATCGATATCTTCAAGCCATCGAATAGATTCAATGACGCCCTCGGTTGCTTCTTTTGCTCTCATTCGAGATTCTTCTTTGCTTAATCCATAGGTGTTCATAAATTCTTTAAAATCTATTTTTGTCGTGATACCTGGAGTGTCTACAAGATCCATGACAAGAGATGAGCCGCCATTATCTATCTTTATGTTTGTTTTCCATTTCGCTCTTCGTGTCTCATGAGGAATCTCTGAGACACTCCCCATAATATCTCCCGTCCAATCTCGTAAAATCCGGTTTGCAAGCGTTGTTTTTCCGACATTTGGAGGGCCATATATACCAATTTTCGCGTGTTTTTTCCCAAAAATCTTTTGAATAATGCTTGAAAATTTTCTTCGTCTAAATATGTTAAATAGTCCCATCCCTTTGTTCCTCCTGGAAACTAGGTCAAATCTGAAAAATAGTATATTATTTGTAGTTTATTAGTTTAGCGGCTTACATTTAGGGGATTAAAGATTGCCAATTTTCTTGTTACACGTATATTGTTTTTTGCTTTATTGAAGATTAATCCAGGAAATATATTTAAAAATAGATACATAAATATATACATTTGTGGCTTTGCACCTAAAGTCCCATTTGACCTTAAAGTCACAATTTTGGCCCTAAAGAGTCGACTTTTTTCCCAAAAATATAAGTCCTACTAACAGATTCCTCATTGTAAGGATGGGTTGTATGAGAAATAAGATAGAAGAATTTGGTCGAAACGCAGGAAAAGTATGGGAGACACTTGATGCACATGGCTCTCTTACGCAAACGAACTTAACGAAAAAAATAAAGATAAAAGATGATGAATTCTATGCTGCAGTCGGATGGCTAGCACGAGAAAATAAGATATGCAAAGATGGTATGGTTTATAAGCTCGGTGAAACTAATTTAACTGATAAAATAGGAGAAGATGCCGGTAAAATATGGGAAGTACTCCATATATGCGGAGACATTGATGCAACGTATATCCAAAAGTTGGCAGAGATACCAAAGAAAGATATGTACTTTGCTCTTGGTTGGTTAGCGTGTGAGGGAAATGTAAAGGCAAAGAATGTACTACCAAAAAAACCTCAACTGCATTTTGGGCTGAAATAAACCGTTATAAAAAGAATTAAAAAATATTCATTAGCTCCTGTTATAAAATAATTACACTACTTCTCTGTAAACATCAAG
>Ga0209979_1003277_pt1 | contig 14409 bp, 7 predicted proteins | sample AnhtaG_FD_183114 | JGI IMG/M metagenome (GOLD analysis project Ga0209979, IMG submission 183114) | Deep subsurface microbial communities from Anholt, Denmark to uncover new lineages of life (NeLLi) - Anholt_01485 metaG (SPAdes) (version 2) | ecosystem: Environmental > Aquatic > Marine > Oceanic >...
CCCCTCAAGACGATTCCGTCGGAGGCGGTCTTGGAGGCGACCGCAACCTTGTATTGAATAGTCGGGGAGGCCGCTATCACCTCCGGGACAGACTCGATTTCAGCGAGGAGGTCCTGATAGTCCGAAAGCCCCTCCTTCTGGAAGCTGCTGACGGTTATGTGGGCAGTGGTCCCGATGATTCGGGACCTCACCTCCGACTCGAAGCCGTTCATCACCGAGAGGACGATTACGAGTGCCGCCACGCCGATTAACACTCCCCCGGCGGAGATGGCCGTTATCACCGAGACGAAGCGGTTCTTTCGCTTCGAGCGCAGATACCTTTTGGCGATGAAGAGCTCGTAACCCATGGGAGGTCAACTTCTGCTTTCCGGACGCATGGTGGGGAAGAAGATGACATCGCGAATGGAGCGGCTGTTGGTGAAGAGCATCACCAGGCGGTCTACCCCAAATCCGAGCCCGCCACACGGGGGCATCCCCACCTCCAGAGCCTGAATGAAATCCTCATCCAGAACCTCCTCGGTTCCGCTCAACTCTCTCTGCTGTTCCAAACGGGCCCTCTGCTCCAGAGGGTCGTTCAGCTCCGAGAAGGCGTTTCCGATCTCCAGGGTCGCAATGAAAAGCTCGAAGCGTTCGCTGACGCTCTCATCCTGGCGACTTTTCTTCGCCAGCGGGGAGAGCTCCACCGGATAGTCGATGATGAAGGTGGGCTGGGTTAGAGTCGGTTGCACCACGCTGTCGAAGATCGCTTCCAACATCTTCCCCCAGGTTTTCTTCTCCTCGGTATCGACTCCGCTCTCTTCGGCGGCTCTCTTCAATTCCTCGAGGCTCAGGTTCTTAGCCTTGATGCCAGTTGCCTGTTCGATGGCGTCGAAGAACCGCATTCGCCTAAAGGGTGGCGAAAGATCTATTTGGTGTTCCCGGTATTGAAAACTGGTCGTTCCCAAAACATCCTCAGCAACCTTTACCAGCATCCCCTCGAGAAGTTCCATTATGTCGTTATAATCGGCGTAAGCCTGGTAGAGTTCCACCATGGAGAACTCAGGATTGTGAAAGCGATCCAGCCCCTCGTTTCTAAAATCCTTGCAGAACTCATAGACCCTTTCGTAGCCGCCGACCAGAAGCCTCTTTAAGTAAAGCTCGTCAGCAATTCGGAGATAAAGCTTCAGGTCGAGGGCGTTGTGGTAGGTCACGAACGGCTCCGCGAAGGCCCCCCCATAAAGGGGTTGCAGTATTGGGGTCTCGACCTCTAAAAAGCCCCTCGAATCGAGGAAGCTGCGAATGGCAGAGATAATCCTGTTTCTTTTTATGAAGACCTCCCTAACTTCATCGTTGGCGATGAGGTCTAAGTGTCTTTTGCGGTAGCGCAGCTCCTTGTCCGCCAGACCGTGCCACTTCTCCGGCAGGGGTTGAAGCGATTTGGTGAGAAATTGCCAATCTGAGACCATGACCGTCACCTCGCCGGCTTTGGTCTTGAAGACCTCCCCGGTGACGCCCAGGAAATCCCCGAGGTCTGTAAGCTCGAAAAGCTTGAACTTCTCCTCCCCGAGATCATCCTTTCTCAGATAGATCTGGATTTTTCCGTGGCCATCCTGAAGGTGAGCGAAGATGGTCTTACCGTGAGGTCTGCAACTCACCATCCTGCCGGCGACTTTCACCCTCTGCTTAGAACCCTCCAAAGCTTCGAAATTGCTCAGAATCTCGCGGCTGTCGTGGGTCTTCTCGAACTTATGAGGATACGGATTTATCCCCAGTTCTTTCAGCTTCTGGAGCTTCTCTCTTCGATGTCTGAGATGATCTCTTATCTCCTCCAAACCGTCGTGCTCCTTGTTATGGTTTCAAGGGAAAGTCAATATAAGGGAGGTTTTGAAACGATGTCAAGCCTTACCGACTTTGTCGGTGGTTCACGGTTCACAGTTCACGGTTGACAGTTGGAGCTCCAGACTGCACCCTTAACTCAGTCTGTTTGCATGGGATGCTCCATCGGATACCGGAAAGAAAAGGCCGTTACGAGTGCTGTCGGGAGTTTCCTCCCGACAGAAACCGTCAGGTGGAAACACCTGACGGCACAGGTTGCGCCTGTTGGTATCGGACGCCCTCGTCTGATACCCAAAGGGTCACGGATGAGGGCATCCATGACCAACAGGTGGGTTCCGGGGAAGGAATGCCCTGGCTATTCTTTGGCGTCAGGACGCGTCCCCGCCTGAGGCGGGGACTTCGGTCCTGACGCAACTAAGGGTGTCTCCGATACGAATGGGACGCGTTTCACAGCCCAGCGATATGGTTGTTGTCGAGGTTTCATTTGACTACGCTCGGAGGAGCTATTATTTTCACAAATCGGTGGGCAAGGTAGTATTTTTCGTTTGAGAGGGCAGACTTGGAAGCCGTAATCGGTCATAGAATAGAAAAAGAGCTCCTCCCTTTCGTCGAGAAGCCGGGGCGCTATATAGGAAACGAGCTCAACGCTATAAAAAAAGACCACTCCGGGAAGATCAAATTCGCCCTGGCATTTCCCGACGTCTATGAGATCGGGATGTCTTATCTTGGGCTCTCAATTCTCTATCATATAATCAATCAGCACCCGGAGGTTTTATGCGAACGGGTTTTCTGTCCTCACCCGGACTGCGAGAAAGTCCTCCGAGAGAAAAAGATTCCGCTCTTCTCGCTGGAGTCTCGTACCCCCTTGAGGGAATTTGACATCGTGGGGATTTCGCTCACCTACGAGCTCAACTACACCGGGGCTTTAAACCTTCTGGATCTGTCAGGTATTCCCCTGAGATCTTCAGAGCGAGATGAAACTCACCCGCTGGTCATCGCCGGTGGAGGCTCCGCCGCCAACCCGGAGCCGATGGCTGACTTTTTCGACCTATTTGTCATCGGAGATGGTGAGGAGGCTGTGACCGAGATAATCGATACGGTCAAATCCGCAAAGGAGAAGGGGCTAAACCGGCGCGAAACGCTTTTGAATCTCTCTAACATTCCAGGTGTCTATATCCCCTCCTTTTACGAAGCGAGGTATTCCAACGGCAGTTTCAAGGAGCTAATCCCCCTGGTTTTAGATTTGCCGCAGAAGGTCAGATTCCGCACGGTGTCCAAGCTTAGAAGCGAATACTATCCTGAAAAACCTCTTGTCCCTTTCGTGGAGACGGTGCACGACCGGTTGACGATTGAGATAATGCGAGGTTGCGTTCGGGGCTGTCGCTTCTGTCAGGCGGGCTACACTTATCGTCCCAAAAGGGAGCGGCCGGTGGAGGATATCGTCTCACAAGCTCAATCGGGCATCAGGTCCTGCGGTTGGGAGGAGCTCTCGCTTCTCTCTCTTTCCGCCACCGATTACAGCAGATTGGAGGAACTTGTTGATAGATTAACACAGACTGCGACTCCGCAACAGGTCTCCATCTCCCTGCCCTCGATGCCCCCGGGGACTTTCTCTCGACGGCTGGCGGAGTCTCTCTCCAAACGCAAGAAGACCGGATTGACCTTCGCTCCCGAAGCCGGAACCGAGAAGCTTCGCGGAGTCATAAACAAGGAGGTGACCGAAGAGGACCTGCTTTCCTCGGTGGAGATTGCCTACCGCAGCGGTTGGAACCTGGTTAAACTCTATTTCATGATTGGACTCCCCACTGAGACTGAAGATGACCTCCTGGGAATTGTGGATTTGATTAGGAAGGTTGTCGATTGCGGCAAAAGATACAGAGGTCGAAACCGCGTCAATGTCACCATTTCTCCCTTCACCCCCAAGCCTCACACTCCCTTCCAGTGGGAGGCTCAAGAGTCGGTTGAGAATATCGAGGAAAAGAATCGATTTCTGCATAGAAGGTTACGGGTGCGCAACTTAGACGTCAAATTCCGGGATGCCCGGATCTCCTTTCTCGAGGGGGTTCTATCCAGAGGAGATAGGAGGCTCGGCAGGGTGATAGAGGCTGCCTTCCGGAATGGAGCCAGGCTCGACAGCTGGAGCGAGCACTTCAACTACGAGTTCTGGAAGAGGGCTTTCGAGCAGGTGGGGATAGACCCGAACGTTTACACCTCGTCCCGCTGCCCGGAAGAGCCCTTGCCGTGGCAACATATCGACAAGGGGGTTCCGCCTGATTTCCTGAAGGAGGAGAGGGAGAAGTCTCACAGAGGCGTTCCTCTCAGAATCGGTCACCGAAAGGCCTCGGCTTCCGATTTGGACTCTGGCCTGGCGGAACCTCAAGCGCCGGCGAGTTCCTTCTACGGAAGGTCTCGAAAGAAAAAGGTCCCGGTCCATTCTCAAAGTATCCCCCGGAGCTTACTGCGGGTGAAATGGTCGAAGGGAGAGGAAGCTAAATACACCGCCCATCTGGAGAACATGCGGGTCTTCGAAAGAGCCATCAGACGTGCCGATATCCCGGTGGCATACTCTCATGGATTTCACCCTCACCAGAGAGTTGCATACGGTCCTCCCCTGGCTCTGGGGTTCAGCTCCGAGGCCGAATACCTGGATATACAGTTGACCGCTCCTTACGAACCGAAAATATTCGAGCGTCTCAATCAGGCTTTGCCTCCCGGATTTTCGGTGGAGGAATTCCATCTTCTCTGGAGCGGGGCCGAATCACTGAGCAAGATCATCAATGCCGCCAGCTATCAGGTGAAGACCTCTTTTCCTTTGGAGGTTGCGCTGAAGAAAACCGAGTCGATTCTGAATTCCGAAAGTCTGCAGGTGAAGAGGACTAGAAAGGAGAAGGTGGAAGAGATTGAGGGACGTCCTCATATTTTCAATCTGGAGGCATTGAAAGTGGAGAGTGGAACCCTTCTCAACATGACTCTCGCTCTTGGGGAGGGCGGTTATCTCAGAGTTCAGGAGATCCTCTCCGATGGCTTAAAAATGAGCTCGGAGGAGGTTCTACTCTCGGAGGTTTGTCGCACCGGACTCTTTGTGAGAAGAGGTCAGAGATTCTTCACCCCGTTTGAGGTGAGCTGAAAAGATGTCTTACAGGTACACGAAATCTGCGAGAAAGGCCAAAGCAACCGGTGGAAGGCCTCTTATGAAATGGGTTATTCTTCTCCCGGTCGCTTGCGTCTCAGTTCTCATCGTTGTGCTCGTCCTGGATAACCTCATAATGCCGGCGATCACCCGGCACGGCAAGGAGGGAGTCATCCCCGCTGTGATTGGTCTATCAAAAGAGGCGGCCCAACGCCGGGTCGTAGATCTGGGGTTTGACTTTGCGGTTACGGGCCAGGAATACAGCCCCGACAAGCCAATGGGAAAAGTCCTTTTTCAATCTCCGGAGCCGGGGACGGTGTCGAAGGCCGGACGCACCATAAAGGTGATCGTGAGTCGGGGGAGAGCCACTACCGAGGTCCCGGAAGTGCGAGGGCTGGCGCTCAGGCAGGCACAGCTGATTTTGCAGGAGAAGGGATTGGCCCAGGGAATGATTCTCAGATCCTGGGATGAGTCTTTGCCGGAGGGGGTCGTAATCGAGACTCAGCCTCCCGCTGGAACCCTGATGGATCTGAAAAGCGAGGTTTCTCTGGTGGTCAATCGCAAGAGCGACACCGGGACTATTCTGGTGCCGGATTTCGTGGGCAAAGATTTGGACCGAGGTCTGAAGTTGGCCGAAACGTTGGGGCTTGTAATCAGGCACATAACCTATCGGGTGGAGGATAGATTTCTCCCCGAAACCATAATCTCACAATCTCTGATTCCGGGGATCGAGGTCGACGACGGCACCGAGATCGATTTCGTGGTGAGCGTGACCGAATAGAAAGAGAGACGTGACGTGCATGGAATTGCTTTGAGAAACCACTTGAGCCTTTTTCTTCTCCTGCTCCTGTTGGTTGAGCCGACTTACGGGCAGAGGCGCTCTCGCCCAGAGGTGGGCCGATCTTGGGCAGCCGGGAAGTTCCGCTACGTCACGGTCCAATTGGGAGCAATTGCCGGCCCTTCGGTCTCCTCTTACACTGACAGGCTGAACGACACCTTCGCCTCCTGGGGCTCTTCGGATCGGATTGAGGATTTCGGTCCCAACTTCTGTCTGGGTTTAGGGGTTTGCGCTTCGCTCTCCCGACACTTCAGCTATCAGTTTGGCGTCAACGTCTATTCTTTCCAGACCGAGGCGAGTTTCAATTATATCAATGACCAAGGTGACACTGTCAGCCACCGTCAGGAGCTGAGGTTTGGGGGAGCTACATTCGGGCTGAATTTCCTTTTGAATCCGACCCTCAAGGCGGAGACACGCTTCTGGCCCTTCTTAGGGGCTGGAATCGGGCTGGCATCGTTTTACCTTGATGAGCTTATAGATGTGGCCGTGGACGGTTACCCCTACGGCGGCAGCAGTGCCCGCCGAACCAAGATAGCCTTCGGAGCCGGATTTGTCGCTGGCGGAGTTTATAAGTTCTCGCGCCGCTGGGGATTGATAGCCCAGGGTGAGTACCTGTTCTCCAAGGCGAGAATGGATTTCTATCTCGGGGATGACCAGGAGATAAAGCTCAATCAGAGACTGGTCAAGGTGGGGACGATCTATCTTTATTGACACTTCCTTCTCCGCCCTCAACGGGAGGTGGTCCAGTGCCCTCTGCCACGGGATCCTCCTCAAGCAACCATAAGCCCGCATGGGGACTTGTCCATCTCCGTTTTCTCTTGACATCCCGTCAATACAAGCTATAATTACTTTTGAAGGACGTGTAGTCATTAGGCTATGTAGATGTAAAGCGAGGGGGTAGTGATGCGCTCTTTTTTGGCAACTCTTTTAGCAGCAGTCGTATTCTTTCCGTTGACTGCTAATGCCACCGATGTCGAAGGCGATGTCTGGGGCACCTGGACAAGGGAGAATAGTCCTTACAATGTTATCGGAGAGATTCGGGTGCCGCCGGGTTCAACTCTGGTGATTGAGCCGGGGATTCTGGTAGATTTCAAAGGGCACTACAAGTTCATTGTGGACAGTCTGGCGACACTTCTGGCGGTTGGGATGGAAAGGGATTCCATTATCTTCACTGCAGATAACCCTGGCACGGGCTGGCACGGAATCCGTTTCAGATACACCGCTCGCAACTCTCGACTGAGTTATTGTAGACTGGAGTACGGCAAGGCCCTCGGGGAGGGTGAAGATGGGAATGGAGGAGTGATCCACACCCACTATTCGAATCCGACGATCAGCCATAATATGATCAGCCACAATGACTCTCCAGACGGTCATGGCGGTGCCATTTTTTGCTTTGGCGAGCCAGGCCCAAAGATAATCCGCAACGTAATTACCGACAATGACTGTTTTCTCGACGGGGGTGCCATTCACTGTGACCGCTCCAGCCCGACTATACAGAGCAACACAATCACGTTTAACTGGTCAACCGGTGCGAGAGGTGCTGGAATTTACTGTCGAGGGTCGAGCCCGATGATAAGTGGCAACACCATCAGCAACAATTCGGCTCACCGATCTGGGGGCGGGATCCATTGCGCAGAACACTCGAATGCAGTGATAACTGGCAACATCATTACGGCGAATTCTACTGAACGTATAGGCGGTGCAATCTATTGCGAGTATTCTAATGCATCGATAGGAAACAACATTATCAGTGCGAACAGAGCGGATGGACCAGGCGGGTTCTACATCTCTGGAGGCGGGATATACTGCTATCGTTGCAGCCCCAGGATTAGCACCAACCGCATCAGTGACAACTTTGCGCGGGTTGCTGGTGGGGGGGTAGGTTGCTCGGAGTCCAGGGCGATCATAGCGAACAACACCATCTGCGATAACTGGACCGGGGATTACGGCTATGGTGGGGGAATTTATTGCTCCGTTGCATCCTCACCAGCAATAGAAGGGAACATAATCACGGGGAATTCTGCTGGCCCTGCCGGTGGTGGTATCTACTCTCACGGTTCCACTCCTTGGATAGGGAACAACACGATCTATGGCAACATGGCAGGCGCTGGAGGAGGGATTTGCTGCACCGAGCGGTCTAACGCGACGATCGTTAGCAACATCCTTTGGGCAGATACTGCAGAGTATGGGCCAGAGATCATCGTAAGCTGGCAAAGTACGGCAACGGTCACGTATTGTGATGTCCAGGGTGGTTGGCAAGGACAAGGGAACATCGATGCTGATCCCCTCTTTATCGATGTTTCAAGAGAGGACTTCAGTCTCAGGTGGCATTCTCCATGTATCGATGCTGGCGACCCAAACTCCACTTTGGAGCCTGACGGGACGAGGGCTGACATTGGGGCTCTCTACTTCGACCAAGCCGTTCCGGGGATCGTCGAGCTTTATCCCCACAACACGCCAATCGTCATTCCAGGTCAAGGTGGAGATCTGTCGTTTGACGGTTGGGTTTTCAACTTCTCCGGTCAATCGCGGAGAGTAGACATCTGGACATATCTGTTCGCTCCGCACATCGGGCGGTATGGTCCGCTAGACCTTTACAACGTCAGGATTCCCACTGATAGTCTCGGTCTGAACGAAGTTGGTCGATATGTCCCAGAGATTGCACCTGAAGGAGAATATGTCTTTGTCGCTTATGTTGGGTACTACCCATCGGACATAATAGATTCGTCCTATTTCTACTTCACGAAGATGGGCGAGATCGCACGTGTGACAGGCGATTGGACTGAAAACAGTCTTCCCCTCGATTATGCCCTTTTCCAGAATTACCCGAATCCTTTCAATGCCGCCACGACGATCAACTATCAACTGCCGGCCGAAGCTTACGTGCGCTTAGATGTTTACAGTGTGCTGGGGCGGAAGGTAATCACTCTGGTTGATGGGAGGCAGGAGGTGGGCGTCAAGTCTGTTAGATGGGATGCTAGCACCGTTGCCTCGGGCCTCTATTTCTATAAGCTGACAGTCGGAGATTTTACTGAAGTAAGGGCAATGACGTTATTGAAATAAGAAAGTTAGTAGAGAGGTCAGCCCTAGCGGCTTTCGTCTTGGGGTTGCGTCCGGCAATCGGGCTTTTCGGAAGAGAGGGGAAGCCATGAAGTCAACAGTGTTCGTAGTGTTGTGCATCGTCTCGTTGTGGTGTGCAACGAGCAGTGCCCCTGATGTTGAAGGAGATGTTTGGGGCACCTGGACTCAAGAGAATAGCCCTTATGCTGTTCTGGGGCAAATCCGGGTGCCGCCAGGGTCTACTCTGGTGATTGAACCGGGAGTCCTCGTGAGCTTCAAAGGTCACTACCGATTCGTCGTGGACAGCCTGGCGACACTTCTGGCGATCGGGACAGAAGACGATTCGATCTACTTCACCGCGGAGGACTCTATCGAAGGCTGGCACGGGATACGATTCTTTGACGCCGACGCTGATTGCCACATTAGCTACTGCCGGCTCGAATACGGAAGGGCCTTGAGGGAAGGGGAGGGAAGAAGGGGTGGTGCAATCTACTGTTACTATTCGAGCCCCACCATAACTCACAATACCATCAGGCGTAACTCAGCTTACCTTTCCGGCGGAGCGATCTATTGCATGGAGTCTAACTCGATCATAAGCGACAACACCTTCAGCGGCAATGCAGTGAACGGCGGGAGGGGTGGAGCAATCCATTGCTACTTCTCGAACCCGGCTATAGTCGACAATGTAATGGTCGAGAACCGGGCTTCCTCCCTTGGTGGGGCCATTTACTGTTACTATTCCTCGCCCCTTATCGAGCGTAATGTCATCAGCGGTAATACGGCAGACAAGGGCGGGGGGATAGCCTGTTACCAGTATTGCTCTCCGGCGATAGTCTGCAACGTCATCTACGGCAATCGGGCTGGCAACAAAGGCGGGGGGGTTTATTTCTACTCCTGCGACCTCCAGATAAGAAACACGATCCTGTGGGACAACGACTCCCCTGACGGGCCGCAGATATATATAGACAACTGCTATCTGCGGGTCGCGTACTGTGACGTGCAGGGTGGTTGGCCTGGTTGGCTCTGCATTGACGCTGACCCGATGTTTGTGGACCCTTATAAGGAGGATTTCCACTTGAGATGGCGCTCTCCTTGCATAGATCGTGGCGATCAGTATTTGACCGACCCTGATGGTACAAGGCTGGATATTGGTGCTTTCTACTTCGATCAGAGTGTCGATGCAATCGTGGAGCTTTATCCCCACAAAACTCCTATTGTAATTGAGCATCAAGGTGGAGATGTCATGTTCGATGGCTGGCTGTTCAATTTCTCTGGGCATCGGAGCAAAGCTGATGTCTGGAGCTATCTTTTCAGTCCTGAGCTTGGCAGATATGGCCCGATACAGCTCTATGAGGGTGTAAGGATTCCGGTCGATAGCCTCGGCATAGATGAGATGGTACATTGGGTTCCCCAATGTGCACCTGAGGGAGACTACGTCTTTGTCGCTTACATCGGGCAATATCCCAGCACCATCGTGGACTCCTCGTACTTCTATTTCACCAAGGAAGGTGAAATCGTGGGTGTGCCAAGCGACTGGACAGAAGATAATCTTCCCGTCGAATACGCCCTTTTCCAGAATTATCCCAATCCTTTCAATGCCACCACGAGGATCAATTACCAATTGCCGGTTGATGCTCACGTAAAGCTAGAGGTTTACAATCTCCTCAGTCAAAAAGTGGCAACGTTGGTGGACGGAAAGCAGGAGGCGGGCTATAAGTCTGTGACCTGGGATGGCTCCTCGGTCTCCTCCGGCCTTTACTTCTACAAATTGACCGCCGGTGATTTCACCGAGACCAGAAGAATGATGCTGGTGAAGTAAGTTTCACGCCAGATTAAACAGATTAAGCAAATGCTGCTCCGTTTCATCTGCTTCATCTGCTGTGAGTCATAGCCTCTGATTACAGTTTACACAAAATCTCTCTCGTTACAATTACGAGGGTAGACACCTCTAAGCTCACTGCGTTGCTTGCGTTCGAATCCTCTTGACAAAATCATCCTTGAAGTTTATTAGAGCTTCTGCATGGATAGATTAGACTTCGCGCAGAATCTGAAGAATCAGCTGAATCCCGCCCAATACGAGGCCGTCACACATCCTCAGGGACCGCTTCTGATTTTTGCCGGCGCAGGCTCCGGGAAAACTAGAGTGTTGACCTATCGAATTGCACACCTGGTAGAAACACTGAGAGTTGATCCCTACAACATCCTGGCGGTGACCTTCACCAACAAGGCCGCCGGAGAGATGAAGCAGAGACTGGAAAAGCTCCTGGGTGGGAAGTTCCAGGGCTTGTGGGTTTCCACTTTTCACTCTCTGTGCGCCCGAATCTTGAGGTTCGACGGGGAAGTGTTGGGATACAAAAAGAATTTCAGCATCTACGACCAGGACGACAGTCTCTCTTTGATTAAGAGATGTTATAAAGAATTGGGCATGCAGGATGCCAATCCCGCTCCCGGGATTTGTGCCGTCAAAATCTCACGCGCCAAGGACCGCCTGATCTACCCGGACGAGTATAGAAGCTCGGCCTCCAATCTGATCGAGAGGAACGTTGCCAGGGCTTACGAAAAATATCAGGGAGAGCTATCCTCCTCCAATGCCCTCGACTTCGATGACCTCATAATGAAGGCGGTGGAGCTTTTCAGGAAGTTTTCGGAGATCTTGGACAAATACCGCCAGAGATTTCTGCACATCCTGGTGGACGAGTACCAGGACACCAATCACGCCCAGTATGTGTTGGTCAACCTCCTGGCGGCGGAACACAAAAACCTCTGTGTGGTCGGGGACGACGATCAGTCTATCTACGGCTGGAGGGGCGCCGATATCTCTAACATCCTCAACTTCGAGAAAGACTTCCCGGGGGCTAAGGTTGTCAGGTTAGAGCAGAACTACCGCTCCACCCAGACCATCCTTACGGCGGCCTCCGCGGTGGTGGTGAAAAATGTCGGTCGCAGCCCAAAAAAACTCTGGACTGAAGGTGAGCTCGGCGAGAAGCTCACCATTCTGCCGACTGAAGATGAGAGCCGTGAGGCCATCGCAGTGGTTGAGAAGCTCTCCGGATTGCGCAGCACCGATTTTTTGACGCTCTCCGATTTTGTGATTCTCTATCGCACCAACGCTCAATCGCGCTCCTTAGAGGAGGTTTTAAGGCGCACCGGAATTCCTTACGAGATCGTGGGCGGCGTCAGATTTTACGAGAGGATGGAGATCAAGGATATTCTCGCCTATCTGCGAGTGATTGTCAATCCCAGCGATACTGTGAGCCTGTTGAGGATAATCAACATGCCCAAAAGGGGGATTGGACCCCAGACCATCTCCAAGCTCCAGAATTGGGCTGATAGTGAGAAGATCTCCTTGTACGAGGCCCTGATACTGTCAGAGGAGAACCCGGAACTCTCCCAGAACGTCAAGAAGAAGCTGGACGACTTCGGAAAATTGACGGAATCCTTCAAGAAAAAAGCTGGGGAGCTTTCGCCCGAGAAGTTGGCCTCGGAGGTGATAGAGAAGACTGATTACCTTCACCACCTGGAGGAGGCTTTTCCCCGAGAAGAAGCTGAAAGCAGGATCGACAACGTCAAGGAGCTCGTCTCCGCAGTGCAGGAGTTTTCCGAGAGGTCCGAGAGTCCCACTCTGGAGGCTTTTTTAGAGGAAGTTTCACTTTTGACCGATATCGACCGCTGGGACTCCGAAAGTGACAAGGTCACCCTGATGACCCTTCATTCCGCCAAGGGCCTGGAGTTTCCGGTAGTTTTCATCACTGGATTAGAGGAGGGGCTTTTCCCGCTGTCCCGGTGTATGGAGTCTCGGGAGGAGTTAGAGGAGGAGAGACGACTTTTCTACGTGGGCTTAACCCGTGCCAAGGAGCGGGTCTTTCTCTCTTATGCCTTTCGTCGTCGGCGCTTTGATGATGTTGGCAGTCTCAGGTCGCAGTTTCTGGAAGAGATACCACAGGAATTGGTGGAGGAGCAGAAGCCGGAAAGGCTTGCCGAGGTTTATTCTCAACAGGAGCTAAAGAAGTATGCGGCCGCGGAACAGTTGCTCGAGATCGGAATCAGAGTTTATCACGACAGCTTCGGGGTTGGCAAAATCATCGAGAAAAAAGGCGCCGGCGAGAATCTGACCGTGACCGTGCTTTTCGAGGGTTACCTGAAAAAAAAGATCATGGTCAAGTATGCGAATATGGAAATTCTCGGACACTGAGTTCGTCAGACCGCAACTCACACGCTTACGCAGTGGTGTCAGGAGTTTCCTCCTGACACCGCGTCGGGAAGCAATTCCCGACGGCACACAGACAGGAACTGTGGGGCGGGAGCTCATCTCCCACCTCTTCTTTCGGGTATCGGACGAGGGCGTCCGATACCAACAGGAGACGAGGAGAATGATGCTGGTGAAGTAGGGCTCCCTGCTGGGCTGGAAAGCCCAGCCTATCCGGCTAAGGTTGTCAGAATGAATAGCCGGGGCATTCCTGCCCCGGAATCCACTGTAGGGCGGGAGTTCATCTCCCGCCTTTTCTTCTGGGTATCGGACGAGGGCGTCCGATACCCACGGTTCTGGAGGCGTCCGATTCCAACAGTAGTAGGCAATTCCGTCAACTTCGTACCAAGAGAATCCTCTGCTTGAACAAGTTGACCGCCGAAGTCATGTATTTACAGAAAATCCGGGCCCTTTTCAGCTTGACGAAAGGGGGCAAAAGTTGTATCTTACATCGGGAAATCTTCTTTCACGGTATCAGCACAGTTCTACTGGCAGACGCTATGCAACCGTCCCCTGAAACTGCCCTTTTCGGAGCATGCCCAGCCCGGGTCACCAGCGAAATCCCTTTAATTGCTTCCCGGCACGTAACCCAGAAGTTGTCTCGTAATTTACTGTTAAACAAACCATTAGCGAAAGGGTGTTTGTCATGAAGCATCTCGTTTTTGTTGTCACAGTGGTTTTCGCCGTTGCCGCTATTTCCTCGGCTTTCTCAGAGGTTGTCACCTACGATGATAGCTGGAGTGAGGCCGGTTTCAACCTCATAAGCCAGAGTCCCTCCGGAGTGGAGGTGGTCTTCTCCATCCAGAGAATGGCCATTGAGGATTTGATGGTTGACGGCCAGACCATGAAGGTGGTTCAACTCCCCGGCGTTTTTCTGCCCAACGATGCGGGGGCACCGAATCTGCCCGGAACCGGACGATTCATTGCCATTCCCCAGGGAGCGACCGCGAATGTTCAGATTCTGAGCTTCCGGGTTGAAGTGATCGAGGACATCGAGATTGCCCCTGCTCCACCGATCCCCCTGGAGACTGAGGATTCGCCTCCGGTCTACGACAAGGATATGAGCATTTACTCTCGCAATGCTTATTATCCCGACAGCCCGGTGAAGCTGTCCGAACCCTCCAAGATGAGGGGTGTGGATTATGTCATTTTAGGGATAACCCCATTGCAGTATAACCCCGTCACCAGGGAGCTACTGGTCTACAGAGACCTCAGAGTGCAGATCGATTTCATCGGTGGCAGCAGCGATTTCGGAGAGGATCGGCTGCGCAGCCGCTACTGGGAGCCGATTCTGCAGGGGAATCTCTTGAACTACGCCTC
>Ga0209979_1003278_pt1 | contig 14407 bp, 13 predicted proteins | sample AnhtaG_FD_183114 | JGI IMG/M metagenome (GOLD analysis project Ga0209979, IMG submission 183114) | Deep subsurface microbial communities from Anholt, Denmark to uncover new lineages of life (NeLLi) - Anholt_01485 metaG (SPAdes) (version 2) | ecosystem: Environmental > Aquatic > Marine > Oceanic...
CGTCACAGTGATAGTTTCTTCTACATTCTGCCCGATCGTGTCAAAGGCAACGACTTTTATCACTTTCTCGCCATCTTCTACAGTTGTTGCATCCCAGGTATATTCGTAGGTGCTGTCGGTATTATCATTGTCTTCCCCGATTTTGGCCCCATCTACATAAAATTCCACTCTGTCAATCCCTTCTGCATCCTGTGCCTCAGCCTGAATAGTAACTTGCAGCCTTACAGTATCTCCTTCTGCTGGATTGGTTATGGATACTGTCGGGAGCGCATCTGCGGTTTTATTCACGACCACGTATATTTCAGCGGATTCAGCAGTAGTATTTTGGACGTTGTAGGCAATTGCTTTTAAAGTATTGGCTCCGTTTGCCTCGGACGATATATCCCAATAGTATTCATAAGGATTGGTTGTGTCCTCGCCGAGGAGTGTTCCGTTTTTATAGAATTCAACTTTGCTGATTCCTACGGCACTGCTGGCAGTAGCTTGAATCGTGACCGGGGCGGTTAAAACTGAATTATCTGCGGGATTGGTTATTTCAACTGTGGGTCGCCAATCTGACTTAAATTTTGTTATCCTGTTGTTGCAGCTATCTGTTACATACACATAAAAATCAGAATCAACCGCAATACCGTTCATGCATTCGAATTGAAGGTCACCGCTTCCCTTCGTTCCCCATTTGGTAAGAAATGATCCTGTAGAGGTGTACTTAACTATCCTGTAATTTTCACCGTCGACTATGTAAACGTTGTCTTCGCTATCAATTGCAACTCCCCAAGGGTTTCGGAACTGATTATCCTCGTATCCGTGGCTTCCCCATCTTCTTAGAAACTCACCGTCTGAATCGAACACCTGGATACGATTGTTATGGCGATCTGTGACATAGATATTGTTAGAAGAGTCTACAGCGATACCATGGGGATTATTAAACTGGCTGTCATTGCTTCCCTGGGTTCCCCATTCGGTTACTAATGTTCCTTCGGAATCATATTTTACTATCCTGTTATTATTATAATCACATATATAAACATTTCCTTCACTGTCTGCAGCAATGCCGTATGGACTATAAAATTGATAATCCCCATGTCCATAAGTTCCCCTGTTAAGAGGCGTGATATTTTACGAGTGAATCGGCGTATACATTTACGAGTTAGCGCCGATGAATGTTCATATATTTTTGAGAAAGATATTTTAAGGGTCTCAAGTGAAAATAGGCTGAATGAGGCATTGGGTTAGACATGGATCGAACTGAGATCGATGCTTATACGGCCTCTGAGAGGCTCGCTTTTGGCCGAAGAGTTCATATTACACATGTTGTTGTGTCTAAAAACCGGATTTTTAATTGCCGTTGGAGCAAAAATAATGAACCTCAGTCGGGATATTTCAAAAAGGCTTTAAATATGGCATCCTCCCCTCTTAAAGATTTCCAACAAGAAAAGAGGAGGTATGGATGCCACGATCGAGGCTTTCGCCTGATGAAGTTGATTTTATCATGAATATGAAAAAAATTAAATACAGCAACTGCGAGATTGCAGATAAGCTGAAAGTCAGTGAGGGAACCATTCGCTATAGGATAAAACGCGAACGATCGGAGAGAGAGGACGGCCGGAAGAGGAAGCCGTCTGCTCTTGATCGCTTTCGTGTGGTTATTGCGCAATGGATAGCCGATTATGAGGACAGCCGTCGCCGTCCGACACTGAAAACTCTTTATGGATGGCTGCGGAGAGACCATGGATATGAGCGTTCCTATGATGCTTTTCGGCGCTATGTGCGCAAGCATTTTCCGGAGCTTCACAAGAAAGGAGCCTGGGTGAGGATAGAAACGCCTCCGGGAACTTTGCTTTTTGTGGATTGGAAAGAGGATGTCATGGTCCAGATATGGGAACCCGGCCGTTGGATGAAGGTCCAGGTGTTGTGTTTCACCCTGGGGTTCAGCCGGAAGATGGTTGTACGGGTCAGTGCGAAGAAAGATCTTAATGCTTTTATCCATTCTCATCAGAGAGCGTTTTGCGTGTTTGACGGTCTTCCTGAGGTGATACGAACTGACTGCTTGAAGTCTGCTATCGTTCAGTGGAAGGGCTCACGTTCGGTTCTCAATGAGAGCTACAAGAGATACATATCTGGACTTGGGATAGGAGTTTTTCCTGCCCGGCCCGGGACACCGCAGGATAAAGGGAAAATAGAAAAACGCATACGGGATCTCTTCTCCCGGATGGATTTTAAACATCGGGTGTTTCTTGACATGGCCGATCTTCAGGAGAAACTCGATGCAGAGCTTCAGGAGCTGGAAAAGGAGTGGCGGTGCGGAGCAACTGGTCTTTCTGTTGAAGAGAGTTTTTCATACGAGAGAGAACATCTCAGAGCGCTTCCCGTTGATTTTCCTGTATTCCCACTCAAGGAGAAGCGCACCACCGTCAGGCGAGATGGCACGGTTTATTTTGATGACAACTACTACCAGGTTAGCGATGAATACCGGGATAGAAGTGTTCTGTGTATCAATACGGGGGAAGAGATCATAATCTATCACAACGGCCAGAAGATTGGATATTTTCCATATCTTCCAGGAACTAAGGGCATGGTGATGCTCTCTGAGCATGCGATTGAGGCCAAAGATGTTTATCTCAGCGATACGGTGCGTCAATGGGCTCTTGAGGTAGCCCAGCGGCAGGTTCAAATCTACCAAGAGATCATCCAAAGGAGAAGCGTATGAGTATCCAGCAGATCCAGCAAAAGATGGAGAAGTTGAAAATGAATCATACATTGGCGCTGATCTCTGAACTTTTTGATGAGGCAACAAAACAAAAGAGCAGTGCGCTGGACTTTTTTGAAAAACTCTTAACACTCGAAGTTGAGGCTCGGGAAGAGAGCCGGATTGCCGCCTCATTGAAGATCTCAGGGCTTCCCAAAGGGATGCATCTGGATAATTTTGATTTTCTCTTTCAGCCTTCGGCCGACAAGTCCAAGATAGATCATCTAGCCACATGTGAGTTCATCCGCCGCCACGAAAACATCCTTTTTTTCGGGCCTCCCGGGGTGGGAAAAACCCACCTGGCTGCTGCATTGGCCGTAAGAGCCATAGAACTGGGCTTCAGTGGCAGCTACTACACAGTCGAGGAGCTGTTATTGCAGCTGAAGAGAAGAGCCGATATCCCGGTGGTCAAACAACGAGGCCGGGGCTACGTTAAAAACGCACTTGTGGTCGTCGATGAGCTCGGCTACCAGGTGCTTGACCGAAACGAGACGCATCTCTTTTTCCAATTTATCTCTGCTCGCTACATGAGAGCCAGTACGATCATCACCTCCAACCGGTCAGTGAAACAATGGGTCGATATCTTTGCCGCCGATGAGATGGCCACCACAGCCATTTTGGATCGGTTGTTCCATAGAGCCCATATCTTCAATATCGATGGGCAAAGTTACCGGCTGAAAGACTTTAATGATATGATCCAGGGATCAAAGAAGGAGAAAAGTTAACCAGCGATGGCTCCAAATACGAGACCTTTAGAGTGCGATAAACTCGTAAATGTATGCGCCGATTTACCTCGTAAAGATATACGCCTCTTGACATTTAATCTATTTATTGAAATATCCTAATATTTTCAAGCAAGGGGTTCATTCTATTTGAATGTATTACAATAAAAATTAAGAATAAATTTAATAAGCGATTGGATACTAAATTGTGAGTGTTTTTAAAAAGTCTAAAATTTCGTTATGTTTTGAGTATAATGAGTCGTCTGTAAATATGTAGGGCACTTTTGTTATTATTTCTCCTGATTGTGCATAAATAGATGACAGAAATATTTCTGAAAATTTGTGTTGTTCTCCTCCGATATCGATAAATATGTTATCTTTGAGTCTATCTGATTCACTAAGTGGTTCGTATTTCGCGATGAATGTAAGAAATTTATTTTCGGCATCAAATTGATTCTCTAATAATATTTCCATTTGATTTTTGGGGATTTCAGAATTTTCATCCTCTGATTCAATTAAATTTTTTATATTCATTCTTCTTATAGAATCACCAAAAATTGTGTAGAATTCGAAAGGAGTTTTCCATAGCGATTTATAGAACTTCCGTGAGAAAATTTGATTAAAAAGATTACTTGAATATTCTGATATACTTTTTTTCTCCTTCATAATCTGAAAGATTGTATGGTCATCAATTTCACCACTCTCAAATGAAGGCAGTGAAAATAATTGGGCTCTATTAATATCGCCTTTATTCATCAAGTATTTTACGAATCTATGAATGAGTTCATGATAAAAATATGTCCTAAAATGAGTGTATCCCCAGAGGTAAAGTGCTTCTCTTCCAAATACTAATGATGAGACAACGCTTAAGCCGCTTTTTGAAAGAGTTAAAACCTCACCAATTCGTTTGTATGAGTTTATAATTCTATTTTTGTCTATATTAGCTAGATTTGCCCCTGACATCATATTATCTCGAATTATATAATCAAGCTTGTCGACGTCAATCCAACCGTTTAATAGTGATATAAGAAAATTTAAATCTCTTTTAGGTGAATTATCGTTAAAGGTAATACCAGTAATCATCCTGCAGAATAAGTCAAGGTCAACTTCTCTATCTTCAAGTGTTTCTTTTAAGTAACTTAAAGAAACAGCACAGCTCATCAATTCATGTGAAGGGCTATCTCCGGGGCTTGGTATCTCTTCATCTAAGTGATTATTTATGATGAGTAATAAGTCCTGTGGAGAATCTAGAAAACTTTCACATGTATGCGACAGTGGTGTATGTCCTATATCATGTAGTAAACATGCATATTTAACCGTGTTATCAAGACTGAAGTCGGTAGTAATATTGCTCAATTGGTCTGAAATGTTGGCTAAAACTTTTTGACCTAATTCCATGACTCCAAGTGAGTGTTCGAACCTGGTATGCTGTGCACAAGGAAAAATTGCTAGGCAAGTTGTTTGTTTAATTCGTTTTAGTCGTTGAAAGATTAATGTGTCAATAATATCATCAAAATCCCTTTTAGGGATGTAAATGTAGTCATGAACAATATCTCTTATTTTTCTGATTGCCCCCCCTAGTCAGTTTAAGGCTGCTAAACGTTATTTTTCCTTATTGTTAATAATTCCGTTGATTTTATTACTTTCCGGAAATGAAGAAACAACCTTTTTTAAAAATTTTAGATTCTTTTTATTACGAATCACGAAAGAAATATCATCTGCATCTAAAATTCTATTTTGAATCCAATACTGTATTTCATCATTTATCTCTGAACTCCACCAACCTACTGAAGGAAGTCTTTTGAACTTAATATTCAGTTTATATCCAAAATCTATTAGTGATATTGAGTGGTTATACATAATTTGCATTAAGTTTTTTTTGGGTATTCTCCATTTATTTTCTGAAAGGACAATAGCGAGCAAACTCGACACGGGAATACCACTTTGGTGTTTTACTTTTTCCATTCTAGTTCCCCCTATCGGTTGGGATTTTGATGCTTGAAGTTAAATCTACTCCCACGGTTAATTTATTTTGTTTTGACTCCTAAAAAAATATGTAATTCTGAGAAACATCAATTTGTTCTAGCTAATACTGTATTTTAAAGCACATTAGAAGCCATTTGTCAAATCTAAATGTGTTTAGTTTTTGGATGGTGAAGACTGTTTCTTTAGTTGTTTTAAAGTAGTTGTTTATTCTATAATTTCATCAAGTGTAATTTGTTAGGCAGAGGAGGTTGCTATGAAGATTACCGATAGAAGGATTATTGAGTTTCTATGTAAAAGTCCAGTAAAAGATTTTACAGCTATCAGAGACACGTTGAAGTATTTAGATGGTCAATGGACATTGGAAGAGATTGAATATGAACTCTTTAATCATGCTCTTGGGAATTCCCTTAAAAGAAAGATTACTATTAAGATTCCTAATATTGGAACATATCAGGCATCTCTGTTGTTTAGACTTGCTCAACATATGATAGATTTTCATCTAGTTAAAAGAAGAACTAAAAAACTCAAGAGTCCAAGTGGAGAACGTAATAAGCTTGATGATGTTAGTATAACTGGAGACCCGCACGAGTTAAATGTATTTTATACTCTGACTTTAACAGGTAAAGAAGTGCTAAAGATATTTGAAGCTATTGAACAAGCCAGGGAAGGGATTAATAAATGATAAAAAAGCTTTCATCTCAATCAAAGAGAACGCCTCCAATTTTTAAGTCTGATTTAGAGCCTTGGTTTAATGCATGTCTTAATTTTACACATGACCAATTGTCATTGTATATAATTGGTTATAGAGATGCAGCTGAAGTATTAAATAGACACGTTCTGGAGAATCGGGGGAAAGGTTCTGATACATTAGTCTATCCTATTATCTTTTTATATCGGCACTATATAGAGCTTCAATTGAAAAGCCTTATAAAATATGGAAGCATTCTTAGTGAGTCTCCCGAAGATATTCCTTTGACTCATGATATTAAAAAGTTATGGGAAAAGTGCAGAAGAATATTAGAAGAAATATGGCCTGATGATTCCGAATCTTTAAATGAGGTTGAGGAATGTGTATTACAAATCTCAGAAGTAGACCCAAGTTCACAAGCATTTCGGTATTCAAAAGACAAAGGAGGGAAAAACACACTTCCAGGTATAAAACACATCAATCTTAAGAACTTCCATGAGAAAATTTCAAGAGTTGCGTCTATACTTGAAGGAGCAGATGCAGGGATATCTCACTATTTAGATAATGTAGAATGGTGTTACTAAGTTGAATTAGAATCAAAGGATTGAATAAATAGAAAAATGGCTCTATCTCTGACTAAAACTAAAGTTTTGAATGAACTTGCTGAAATTCTTTATCATTTTTTACCTGGCAAAGCTCATCCATTTGCAGACCAAAATATCTCATTTGAAGGAATTGCTAGAACGCTTAACCTAATTCAATTTTGGCCTGGAGGTAGTAAACTTCCTGCAATTACTCAACTTCTTACTAGAACTCTTCAGTATCAGGATAGTAGCTTTTGTCCTCTTGTTCTTGAGGTTGTTCGAAGAGGGATTTCATACCGTCAAAGTAAAAGCTCTCCAATCACACGCGAGGAAATAGGTATTCTTAATGAACTGGTTCTAAAAATCGGGTTTAAAATTCCTGAACTCTATGATTCAGATTTTCTTAGTAGTTTACCTCGGGCTTCAAAAGGATCTGAGGATGATTCTGCTATTGTAGAATTGTCTGATAAGGAGATTCAAACGCTAAAAGAAGATGTAATAAAACTTAACTCGCTTCCTTATCAACAGAGAGGTTTCAAGTTCGAAAAGATGTTAAATAAATTATTCGAGATATACAAACTTGTTCCTCGTGGTTCATTCAGACTTACTGGTGAGCAAATAGACGGGAGTTTCCAGTTCCAAGGTGAAACTTATTTGCTTGAAGCTACTTTTCGGAGTGAAAAAGCAGGACAGGAAGAATTATTAGCATTTTCTGGAAAGGTTTTTGGAAAAGCAAAATGGACTAGAGGTTTGCATATTTGCATCTCTGGATATACTTCTGATGGTCTAGAGGCATTTGCTAGAGGGAAGCCTACTGATATTATTTGTATAGATGGATTTGATTTATATTCTATTTTAGAAAATAAACTTGATTTACCTAGTGTTCTTGAGCGAAAAGTTAGGAGAGCTTCTGAAACAAACCAAGCCTACGTGTCTGTCAGAGAGTTGTTTCCAAATGTATATTAATTTTCGCTAGAATAAAGAAAGAACGAAGTGGTATTAATTGAGTACAGTTGGCATCACAAACATTGGCTAATAAAAATAGATTTTTTTTATAATTCTAAGGGGGTAATTAAATGATTATTGAATGTCTTAATTGTGAATCAAAAGTAGATGCAAAGGTTTTAGCCGCACATGAATCTTTTGATGAAAACATCGGTCCGTACAAGGTCACTTTTGTAGAATGTCCAGTTTGTAAAGGAGCTATGCTTGGTTACCAAGACGTTATTCAAATAGGACGAGACACATGGGATTATGATGATGCTATAAGAGTATGGCCTGCTCCTGATAAATATGTGAGTGGATATCTACCTGATATAGTTCGCAATTCGTTGGACCAAGCAAAAAAATGTTTTAAGGCTAAAGCTTACGACGCCTGTGCTGTAATGTGTGGGAGAGTTCTAGAAGGTATTTGCTCTATACAGAAAACAAAACATAAATTTTTAAGAGGCGGATTGAAAGAATTATTGGATAACCAAATTATTGATAAAAGGATTTATGAGTGGGGTGAAGCTTTGAGAAAACATCGCAATATAGGAGCTCATGCTACAAAAGAGAAAATATCTAAGGATGACGCTAGATATCTTTTAGATTTCGCAGAAGCAATTTGTGAGTATATCTTCGTTTTATCAGAAAAGTTTGAGACCTTCATGAAGAGTAAAGAAAAATCAGAGAAAAAAGGAAAATAGAGGGTAGTGGAGGCCCAAGACTCTAAAGCCTTGGCTTCCCGAAGAGTGAAAAAGACAGGTGAGCGAGATTGGCACTTCATTGCTAAAGAGGAATAAGGAAAAAAGTGAATTTTTAAGTAAGGCCTAAGAATGAATCTTGAAGAGAAGCTGAAATCTCAAAGAATAATAATCGCTATTGTTTTAATATTGATGTCCTTGATTTCATTTAATTTCGCGGTAAAAGGCACTCTCACAATTATCTCTTTTATTATAAGTCTTGCTTTTTTAGGGATGGCGCTTTTTCTCTTGTTTGGATTAAAGAAGAAACATACAGGCGAGTGAAAGTCAAATCCCCTAAAGCCTCGGCTTCCCGATTCTGAAAAAAGACAGCAGGGTTGGAGAAGGCCCCGCAAGAGAGATGAGTGGGGAAAAAGAAAAGGAACTGAGAACATATGACTCTAATTATCGGGATATTCACCAGAGATATTCATGACAAGAAAGAAATAATTTTTGCCTCTGATGGATTAGCAGTTAAATATGAAAATAATAAAAAAATTGGTCGATACGAGGATGTCGAAAAAATTAGAAAATTAGCTCCAAAAATTTGTATGGGATATGCCGGAAAAAATTCAGAACTGTTTGAAGACGTTTATGAAGAGCTTAAAAATAGCACTCCAAAAAAGATAAAAAAGGAAATCGAGTCGCTCACAGAAAGATTACAAGAAGTAATCTTGAAGATGCTAAATACTAAGAAACATAAAGAAATTGAAAAAGAACTTGAGAAGCACGAACAGGCACTCCATAAATTTATTGTTGTGGGACTTTTTCATGGTACGTTAACATTAATTAGGTTAAACTCAGATAATAAATATGAAATATCAATAAAGGAAGCTTCCCCAATTTTTCCTGGTTATACTTGCTATGTCGCTGGGTCGACTGAAGAAATACAGAAAGAGACCATGGCTATTCTTGATAAGAAACTGGGGCATATACGGAGTTATGATGAGATTGAAAATATTATCAGATACACAATTTCTGAAATTGCAAAGCGATCCCCTGATAAAATAAACAATCGTGTTTTCATCAGAAGACTTTCAAAAAGGTTTGATTTATAAAAATAAGGCGGATATTAACCGAAAGAAGCACCAGAAGTCGGGTGGAAGAAGAACCGAAGATGTCTTTTAGAGATGTCGAGAAGGCTCTCTTCAAAAAGAATTTAGATGAATCTAAATGAGCGAGGGATGAATAGCATAGTCTGTTGGAAGTCCAAATGTTTCCCGTGATCTTGGATATATGTTTTGATCATATGTGCTAAAATTAGAAACAAAGGAGGTAATGATGACGGCCAAGATAAAGCCTGATTCAGAGCGGATAAATTCTGATTCAATATTCAAGTACTTTGAAGAACGCGACAAGTCTTATCTAATGATTTTTTTTCTCAACCAAGAATTGTTACTAATTCGTAACACGGGAAAGTTAGATTCAGATGACGCCGGGAGAGACGTTTCTGGCTCAATCTGGAGGAGAATCTTTATACGTTCGTTATTTGCTTATATTGAGGGCACCTGCTTCCGTCTTAAGCAAGATGTCAAGTTATTTAAAAAATGCTCTCCGCAGGAAGATTCTATTATTTCTGAGAAGAGCTATGTCTTGGATGAAAATGGATCTATAAAGGAAAAGGATTTATATTTGCGACCTAAGGAGAATATCAGATTTGCGTTTAGAATATATGCAGAGTGTTTTGGCTCGGGTTTTAAACTAAAAACTGATGGAAACGGTTGGAATGCTTATAAACGCGCCCTAATGATAAGAAACCGAATTACCCATCCTAAAAAAAACGAAGATTTAAAAATATCGGATGGAGAATGGGCTTATATCGTAAATGCCCGCACCTGGTTTGATGGTGAATACCAAAGACTCTTAGAGTTCAGAAAAAACGCCCAAAAGAAGGAATAAATTCGGCAGAATACAGCTGGAGCCATGAAGTATCCCTCCGCCTCGCTATCCGAGTCATAAAATTTAAAGCCTCTTTTAGCTGGCTCTCTTTTATTAGGATATCTGTTCAAAATGCTCAGGATGAGGACGATAGAGCCAGGATGGATTAAAGATAGAAAATATCCAGATTTACCCTTCCATTTCCATGGAGCAATCTTTTACTATTCCTGTAGTTAAAAAATCAGTATTTATTACAACGTAATAAATACCTGTAATCTACTGAAAAGAAAGATATTCAGGCCTAAATCTGCGTCGCATTACTATTATTATGTTAACTTGTGATTTCAAAGTTATCGATTATCAAGAAATCAGAAAAATAATGAAATTTGAAATCCGGAATTTGGGGCTGGAATTCAGGAAGGCGCTCTCATCCTTCAGCAATTTTTCTGTGGAAATAGGTCCGAAAATGTGGCCTGTCCCCATTTCCCCCCTACAATAGCAGTCTAATCAATTTGACTTTTTCCTCACTCACTTCATATGTTGTTAATTTTCTTTTCAATCTCTTGAAGTTGATTTAAAAGTTCATCAATTGACGGGGGTTCATCGAAAAACATTTCACGCATTTCTTTATAATCTTTCTTCAAGTCTGGAAGCCTATGTTCTGGCAGGACTAGTCGGAATGTTCCCGGTTTTGCACTTTCATAATTAGCCCAACCTGAGTGAAAATATTTATCTTTGTGACGAACAACAGATTCACGGAGATTCTTATTGTTGATTGCCCGCTGGCCAGATTCATGTGCCCACATTTGGCATAAGTCATAGCAGTCTCTTGAGAGCCTGTTTCGCATTTGCTTATCTTTTGGACGGTGATATTCAGCATGTAGAATAGTTGCCTTCTCCCAGAATGTCCGTTCAGCCTCCAAAACTATAACTTGTGATGTTGGATCTTTGAAGTAATTTGGGAATTCTTCGGCAACCCATGGTGTAATCTCGTAGGCTCCGGTTGGGTGCTGATCTGTAAGCGATCCAAGTTCTAATTTTACATGTGTTTGTATGTATTCTAAAGCATTAGTTTCATTAGTTGGGTAGTGGAATACTAAGACAGGCGATTTGGTTTGTTGGTCAATATTAAAGCTTAGATAGTTCTTAGTTGATTTAGTAGGACCGATTACTTTTGAGATAGCGTTTTCAAGGATTGGCTGTACTTGTTCTTTGACCTTGGTTATACATGCACTCTCAAGTTCTTTACATCGTTTATTAAATTGAGTATTAGATTTAGCTTTATCAGGACGATTTTCTCCGCCAAATCCAAGCCAATCAGGATCAACAGAGAGATCTATGTCTTCTGAAAACCTCTTTATGATGCCAAATACCTTGGAAAGTGAAGTCCCTCCCTTGAAAACGAACTTATCCTTGAGATTTGGTTCGGTAAAAAGGCACTTTAGAATAAAACAGACCCAAAAGTCTTTTTCTACGATAAGTGGGGTCAGATTACGTTTGGAGGCGACTTCCTTGAGAAAGATGTCACGTTCATCGGTGGGGAGTTTTGCAAAGTTAAGCATTTGTATCTTTCACTATTTCATCTATTATTGGACATATCCAACCTGGAGCATAGATGCTGTCTTTTTTCAACTTCATCTTGATATGGGTGCTTAAAGACTCTCTGAAATGTTTGATATGATCCTGCGAGATTTGTTCTTTGCCTATGTATTTTAGTGCAAGAATCAGTGTTCCACTGCTTTTTGCTGCTGCCATATTTCGAGGAGTCGTTCTTTTAAAAATGATTTCACGAGGGCCAATTTTTATCCGACGGTCCGACCCGTCTGTAAGAAAAACAATTTTCGCTGGGACCTGATTTGATAAACCCAGAATATTTGCAGCAAAGGCCCCAGAGGGCTGAATGCGGATTGCATAACGTATAGAAATGGCTTCTGCAATTTTATCTGGGTTTGGTGAAAGAAGACCAATGGTCGGGTGCTTTTTTGGGTATTCATATATGCCACGGGAAAGTCGGCGAATTGCACCTTTTTTCTCAAGTCGATGAAGAGTAATACGGATTGCTTCTGGACTTCCAAGGTCAGAAAAGCTTTTCGGAGTATAACACCAACCTCTTCCTTTGCCATATATTCGGTTAATAATTTTATTTTTAGTACTTTGCATTTGATTTGTCTCCTGTATTCTGTAACGAAATATACATAATATTAGTTACTTTGTCAAGTAAAAAAAATGAAACCTTATTAATGAACTAAAATCATTTTGAAAAAGATGAGCCAGGTCGGATCTAAAAATCCTAAAGCCCTGACTTCCCAGGGTTGAAGCGAAGGATTCTGAAAACCTGCGCATAAACGGCGTAAATGGGGCCTGTCCCCATTTCTCTAAACTTGACTTCACGGACACCTGAGAGTAAAATCTCCCCACAACCAAAATGGAGGAGATTAAGCTCCGCACGCTTCAGGATGTAAAAAAAGATGATATGTAAACATTGTCTCAAAGATGTGAAGCAATATGCTCCTCTTGGCTACTGTGCTCAGTGTGGCGTATGGTACAAAGCCGAAGGCGAAGAAATAAAGGGCGTATACATGCTCTGTTCTACAAAAGAAGACAATCCAGAAAAGTGCAATCTGGTAGCTCAAAGCCTGTTCATAGGGGCTGAAGAATTGCCAAAAAGTGGAGAAACAAATATTGCTACAGCAAGAATGCCCAACATTCGTAAAGCCGATAAGATCTGTGTCTCTTGTGCGGATAAACACTTTGTTTTGTAGTTTTTTAATTAGACCTTAGAGCGGTCAGATTCATGGCCGTTATTTTTTAAAAAGTAGCCTGTCCCCATTTCCCAACATTTCTCAACATCTCCCGATCTATAGGGTGATTTTTGGCTTGTACGCATCCTCGACTGCGGTGAACTCTTTAGTCTTTTCAGGTGAGAGAATGAATGTAAAATTCACCTTTCATATCCTCTCTACTGATGATTGACAGTATGAGAGTACTCTGCAAGTATATGAGTTCGCTGTGACTAACCTGTGGCTACTATTTGATGAAACTGTTTTTGGGAAGAAGAGAAAAATAACTTGCAGTGACCGTCTATTATCTATGAATTATTTGAGAGCTGTTTTAAGAAAGACAAACTTGAAAGGAGTTGACAAATATTGTCAAATTGTTTATTTTAAAGGAACCCTTTGAGGAGCAATAATGGGATCAAACCTTGGCGAACTTCTTATCCGGGAAAAAGTCATAAATCAAGACCAACTGAAGACTGCTTCTGATTATGAGAAGAAGAATAAAGTTACTATCGGAAGTGCTCTGGTAACCTTAGGTCATATTTCAGAAGAAGAAATGGCTCAGGCATTAAGCCGCCAGCTGGGCTATCCTTATATTGACCTCAGTCAATTCGAAGTCTATCCCGATGTTATCAATCTTATACCCGTCGACATTGCCAAAAAACACATGATTATGCCTATTCATAGAATTCGGTCTTTTTTAACGATGGCCATGGTCGACCCAACAGATTTGGATGTCATCGAAAATGTCAGGTTTCGTACAAGTTTGAGCATCCAGCCTGTTATTGCATCTGAGTCGGGGATTAATGATGCCATAACCAAATACTACGGTTCTACTGATTCCGTACGTGTTAAAGAAATACTAGACGAATTCGAGCATGATGATGGTGGAGCAGTCGACGTCATTGAGGATGAAGGGGATGAGTATAATATGGAAGAGCTTCTTCACTCCACAGAAGAAGCTCCTGTCATCACCCTAGTGAACACGATATTTATGGATGCCATAAGAAAAGGAGCCAGTGATGTCCATTTTGAGCCGTATGAGCGCTCCTTCCGAGTGAGATACCGCATTGACGGCATTCTTCATGAAATGATGGACCTTGCTATGAAGTTCAAAAACCCGTTGCTCTCACGGGTGAAGATCCTCTCTGCCATGGATATAGCAGAAAAGAGGCTGCCTCAGGACGGGCGGATAAAAATGAGAGTAAAATGGGGGGAGAACAATCGCAAAGAAGTTGATATGAGAGTCTCTGCCATACCAACGATGTTTGGAGAGAAAATTGTTTCCCGTATTCTTGACCG